>Ga0073934_10003384_pt1 | contig 29543 bp, 40 predicted proteins | sample LarsenN4metaG_FD_76834 | JGI IMG/M metagenome (GOLD analysis project Ga0073934, IMG submission 76834) | Hot spring sediment bacterial and archeal communities from British Columbia, Canada, to study Microbial Dark Matter (Phase II) - Larsen... ... | reverse complement strand
AGCGAAAGCATGGGAGAGAAAAAGAGTGTTTTTGCATCGGCAAGCGCGACGAGCAATCCGTTGCGGTAGCATCGCGCCGCAATCAGTGCGGCGATGGGGAGGCGAAACTCCACGCCAAAAACCATGCCAAATCCGTTGAGCCGTTTTACTTTCGCCAGTCCTGTCAGTGGCTGAAGTTGATCGAGCAAGTACGCGCCCACTTCTTTGGCATTTTGTGCGAGCCCATCTCGCAGGATCAGCTCGATATTTTTTTGCGTGGCCGCGAGATCTTGTTGGAGCCATCCGAACGTGGAGTAATCAGGGATGCCCCATGATTTTCGAAACACCGCTTCCGTGACGAGTGTGGCACCCATGGTTGCGTACCCGCCGGTGAAGGATTTTGCGAGGCAGATCATGTCTGGCTGGATGTCCTGAAGCGTGGATGCATAGAAGGATCCAACCCGTCCGCACCCGGTAGCGACTTCATCCATGATGAGCAGGATGCCGTAGGCACGGCAGAGCTTTTCGATCTGTTTGTAAAAACCGTCCGGAGGAGTGTAACAGCCGGCGTTCGTCCAAAACGGTTCGCTCATGAACGCGGCGATGTCTCGCCGGGATTTGAGCAGGGCTTCGAATTGCGCGATGACGCGCTGGCCTTCTGCGGCCGACGTTGGAAGAGGGAGTTTCAGAAACTCCGGTAACGCTGGTTTGAAGCCTGTTTTGCCACCGGCGTCGCCGGCATGTCCGGCACCCATGGTATGGCCATGGTATACACCCTCAATGGTCACGATGACGTTCTTTTTGGTCGTTGCGCGAGCACACTTAATCGCAAATTCCACGGCTTCAGAACCGCTGGTACACCGAAATACGCGCGAGAGTTTTCCGGGCGCCTCTTGAATGAGACGTTTGGCGAGCGCGTCTTGATGTGGGTCCCGGAAAATGGGTGGAACGTATGTTCCTACCTTCGCCCGTGCGGCAATCGCGGCTGCCATTTCTTTATTCGCCCAGCCCACTGTCCCGACACACCACCCGGCGAGAAAGTCGAGATACCGTTTTCCTTTTTTGTCGATGAGGTACGCGCCTTCGCCGCGTACAAAATCAATCGGGATAGAATCGTAATCCGCAACGTATTTGGGCATAGGACGATTTATTCAGTGCGTCCGCGCAAGCGCGCGACGGTTTCCACGCTTTTGATGCGTTTTGGGAGTTTGGTCTTGAGCCCCGTAAGAGCGATGGCTCGACGCGAGATAAGCGCTTGGCGGTCTGGACCCTCCTCCGTCGCGTCGATCTGATCCTGAAGCGCGTAAAATTCTTTGGCATCCGATGCGGCGAGATCCATGGATGCGAGGAGTGTAGCTACCTCTTCGCTCATGGCACGCGAAAAAATCTCCGATCGAATGCGTGGGTGTTGTTGTAGCGCCTTCATGCGTTGCTCTGTGAGGCGATCAACCCGGCCTTCCAGTTCAAGGTTGTTGAGATATTGTTTTTGCAACCCTTCGAGATTCAGGGTGTAGACACCGTCTACCTGGGCTCGGTTGCGCCGAACTTCGTCGGGAACAATTTTATTCTCGTTAAAGAATTCAAAATCGTATTTCACATCCCCTTTTTCCGTAGGAACGATGATAGATCCAGCCAACACCTGCGCCTCTCCACTCGGGAGTTGTTTGAATCTGCCGTCGTGGTCGAAAAAAACTCCGGGGACGTTTGAGAGTCGTTCGCGGATGCGCTTGAGCGACTCCATGCTCCCAACCGCAATATCCAAATCCCCAGGCGCTACCTTCAATAATTCTCCGGCGCCCGGATCTCGCAAGGCTTTGAGCCGTTTGCCATTGAGATACATCGCCGTGCTCGCAAAAAGGGCGTAGTCAGGGATATCTCGCAAAACAGATCGCATCTTGTCGATAACTCTGTCGGTTACGCGCTGCTGCTCCTCATGGGGGAGAGATTCGTACGGAACCATGACGACTTCAGACGCCTCCTCGGGATCTTGCTCGCGCGGACTCTGCTCTTCGGCATCTTGCGAACTCACGTCCGGTTTGGATTCCGGAGTACTGGTGAACGCTTCTGGTGAATATCCGCCAAATTCTCGTTCCATAACACAGCTAGTGTACCAAGAAATGCACGGCTTGACATTCGATGCCTGATGCATAAGATGACCGCGTATGAATAAGTCTTTCCGCCGCATTTTGAACCTGATTCGACGCACCGGCGACCGGATGGTCGTGACCGACCCGGAAGGGGAGGATGCGTTTGTTGTGATGGATCTGGATCAGTATGAAGCCTTGCTGGATCTGGATTCCGAGCTCATGGACGAGTTTATGGGCGGCGAGGATGACGATTGGGGCGGTCCTTCGACCGAACCGCCAGAGCCCGTTGGGCCAAAACCGTCCGGCGGAACGGCCCCAACTCCTCCACAGGATATCTGGGATGCGATGGCCCCTGCGGGTTCCGAGGCGGAAACATGGAATTACGAGAATCTGGATGAGCAAGAACGTGCGGAGTTTGAGCGAGCATTTCATGATGCTGCCACCGCACGCCAGTCGTCTGAATCGGCTGTAAAACCGGCTGAAGAACCAAAAAAAGACCCGGAGCCAGCTTTGGAGGCAAAAGCAGAGGAAACCCCCAAGAAAGACGATGATTTCGGGGAAGAACAGTTCTATCTCGAGCCGATTGAGTAGGACTTGCAGTCTTTAAAGGGGTTTGCTATACTGCGCCTCGCATTCGTCATTAACTAATTTTGAGCTTATCTTCGCCCTTTTTGCCCGCTTTTGTGGGCGGTCGGGCGGCGGCTCTGAAAAACACGACTATGGCTGAAGTGTTTCAGCGCACAAAGCCGCACGTCAACGTTGGTACCATCGGTCACGTCGACCATGGCAAAACCACGACGACGGCGGCGATCCTCGCGGTGCTTGGCGCCAAGGGGATGGCGGCCCAGAAGAAGGGCGTCGATGACCTCGACAAGGCCCCGGAATCCAAGGCCCGCGGTATTACCATCGCGACGGCTCACTGTGAATACGAGTCCGAGAAGCGCCACTACGCGCACGTGGACTGTCCGGGACACGCCGACTACATCAAGAACATGATCACGGGTGCCGCCCAGATGGACGGCGCGATCCTGGTCGTGTCCGCCGCGGACGGCCCAATGCCGCAGACGCGCGAACACATTCTGTTGGCCCGCCAGGTCGGCGTGCCGGCGATCGTTGTGTACCTCAACAAGGTGGACATGGTGGATGATCCGGAACTGATCGATCTCGTCGAGCAGGAAGTTCGCGATCTCCTCAAGAAGTACGAATACCCGGGTGACACCACGCCGGTGATCCGCGGTTCCTCCATCAAGGCGCTCGAGAACCCGACGGACGAAGCGGCTGCCAAGCCGATCATGGATCTCATGGCCGCCCTCGACTCCTTCATTCCGGAGCCGGTCCGCCAGACGGACAAACCGTTCCTCATGCCGGTCGAAGACGTGTTCTCGATCGAAGGTCGTGGAACCGTGGTTACGGGCCGCATTGAGCGCGGTATCGTGAAGATCAACGAAGAAGTGGAGATCGTCGGTATGCGCGAGCAATCGAGCAAGACGGTCGTCACGGGCGTTGAAATGTTCAACAAGCAGCTCGACCAGGGTATGGCCGGTGACAACGCCGGTTTGCTCCTGCGCGGCGTGAAGAAGGAAGACGTTGAGCGCGGCATGGTTTTGGCCAAGCCGGGTTCGATTACCCCTCACACCGAGTTCGAAGCGGAGGTGTACGCCCTTACGAAGGAAGAAGGTGGACGCCACAAGCCGTTCTTCAACGGCTATAAGCCGCAGTTCTACATCCGCACCACGGACGTGACAGGTGAAATCACCTTGCCGGCCGGGACGGAAATGGTGATGCCGGGCGACACGGTGAATGTCACGGTCAAGCTCATCATCCCCGTTGCTCTCGAAGAAAAAATGTCGTTCGCCATTCGCGAAGGTGGCCGCACAGTCGGCGCCGGCGTGGTGACGAAGATTGTCAAATAATGATTAGGCCCCGCACCTTACGCAAATAAGGTGCGGGGCATCGTTCTTTCTCTCATCCTGTGCCAGCAGCAACGCAAAAGAAAACCGATCAGGAGGACAAGATCAAGATTCGGATCAAGATCCGCGCGTACGATCACAAGATCATCGATCAGGCAACGCAGATCATCATCAAGACCGCGGAGCGCTCCGGCGCCAAGGTCTGGGGTCCGATTCCGCTTCCAACCGAGAAGCGCAAGTACACGGTGAACCGCTCGACGTTCGTCCACAAGGACTCGCGTGAGCAGTACGAGATGCGCGTGCACAAACGCTTGATCGACATCTCGGAACCAACCGAAAAGACGATCGATGCCCTCATGAGCCTGAATTTGCCGGCGGGGGTTGACGTAGAGATCAAAACATAGTGTAATGCGGGCGGTTCCGGGATTCCGGGGCCGCCCGACTACACAAAAAATGCCCAAAAATAGGGCGTTTGCAGCCAACGAACGTGGAAGAAAGATCCTGCGGGAAAACCTTCCAGAGATTCGAAGGAGCAAAAAGGAGTCATCATTATTCATTGAAACCCACAATCACTGTTCTTCCCGTAGAACAGGTCAGAAGCCGAACGTTGAATCCATTATTTGACGCTCGACTTCTGGCCTTTGTCTTTGCCAGGCCCCGCCACGGGGACGCATGTCCGCACGTAAGCGGACCAATGCTAAAGCAACTATGCCATTCGTAATTGGCCGAAAGCTCGAAATGAGCCAGCAGTTTAAGGGGGATGGCACGATCGTTCCGGTCACCTTGGTTAAGGTGGAGCCGAATATCGTGACGCAGGTTCGCACCGCCGAAAAAGACGGATACGTCAGCGTGCAGGTGGGAACTGAGGTGGAAACGGCAGCGAACAAGCCGCTTGCCGGTCACCTGAAGGATCTTCCGCTCGTGTCGGTCCTGCGCGAGTTCCGCGTGGACGCGACAGATCTCGCGCGCGGTGCGCAGATCGGCGTGGACGCGTTTGCTCCTGGGATGTCCGTCGATGTGACGGGAACATCCAAGGGCCGCGGGTTTGCCGGTGTCATGAAACGGCATCACTTCTCCGGTGGTCCGGCTACGCACGGTCAGAAAGACCAGATGCGTATGCCGGGTTCGCTCGCTTCTCAGCGCCAGGGTCCCGTCTCCAAGGGGCAGCGCATGGCCGGTCACATGGGCGATGCCCGCGTCACCGTGAAGAACCTTGAGGTGGTTTCCGTGGATCCACAGAATCAAACGATCGCGATCAAGGGCGCCATTCCGGGCGCACGCGGGGGTCTCCTCCTTATCCAGTCTCGTGAAGGCAAAACCGTATGGCAAAAGTAGCGCTGTACAATTCGGAAGGAAAGTCCGTCGGCGAAGTGCAGCTCGCACCCGCACTGTTTGAAGTGAAAGCGGATGCACACGTCGTGCACGAAGCGGTGGTGGCCCAGCAGGCCAACAGCCGTGTCGCGATCGCTCATACTAAGGGTCGCGGCGAAGTTGCTGGTACGGGCAAGAAGCCATGGAAGCAGAAAGGAACAGGTCGCGCCCGTCATGGATCGCGCCGCTCGCCGATCTGGGTCGGTGGTGGTATCACGTTCGGTCCGACATCAGAGCGCAACTTCTCCCTTAAGCTCAATCGCAAGACGCGCCGCAAGGCTCTGGCGATGGTGCTTTCCGACAAGGTGGCCAATAACTGTTTCGTTGCGGTGGAAACGCTTGCAACGACAGCTGGAAAAACAAAGGCAATCGGCACGCTTCTCAAAAAGCTGCCGCTCACAGGCAAGAAGACGCTGATCGTCCTCGAGCCCAAAAACGTCGAAGCCGCTCGTGCGGCCCGCAACCTGCCGAAGGTTTCCACGATTCCGGCGGATAGCCTCAACGTGGTCGACTTGCTCTCGCATGATTGCGTGATCGCATCTCGCGACGCGATCGACGTCATTCACCAAACCTATAAGCGCGCCTAGGTATGGGTATCTTTGACCGATTCAAAACCAAAAAGGGTGAGGAGAAGATCTCCATGCCGGCGAAGGCCGTCGAACCGGCGGCAAAAGAGGATGTAAAGCCGGCCAAGGCTGAGAAGAAGACCAAGGCGACGAAAGCCGCTAAGGAAAAGAAGGCCGTAAAGACCATTTCTCCCGATTTGCACGGCGTGGTCGTGCGCCCGCTCGTAACTGAGAAGGCGGCTCACCTCGCGTCTGTAGGGAAGTATGCGTTCCTCGTGAACGCAAAGGCCAATCGCGTCCAGGTGCGCGCGGCCATCAAAGCGATGTACGGAGTCCTTCCGGAAGCCGTCAACATCCAGGTGGTGCGCGGCAAGGCAGTGCGCTTCGGTCGGTTCTCAGGCATGCGCAAAACTTGGAAGAAAGCGATCGTGACCCTTCCTAAGGGCAAGACGATCGATGTGTACGAAGGCGTGTAAACCACGACTATGCCAGTCAAGCAATACAATCCGACAACGGCCGCCCGTCGCCTCTCGAGCGTTGATACGTTCGAAGACGTGACGCGTTCCAAGCCGGAAAAGAGCCTCACCATCAAGCGCAAGAAGTTTGCAGGTCGCACCGGTGGCAAAATCACCGTGCGCCATCAGGGTGGTGGCGTGAAGCGCCGCATTCGTCTCGTGGATTTTCGCCGCGCCAAGTTTGATGTGCCCGCAAAGGTTGTCGCGATCGAATACGATCCGAGCCGTGGCGCGCGTCTCGCCCTCCTATATTACGCGGATGGCGAAAAGTCCTACATCATCGCACCGGGCGGCCTCAAGGTTGGCAACACGGTGCTGTGCTCCAAGGGAAAGATTGATATCCAAAACGGCAACCGCATGCCGCTCCAGCACATTCCGGTCGGACAAAACGTGTTCGATGTGGAGCTGGTTCCTGGCATGGGTGGCAAGTTGGCACGCGGTGCAGGCACGGGCATTCAGCTCATGGCTGTGGAAGGTGCGTACGCCACACTCAAGCTTCCGTCCGGCGAAACGCGCAACGTTGCCAAGGAGTGTATGGCCACGATCGGTACGGCATCGAATCCGGATCGGCGCCTCATTCGCTGGGGCAAGGCCGGCCGCATGCGCCATCGCGGCATTCGCCCAACGGTGCGCGGTAAGGTGATGAACCCGGTGGATCACCCGCACGGTGGTGGTGAAGGAAAGAACTCCATTGGTCTCAAGCATCCGAAGACTCCGACAGGCAAGCCAGCGCTCGGTGTCAAAACACGCCGCAAGAAAGCCTCGGACCTCCTCATTCTCCAACGCCGTCCGAAGGGCCGATTCGTTGGAAGCTCCGCCTAATCCGACTCTATGTCTCGCAGTTCCAAAAAAGGACCTTTCGTCGACCCAAAGCTTCTCAAGAAGGTGATGGCTCTGAAGCCGGGCGACAAGAAGGTGATCAAAACATGGTCGCGCGCCTCGTCGATAACGCCGGAGATGGTGGGTTTCACCCTCGGTGTGCACAACGGCAAGGATTTCGTTCAGGTTCGCGTCGTGGAAAACATGGTCGGTCACAAGCTCGGTGAATTCTCACCGACGCGCAAGTTCGTCCGACATGGCGGTCAGGTGACCAAGGCGATGGAAACCGCCGCGCCTGCGGGAGCCGCTCCGGCTGCCGCTGCTCCGGCCAAGAAGTAATCTCCTATGCAAGAAGTGATTGCAAAAGCCCGATACGTCCGCATGTCGCCGCGTAAAATCCGGCTCGTGATTGACGCTGTTCGCGGCAAGAACATCGCCTCGGCGCGCGCGCAGCTGCGCTTTATGAAGAAAGCCGCCGCGCTCCCGGTCCTCACTCTGCTGGATTCGGCCGTGGCCAATGCGCAGCACAACTTCAAGCTTGATCCGGACGCGCTCGTGATCCAAAAGATCACCGCGGACGGAGGGCCGGTGCTGCATCGCTGGCGCGCTCGCGCCATGGGACGAGCGGCTCCGATCCGCAAACGCACGACGCATATCACGATCGTGCTTGGGGAGAAGGGGGCGAAGGCCGCGACAACCGCTAAGGCGCAAAAGCCAGCGGCGAGCGAGGAAAAGCCTGTGAAGAAAGCCGCGCCGAAGGCCAAAAAGGCCGTGAAGGCGAAGAAGGCCACCAACGCGAAATAATATGGGGAAGAAAGTCAATCCAATTGCCCTGCGTCTCGGCGGTGTGCGCACCTGGAACGCGATCTGGTTTGCCCAGAAAACGTTCAAGGCATTCCTTCAGGAAGACGTGCGCATGCGCGTGTTCCTCAAGAAGGCACTCAAGGAAGCGCTGGTCGACCATATCGACATTGAACGCGCGCGCCAGAACATCACGGTCACGATTCATACGGCTAAGCCGGGTGTCGTGATCGGTCGCGCCGGTGCGGGCATCGAGGACCTCACCAAAAAGCTCAAAGCGGAGTTTTTCCGCGGCCGCCGCGTGAACCTTTCGCTCAACGTGAAAGAAGTCATGCATCCGTCGCTTTCCGCTCAGGTGATCGGTCAACAGATCGCCGCTGACATCGAGAAGCGCATGCCGTTCCGCCGCGTCATGAAGATGTCGATGGAACGTGTGATGAAGTCCGGAGCGCTGGGTGTCAAAGTGACACTCTCGGGTCGCCTCAACGGCGCCGAAATCGCCCGTACGGAGACGCTCGCGATCGGCAAGATTCCGCTGCACAACTTGCGCGCGGACATCGACTTTGCCCCGGTGACGGCCTACACCATTTACGGAACAATCGGCATCAAGGTGTGGATCTACCGCGGAGAAGTGTTTGAGAAGAAAGAAGAGAAAGCGGCGTCGTAACGCGTGTCACGTCTATGTTGATTCCAAAAAAAGTTAAACACCGCAAGTGGCACAAGGGTCGCGCGCGCGGCAAGCGCATCGCGGCCCGTAAGACGACGCTCGCCTTCGGTTCCGTTGGCCTCAAGGCCATGAGCGAAGCGTGGATCACGTCCCGTCAGATTGAGGCGGCACGTCGCGCCATGACGCGCTCCATCAAGCGCGGCGGCAAGATCTGGATCCGCATTTTCCCGGACAAGCCGGTCACCACAAAAGGTGCCGAAATGCCGATGGGTAAAGGAAAGGGCGCGGTCGACCACTACGTCGCCGTGGTCCGCCCAGGAACGATCATGTTCGAGATGGACGGCGTCACAGCGGACCTTGCACGCGAATCCATGCAACTGGCCGCGCACAAGCTCCCTTGCAAGACGAAAATCGTGATCGACTAATCGTATGGACATCAAGGAATTGCGCAAACAAACACCGGATGTCTTGCAAAAGATGCTTGCGGAATCGCTCGCGCGATTGCAGGAACTGCGCTTTCAACTCGCGTCCCACCAGGTGAAGCAGGTGCGTGAAATCCGCGCCCTGCGCCGGGATATTGCTCGGATCCGCGCCACTCAAGGCCATCAGCGATCCGCCTAACCGTTATGACCAACACCACTTCTAAAACGAACCTGCGCCGCTCCTTCACGGGGGTCGTCGTGTCCGACAAAATGGCCAAGACGATCGTCGTGCGGGTGGACCGGACGATCGTGCACCCCAAGTACGGCAAGCGCTACACGCGCAGCCGCAAGTATAAGGTGCATGACGAGAAGAATGCCCACAAAGTGGGGCAGACGGTTACGTTTGTCGAATGCCGTCCGATCTCTAAGGATAAGCGCTGGCGCGTGGTTGAAGAGAAAGCCGCCTAACCGACACGTATGGTTCAACATCGCACAATGCTCCAGGTTGCCGATAACTCCGGCGCCAAGAAGCTCCAAGTGATCCATGTCCGCGGCGGCTTCAAAAAGCGCACGGCCGGGATCGGGGAGATCGTGAACGCGGTCGTGAAAGAAGCGATCCCGCATGCCATGGTCAAAAAGAGCGACGTGGTGACGGTCGTCATCGTTCGCACCCGCAAGGAGACGCGCCGCAAAGACGGCACCTATATCCGCTTTGATGAAAACGCGGGAGTGATTATCGATCCGAAGAGCAAGGACCCGAAAGGGACGCGCATCTTTGGACCGATCGCCCGTGAACTGCGCGCCAAAGGGTTTTCCAAAATTATTTCTCTGGCGCCCGAGGTGCTCTAACCCCTATGAAGATCAAATCCGGCGACAACGTCCGCGTGATGGCGGGCAAAGACAAGGGGAAAGAAGGCAAGGTCTTGCAGGTGTTCCCCAAACACAACCGCGTGGTTGTGGAAGGGATCAACACGGCGACCCGCCACCTGCGCGCCTCTCGTGGGAACAAGGGACAAAAGATCTCGTTCCCGTCCCCGATTCACCTCTCGAACGTCCAGTTGGTCTCTCCCAAGAGCGGCAAGGTCGGACGCGTGGGATATAAGCGCATCGAAAAAGACGGCAAGGCACGCACGATCCGCGTATTGCGCGTCAAAGGCGCTGCGGAGGACATCGAATAATCGTATGGCATTGTACGAACAGTATAAAAAAGAAACGGCGCCCAAGCTCCAGGCACAGTTTGGCTACAAGAACGTCAACGCGGTGCCAAAGGTGCTCAAGGTGACGCTCAACGTCGGCCTCGGCAAAGGACTCAAGGACGCGAAGTTTCTTGAAACCGCCGAGAACACGCTGCGCCGCATCACGGGCCAACAGCCGGTCAAGACCAAGGCCCGCATCTCGATCTCCAACTTCAAGATCCGCAAGGGTATGGTGATCGGCATGAAGGTGACGTTGCGCGGGAAGCGCATGTGGGACTTCCTCGAGAAGATGATCAAGGTGTCCCTCCCGCGCGTGCGCGACTTCCGCGGATTGTCCGCAGACGGATTCGACGGCCAGGGCAACTACTCACTCGGATTCACGGAGCACATCGCGTTTCCGGAGATCCGCAGCGACGAAGTGGAAGCGATCCACGGCTTGCAGGTGACCATCGGAACCAACGCCAAGACCGACGCAGAAGCCCAAGCGCTTCTGAAGGCGCTCGGTCTGCCGATTAAGGAAGACGAGAACGACTAACGCTATGGCAACGGAAAATCAGATTGCAAAATCCAAGCGTCGCCAGAAGTTCTCGACGCGCAAGGTAAACCGCTGCTGGCGTTGTGGGCGTCGCCATGGATACATGCGCGCCTTCGACCTGTGCCGCATCTGCTTCCGCGAGTTGGCGAACCGCGGTGAGATCCCGGGGATTACGAAAGCCAGCTGGTAACGCACACTGTTATGATGACAGACCCCATTTCTGACATGCTGACCCGCATCCGCAACGCCCTCGCCGTCCGTAAGCGCGAGGTGGTCTTGCCGTACTCGAACATGAAGTTCGCGATCGCCAAGATCCTCCAAAAGGAAGGCTACGTGAACGGAGCGGAGAAGGCAGAAGAAGGCAAGCTCCCGGTGTTGCGCATCACGCTCGCGTACGACAACGCGCAGCCGCGCATCCATCACGTGCGCCGCATCAGCACGCCTGGTCGCCGCGTGTATCGAAAGTCTGCTGATTTGAAAGTCGTGATGTCCGGCACGGGCATCTCGATCCTCTCCACACCAAACGGTCTGATGACCAACAAGGAAGCGCACGCGCGCAAGCTTGGCGGTGAGGTGATTTGCGAAGTCTACTAATATGTCGCGCATTGGTAAAAAACCGATTCTGATCCCGGCTGGCGTGGACGTGCGCATCGAGGGCGCCTCCGTGACCGTGAAGGGGCCCAAAGGCGCTCTGACCATGGCGATCCCCGAAGCCGTTACCGTGACGATCGCTGATGCGGACGGCGGGAAGGCGATGGAGGTGGCCGTGGCGTTGCCGGAGGAGAAATTCCAGCGCGCGCTTTGGGGCACGATGCGTGCCAACCTGGCCAACATGGTCACTGGCGTGACGCAGGGATTCTCCAAGAGTTTGGAGATCAACGGCGTCGGTTTCCGCGCCTCTGCGGCTGGAAAGAAGCTGATGCTCAACCTCGGGTTCTCCCATGATGTGGAGTTCCCGCTTCCGGAAGGCATTGCGGCAACCGTCGAAAAGAACGTCATTACCGTGACAGGAATCGATCGTCACCTGGTCGGCGAAACAGCGGCGCGCATTCGCGGACTCAAGAAGCCGGAGCCGTACCTGGGCAAGGGAATCAAGTACTCTGACGAAGTGATCCGACGCAAGGCTGGTAAGGCCGCGAAGTCAGCTGAATAACGCACTCGTATGTCGATGACTATCAAGGACAAACGAACACGCACCGCCCGTCGTGCGCACCGCGTACGCGCACAGGTGCACGGGACAGCTGAGCGTCCACGGCTTACGGTGAAGCGCAGTCTTAAACACATCTACGCGCAGTTGATTGACGATGTGCAGGGAAAGACGCTTGCGTCGGCTTCGGATAAGGACGTGAAGACGTCCGGGAAGCCGGTCGAGGTCGCGAAGGAAGTCGGAAAGGCCCTGGCGGCAAAGGCAAAGGCGGCGGGTATCGCTGAGGCGGTATTCGATCGCGGAGCCTATCGGTATCATGGGCGCGTGGCGGCGATTGCCGACGGCGCTCGCGAAGGCGGACTGAACTTCTAACCCTATGGAAGAGACCAAAACAACCTCCACGCAAGCGACCTCCGGCGCACCGGGAGCAGCTCCACGACGCGGCGGCATGGGCCAGCGCGGTGGACGCCCGGGTTCTGGACCGCGCCGCGGCGGACGCCGCGACGACGCGCGTGAACCACGCGAGTTTGAACAAAAGACCCTCGACCTCTCGCGCGTGACGCGTGTGACGGCCGGCGGTAAGCGCATGTCCTTCCGCGCCGCGCTCGTGCTCGGCGACAAGAAGGGGCGCGTGGGACTTGGCGTGGCCAAGGGCCTGGATGTGCAGCTCGCGATGGACAAGGCTTCTCGCAAAGCGAAGAAGACCATGATCCGCGTTCCGCTGGTGGATGACACCATCCCGCACGCCGTTCTCGCCAAATTTGGCGCGGCGGAAGTGTTGCTCAAACCGGCCCCGAAAGGAACTGGGCTCAAGGCTGGCGGGGCAACGCGCGTGATTCTGGAATTGGCCGGCGTTCCAAACGCGGTCTCCAAAATCATTCGTTCCTCCAACAAAATCAACATCGCCTGCGCAACCCTGCAAGCGATCCAGATGCTTCGTGTGACGCCGCGCGCGTCCAAGACGCAGAACGCTGAAACGCCGAAGGCGTAACACGCAATCCTATGTCGTTGAAACTCCACACAGTCAAATCAAAGACGGGCGCCCGCCGCACCAGCAAGCGCGTCGGCCGCGGTCTCGGCTCGAAAGGAACGTACTCGGGTCGCGGTGTGAAGGGTCAGCGCGCTCGCTCCGGCGGCCGCGCGGGTCTTCAGCTCAAGGGTATTCGCCGCATCATGCTTGCACAGAAAAAGCTGCGCGGCTTTAAGAGCCCTCACGAGAAACCGGCAACGATTACGCTCGCGGATTTGTCGCACGCGTTTCAGGATGGAGCAAAAGTGACGCCAGACATCTTGATTGCCAAAGGCATCGTCAAGACGAGCCGCGCCGGTGTAAAGATCCTCGGCACGGGCTCGATCGCGATCAAACTTACGGTTACGGGCTGCCGCGCAACCGCGGGCGCCAAAGCAAAAATTGAAAAGGCAGGCGGCAGTGTCGCCTAACGTATGGAAACTCTCCTTCGCATCTGGAAAACGGCAGAGATTCGCAACAGCCTTCTGTTCGTCTTTGCCATGCTTGTCATTTTCCGGGTCGCGGCGCACATTCCGGTTCCGGGCATTGATCCGGCCGCGTTGTCGTCGTTGTTTTCCGGGAACCAGTTCTTCGGTCTCCTCAACATCTTCTCCGGCGGCACGCTCGAAAATTTTTCGGTCGTCGCGCTCGGGGTGGCTCCGTACATTACGGCCTCGATCATTTTCCAGCTGTTGGCCATGATCGTTCCGGCCCTTGAAGAATTGCAGAAGGAAGAGCAGGGACGCCAAAAAATCAACCAGTGGACGCGCATGTTGTCCGTGCCGCTTGCGTTTTTGCAAGCCTACGGCCTCATCATTCTTTTCCGTCAGCAAAGCGCAACCCCGTTGTTTGCGAATAACGATCTGTGGGGCACGCTGCTCGTGATGCTAACCATGACCGCAGGAACCATCTTCCTGATGTGGATCGGTGAACTCATCTCGGAGCGACATGTCGGAAACGGCATTTCCATCCTGATCTTTGCCGGCATCATTTCGGGTCTCCCGACGCTGCTTGGCCAGACGCTCGCGGTGTATGACCGCAGCCAGCTGCTGACCGCGATCCTCTTTGGTGTGATGACCGTGCTGACGATCGTCGGCGTGGTGGTGATCAACGAGGCTCAGCGCAACATTCCGATTCAGTATGCGCGCCAGATGCGCGGCGCTAAACTCGCCGGAGCGGTCAGCTCGCATCTGCCGATGCGCCTCAACATGGGCGGCGTGATCCCGGTTATCTTCGCCATCTCCATCATCCTCTTCCCAACGGTCATCGCGCAGTTTTTTGTGAATGCAAAAACGGAAGCGTTGCGCCGCGCGGCAGAATGGGTGCTGATTGTCTTCCAAAACCAGATCGTGTACGGCGTCCTGTACTTCGTTCTCGTGTTCGCCTTCTCCTACTTCTATACGTCCGTGATTTTCCATCCGGACCGTGTGGCGGAGAACGTGCAGAAGCAGGGCGGGTTCATTCCGGGCATTCGTCCGGGCAAGCAGACCGCGGACTACCTCGAATGGGTTTCCAACCGACTCTTGCTCGCAGGCGCCACATTTCTCTCCATCATCGCGGTGCTTCCGCTCGTTGTTCAACAGGCAACGGGCAACGCCAATCTGGTGATCGGTGGAACCTCGCTGCTCATCGTCGTGTCCGTGGTCATCGACAGCATGAAGCAGATCGGGGCCCAGCTGACGATGCGAGAGTACGACATGTAATCACGTTGCCGAAAAAGACGGGGGCCAAAAACCCCCGTCTTCTGGTATAATCCAACCGTATGACGTACAAGATTTTACTCATAGGTCCGCAAGGGAGCGGAAAGGGGACGCAGGCGGAGTTGCTCGCGCGTCGCCTCGGAATCCCGTCGTTTGCCATGGGCCAATTGTTGCGCGACGAGGTGGCTGCCGGAACACCGATTGGACAGAAGATCGATGGCATCCTCAAGAGCGGCAATTTGGTGTCGGATGCGGAAGCGGCCGAAGTCCTTAAGGCACGCCTGGCGCGACCGGATACGCAAAACGGATACATTCTCGACGGCTATCCTCGCAACATTGCGCAGTACCACGCATTCGATTTTGACACGCCCACACACGTACTCGTCATCGAGGTTCCTCACGAGGAATCTCTCAAGCGGCTCGGCGGACGCGTGACGTGCTCAACCTGCGGACACGTCGGGTCCATTGCCATGGGGACCAAGCCGGGAGACACATGTGCGTGTGGCGGAACGTACGCGGTGCGCTCCGACGACACTCCCGAGGCGATCTCTCGTCGGCTGGAGGTGTATGATCAGGATACGATCCCGATGATTGCCGAGTTTGAGAAACGCGGATTGGTACGCCGCATTGATGGCATGGGAAACGTGGATGAGGTAACGCAGCGTATTGCTGCGGCGCTGGCATAACGTATGGCCATGACAAAGTCGACAAAAGAAATTGGCAAGATGCGCGACGGCGGTCATCTGCTTTCGCGTGCCTTGAAGGCGGCGGTGGACGCTGTGGCTCCTGGTGTCACGCTGCGTGCGCTGGATGAAATCGCCGAGCGGGAAATCCGCGCGGGCGGCGGCACCCCGTCGTTTAAAGGATATGTTTCGCACCCGGGCGACACCCCGTTTCCGAGCACGATGTGCATTTCCGTAAACGAAGAGGTGGTGCATGGACTCGGGAATCGAGAGCTGGCATTGAAAGAAGGGGATATCGTTGGGCTCGATATCGGGTGCTGGTATGAAGGGTTGTGTACGGACATGGCCGTGACCGTGCCGGTTGGACGCGTGTCCGCAGAAGCCACGAAGTTGATGGGCGTGACGCGTGCTGCGTGTTTGGCGGGCGTAGAGGCGGCCAAGGTTGGGGGTTTGGTGAAAGACATCAGCGCCGCCGTAGAAGAGCATGTCAAACCGCATGGCTACGGAATCGTCCGTGCGCTCGTTGGCCACGGCGTTGGACACCAAGTGCACGAGGCGCCGCATGTGCCGAATTTCGTGGATCCGAAATATCCAAAGGTTGAGATCCTCGACGGCATGTGTCTGGCGATTGAGCCGATGGTTGGCTTGGGCAGTTGGAAAGTAAAGACCGCTCCCGACGGCTGGACCATTCAGATGGCCGATGGAAAACTCGCTGCGCACTTTGAGGTGACGATTGCGATCACAAAATCGGGTGTGGAAATTTTGACGCCTCTGCCGGTATGAGGTTGCTAGGTATTGATTACGGGACAAAAAAAATCGGCCTCGCGTTTGGTGACACAGACGTGGGCGTGGCCGTTCCGCTCGATGTGGTCCCCAACGCAGGAGATAAGACGATCGAGATATTTGCAAAAAAGGTAAAGAGCGAAGACATCGATGCGATCGTTGTAGGTGTTCCGCTGGCCACGGGCGGTCATCATGGTCCTGAACAGCTTCAACGAACTCGCGCGTTCATCCAAAAACTCCAGCAAGCCACGGCCATTCCGGTTGTCGAAGAAGATGAATCGTACACAACCGCAGAAAGCATCCGCCTCCAGCGCGAGGAAGGTTCCCAAGCCGAGGAAGACGCGCTTGCCGCCATGCTGATCGTTCAAGCCTACATGGGAAGGATGACGCCATAACCATGGCCGCACTCGTTCATACAACCGGCATTGTTCTCTCGCGCCGCGATCATCGCGAGGCGGATCGTTGGTATTGTGTCTACACGAAAGAGTTTGGAAAAATGGATTTATTGGCGCGCGGCGGACACAAGCCGCTCGCAAAGCTCACGCCGCATCTGGAATTTCCGGCAGAGGTAGAATTTTTGGTCGTGCGCGGGCGTCAGCTCGACACGATTGCGGGCACCGAACGGCGCGTCGCCTATCCGCGCGCGTATGCGGATTATACGCGGCTGACGCTCCTGCAAAATGCTCTACACTTGGTAGACATGGGAACGCGCCCACACGAAATTGATCGCGTGTTATACGATGAGCTTGCGCACTGGCTCGCGTTTATCGATGCGGCACCCGCGCTGAGCGCGGAGCGGGCAGGATTTTTGCTCGGGTCATTTGCGTTGAAACTTCTCGCCTTGTTGGGATATCGTCCGGAATTGCATCGGTGTTTAGGGTGCCGCACGGACATCGCTGCTGGTGCGTATCGTTGGCATGCGCTCAAGGGTGGTGTGGTGTGCGATGGGTGTGTGGTTGAGGATCAAGAAACTTGGTTCGCCGCCCGTGCGACAAAAGATGAAACCCTAAAGCTCGTGCGCTTTGCCCTTATGGAATCCTTTGATGCGCAGCTACGGCCGCATCTGCCGGGCGTGGTGCTCGCGGATTTTCATGAAACCGTCGAATCGCTCATCGTGTCTCATTTTCCCACGATCCCCGCCGCGTCGTTGCGCAGCGCCTGCTTGGTCTAAACGAAAAATCCGTCCAGCCAAGATTCGGCGGACGGGCGCCCGAGGGCGCAGGGCGTGTGGCGCTACAGCGCCGGAGAGGCAGAGACGACGGTCGTCAGGGCCGCGCGGCGGAACGGAGAGTTCTGCCAGTCGATGGCCCTGCGGTTGCGGACGATCTCGTCCACGAGTTGATCGTAGATCCCGCGCTCCATCGCCCACGTGGCCAGGAGGCGCACGCAGGCGCTGTGGCCGGAGTGGTGCGCCACCAGAACAAGGTGGCTGAGGCGGGTCTGCGGGTGGCGGGTGTTGCTCTCGAAGTCGAGAACGTGCCGGAACAGGATCTCGGCATCGTTGCGTTCGTCTTCGATCGCGATCGCCATCATCTCGGGTTCGTCGCGAAGCGCGTCGAGGAACGCGCGGAGTTCTGCTTCGTCGTCTGCGGGAGACGCATTGCTCACGAATGACCTCTGGCATTGGCGGCCGGGGAAGCCGCCGGCGGGTTTGTCCGTCGGATGACCCTTGGGACGCCCGAATTATCGCTCTATATAGCAAATTTGTCAAGCATTGCGTGAGGTTCGTTTTTTGGCTAAACTAGGCCGTGTTGACTCACTTGGATTGTGTATGACGGATGCACGTATTTCGAGCCTCGGCTCGCTGGTTGGACAGGAGGTGGTGCTCAAGGGTTGGGCATACAATTTCCGCTCAAGCGGAAAGATTTTCTTTTTGCAGTTGCGCGACGGCAGTGGTCGGGTTCAGGTCGTGTTCTCCAAATCAGAACTATCCGAGGATCAGTGGAACGCGTTGCAGACGGTTCGCATTGAGTCCTCGGTCAGCATCAAGGGAATCGTAAAGGCAGAGCCTCGCTCACCATCTGGGTTCGAAATTCAAGGAACGGCGTTTACTGCCGTTCACATTGCCCCAGACGATTACCCGATCGGAAAGAAAGAGCACGGACCAGATTTTTTGCTCGACCAGCGCCATCTCTGGCTGCGTTCAGAGCGGCAGTGGGCAATTCAGCGCGTGCGCAACACGATCATCAACGCAACGTTCGCGTACTTCAACGAAACGGGATTCATCAAGATCGACACGCCGATTCTTACGCCAACGTGTTGCGAGGGAACAACCGAATTGTTCACCATCGAGTACTTCGACATGGGGAACGCGTACCTTTCGCAGTCCGGCCAGCTGTATTTGGAGGCGGCGATCATGAGCGTGGGGCGCGGGTTCGATTTTGGCCCGGTGTTTCGCGCAGAGAAGTCAAAGACGCGCCGTCACCTCACAGAGTTTTGGATGATGGATGCCGAGGCGGCGTTTGTGGAACATGATGAGAACCTCAAGATCCAGGAAGGACTCATCTGCCGCATTGTCTCGGATGTGTTGAAGCACAATGCGCATGAGCTGAAGGTGTTGGAGCGAGACGTGGAAGCACTGAAAAAAGTGCAAGCGCCGTTTGTGCGCATGACCCACGCGGAGGCCGTCGCAAAACTACGCGAGCTCGGAAGCGATATTGGCGACATGGACGATCTCGGCGGCGACGACGAGACCATCCTCACGAAGCAGTATGATCGCCCGATTTTTGTGGAGAAATATCCGGCGATCGTCAAAGCGTTTTACATGAAGCGCGATCCGGAGGACGAGCGCCGCGTGCTCAACGCGGACATGCTCGCCCCGGAGGGCTACGGCGAGATCATCGGCGGATCCCAGCGTGAGGATGATTACGATACGTTGGTGATGCGCATGAAACAGCACAACGTACCGCTTGCCCCGTATCAGTGGTATCTGGATTTGCGACGGTACGGATCCGTGCCGCATGCAGGTTTTGGATATGGCCTCGAGCGCATCGTCACGTGGATTTGTGGACTCGAACATGTGCGTGAGTCCATTCCGTTTCCGCGCCTTATCAATCGATTGACGCCGTAGCTATGGCCTACGAGGTCAAGCTCCAACAATTCTCCGGCCCACTGCAGCTGTTGTTGGAATTGATCGAAGGGAAGCAACTGCCGATTACCGAGGTATCGCTCGCGCAGGTGGCGGATGATTATGTGCGTTATGTTGACGCCCATGACGTGCCAGCCGAGGAGCTCGCGGATTTTCTCGTGATTGCCAGCCGACTTCTGCTCATCAAGTCGCAAGCGATTTTGCCATTGCCAACGCTCGACGAAGAAGAAGACGCCTCGGCGCTCGCGGATCAACTTCGGATGTACAAGGCGTTTGTGGACGCCTCAAAGCATTTGGAAATGCTTGTGGGCGCTGGTCAGGCGATGTTCGTGCGCGAAAAGCCAGCCGTCATCAAAACAGAGGGCTTTCATCCACCCCAGAATGCCGATGTCCCTGGATTGCATGGGGCGTTTATTGGACTCCTCAAACGTCTTGAGCCATTCTTTGCGCTCAAACAGACATCCATGGAACGCGTGGTTTCGGTGCAGGAGCGCATCCGCGAAATCCGCGATGCGATTTTGGAGCGATCGCGACTCACGTTTCACGACATTGTGGGGAGCGCGACTTCCAAGGTGGAAGTGGTGGTGAGTTTTCTGGCGCTGCTTGAGCTCATGAAGCAGCGCGTCGTCCTCGCGGTCCAAAAGGAATCCTTTCACGACATTACGATCACGCACGCCGAATAATATGATCACGACCACGCTCGAAGCCATTCTCTTTGCTGCGGCAAAACCCGTCGCGCTCTCCACGCTTCAAAAAACGCTTGATGTCTCGCGCGAAGTTCTTGGCGAGGCCATTGCCGACATTCGCGCGCGGTTTAACACGGACGGATCCGGCATCCATGTGCTCGAACACGAGGATAAGGTGCAGTTCGTTACCAATCCATCGCAGAGTCAGGCCGTGGCGTCGCTTCTCAAGCAAGAGATCGCCGGAGAGCTCACGCGACCTCAACTCGAAACGCTCACGATCATCGCGTACCGTGGCCCGATCACCAAACCGGAGATCGAACAGATTCGCGGCATCAATTGCTCGCTTATTTTACGCAATCTTGTGATGCGCGGACTGGTGGAAGAACGCGACGATGTGCAAAAACTTCAGCCGGTGTTTACCGTCAGTGCCGATTTCCTCCGTCATCTTGGTTTGCATGCCGTAACCGAGCTTCCCGACTATGACGCGCTGCATGCACATGAAAAAGTGACGGAGTTGCTGAACGTATGATGTGGACGTTGGCCACACATATCGTGCTCGTCGCCGCCTTGCTGCAGTTGTATCCGGCTGACATGGGTGATGTCGAGGCGGCTCTGGGCCAAGAACCCATGCGCCGCATGCCGACGATTTCCCAGATCGCGAGCGTCATGCGCGCGGACGAGCCAGCGCCGCATGTTGGCGCGATTCCGCCTCGCAAGGTGGAACCGGCCAGCTTGGGTGTGGTGACATCGGCGGTGAGCGCGCTGGTGGTGGATCGCGCCAGTGGTATGGTGTTGTACGAAAAGAACAGTGACGCTTCGCGTTCGATTGGAAGCATTAGCAAGCTGATGACCGCGCTTGTGTACTTGGACGGGAATCCGGATTTGGATGCGCCAGCGGCGTTGCAGGGGAGCGATATCCGCTGGGGCGGCATCCAGCACGTCTCGGTCGGCGATGTGGTGCGCGCGCGCGATTTGCTGCACGCAAGTTTGATCGGGTCAGACAATTCCGCGACCGCGGCGCTCGTTCGGCTTTCCGGCCTCTCCGAAGGAGATTTCGTTGCCCGCATGAATGAAAAGGCGGCAGAGATCGGGATGCGTGCTACGACGTTCATGGACCCAACTGGCCTTTCGGCAGATAATCGTGCGGTTGCGGCGGACATTGTTCGCTTGTTGGATGTGTCGCTGGCAAACGATGATATTCGCGCGGCCACGCAACTCGCAGAGGTTTCATTTGCGGGCGAATCCGGCCGCGTTTACACGATCCCAAGCACAGATGAGCTGCTCGGGACGTTTCTCAATGAGGATCCGTACCGCGTGGTTGGAGGGAAGACGGGATATTTGCCGGAGGCAGGGTACTGTCTTGGCACCGTGGTATCAGAGAACGGCGGGCATGAAATCGCCGTTGTCGTGCTCGGATCAGAAACAAAGGCTGGACGCTTTACGGATGTGAAAGCGCTTGCCGCATGGGCGTTTCGCGTCTATGAGTGGGCCGACGAACCGATCGCGGACGAATCCGCTGCGGACGTGTCAACGGGCGTATGAAAGAAGCTGTGATCAATCTGGTGACGGGCATGCCTCCTGAGCTCGCGGTTTTTTTATTGTCCGCTCTGCCGGTGACGGAAATGCGTGCATCCTTGCCGCTAGCCATCACGGTGTTTCACCTCCCACCCGTAACCGCCACCGTGATTTGTCTGCTTGGGAATCTTCTTCCCATCCCGATTTTGCTCACATTACTCCCAGCCGCAATCCGCGCTCTCCATCGCTGGGGTCCGGCATGGGTTCAGCGGTTGATCACGCGTTATTTTGACTATCTTAAACGCAAGCATGCGGACCGATTTGAGAAGGTCGGCGCAGCGGCACTAGGCGCTGTCACGTTGCTTCCGCTTCCGGGGGCCGGGGTTTGGACCGGATGTTTGTTGGCAGTCCTGTTTCAAATCCGTCCACGCTTCAGCGTTCCTGCCCTCGTGGCCGGAGCCGTGGCTGAGGCCGTTGTGATTCTTCTTATCGTGCAAGGGACCCTCGCGGGATTGTCTTTTCTTTTGTGAGTCTCGGGATCGACTATTCGTCTGCGGCCTCGCTTGGCGGGATCGGGCATTATACGCGTTCCATCGTGGATGCGATGCGTACGGCTCGTCGCGGCGTGTGCGTGTTGTCCGTGCGAGGTCGCGTGCCGGTTGTTTCACGGCATCTGCTGTTGCCACTTGAGGCGAGGATGCGCGGGGTGGATGTGCTGCTGTGCCCTGATGGACATATCCCGCTTGGCTGGACGGGGAAGAGCGTGGTTGTGGTGCACGACCTGGCGACCTATGAGCATCCGGAGTGGTTTCCTGGCGTGCGAAGCCGCTGGTCCGCGGAATGGCTGTACCCTCGTTCACTCAAGCGCGCAGATGCGATCGTGGCCGTTTCCGAAGCAACGCGCCAGCAGATCGCGCGCGTTTTTCCTGGGCTCGAAAAGAAAACGCGCGTGGTGTACCACGGCGTTTCAGTTCCTGTACAGGAAACGCATCTGGCGCTCGGGGCAAGAGAGTCGGAGACCATCGTGTTTATCGGAACGCTTGAGCCGCGAAAAAACTTGATCACCGCCATGCGTGCATTTGGGGTGTTTTTGCATGCGCATCCCGATCGAGCAGCAACGGCCCGTTTCGTGCTCGCAGGCCAGAAAGGCTGGGGGGCGGAGCCGATCTTGGCCGCCATGGAGGAAATCAACGCGGCGTGGCGATCTCGCGCTGGCGCAAACGTGATTGTGTGGAATGGACCGGTGACCGAGCAGGAGAAGTGGTCCCTGCTGCGCAACGCGGCCGCGCTGCTGTTTCCTTCGCTGTGGGAGGGATTTGGGTTGCCAGTGCTTGAAGCGATGGCCGTTGGTACGCCCGTGATTACGTCTGACCGGGGCGCGCTTGCGGAAGTTGCTGGCGATGCGGCGATGTATGTTGATCCTGATGATATCGGGCAGATCGCTCTCGCGATCGCCCAGGCGGTTTTGATGCCCGAAGCGATGCAAGAGCTGCGCGAAGCCGGGCGTGTCCGCGCCAGTACGTTCACCTGGGAACGCGCGGCCGAGGAAACGGTGCGTGTGGTCGACGATGCGATGCGCGTGTCGTAAGCTATTGCTCTATGGATGAGGTGCAACTATTCGTGGCCGGGATCGCGGCCCTTACCATTGTCGCGTCGATCGTCGGGACAGTGGCCGGATTTGGCCTCTCAACCGTGATGGTGCCGATTTTGACATTGTTTATGCCGGTTCCGCAGGTGTTGGTGCTGGTCGGGATCGTGCACTGGTTCGGCGACATCTGGAAGATGGTGTTGTTTCGCAAAGGATTGAAACTTTCGCCGGTTATCGGATTCGTTGTCCCAGCCGTGATCATGAGCTTTATCGGCGCGGTGCTGACGCTCTCGATCGATCCGACCGTGCTCAGCCGTGTGCTCGGCGCGCTCATGCTTGCATACGCCGTGTTCTTGTTTGTGAAACCGACGTTTGTTCTACCACGCAAGACTGGACCGATGATTGCCGGAGGTGCCGCGTCTGGATTTTTGACCGGTGCCTTTGGGATCGCGGGCGGCGCCCTGCGAGGCGCGTTCCTCGCGGCGTACAATTTTCCAAAAGAAGTTTACATCGCCACAGCCGGTGCGATCGCCGTCTTCGTTGATTCTGTACGTTTGATAACCTACGTTGCTGGCGGTACCACCCTGCCGCCCGCGCTCTGGATCGGATTCCCCCTTTTCATCCCCGCATCCTTTCTCGGGGCCGCGATCGGTAAGAAACTCGTCGATTGGATTCCGCAATCTGCATTTCGAAAAGTGATTGCCGTTGTTCTGGTGTTGGTTGGGGTGAGGTTGGTCATCTTTGGGTAACACAAAATACGCCGCAAGGCGTGCTGTGTGTTTAGAGCTTGGTTTGCAAGTACGCGATGAGCACGACTTGGGCGAGGAGGGCGTAGTAGAGCGGGACGTCGCCGCGGCGTTTGATGAAAAAGTCGTGGAAGAGGAAATGGAGCGTGTTGAACCAGCGCAGCCACTTGGTTTTGGTGAGCTCGTAGACACCCACCAGCAAGTCGGGTAGAACACCGCCGATGATGCCCCAGGTAAAGGCACGCGTGGCGTCGATGTCTTTCATGTTGACGAGCAGGAGCACGAAGAGGATGGACACGACCGCATCCACGGCCACATAGGCCACCGCCTGCTTCTGCCGGCGCTTGTGTACGCGGAAGTTATCCGAAATGCCAGAGTCCCCGTGCGGGACCATGTCAATGAGGAAATGCGAGATGAAGCCCAGGACAAAGGCCAGTACCGGATTACCGACCGCCTTGCCAATAACGGCGCCAAGCGTCGCGTGAGTGGTGAGCGTCATAGATCGGGGGTGAGCATACCATGCCAGTGTGGTTTTGGGAATCCGCGCAACAAAAAAACCCCTGAAAGACAGGGGTTTTTTTGGTTGCGGGGGTGGGATTTGAACCCACGACCTCAAGGTTATGAGCCTTGCGAGCTGCCAGGCTGCTCTACCCCGCGGCGATGGTAGCTGGGCCCGGAATCGAACCGGGGACCTAGGGCTTATGAGTCCCTCGCTCTAACCAACTGAGCTACCCAGCCTTGGTTACCCCAGGATACTACCTGAAATGGGTGTTTTTGACAAGTGTTCTTCACCTTGGGAAACCTTCTAAAATCGATGAGATGTTGGTGAAGGGCGAGCACCCGACCGAGGCGTACATAGACGTACGCCGACCGAGGGAGCGCAGCCCTGAGCCGACAGATCGCGATTTTAGAAGGTTTCCTGGTGCCGCGGGCGGGAATCGAACCCGCACGCCCTTGCGGACACAGGATTTTGAGTCCTGCGCGTATACCAGTTCCGCCACCGCGGCATGCGTCGGGATCATAGCAATTCAGGCCTGGAACGTCTAGTCTCTTTTCCTCTTCCGAACTTTGCCGAACCTTTGTATACTAGGCCCGTCAGTATGGCCCATATCGTTTCGGTGGTGAATCAAAAAGGGGGCGTGGGGAAGACCACTACCACGTTAAATTTGGCCGCGTATCTTTCGGAAAAGGGGAAGTTCGTGCTCGTGGTTGATTTGGATCCGCAAGCCAACGCTACGTCCGGGCTCGGCATCAATCATCGTGAGGTTGGGGTTGGCGTGTACGAGGGGATCGTGGGAACGCACCGAATGAGGGATCTCGTAAAGACCACACCGCACGAAGGCCTGCGCGTTATTCCGGCAACCGAGGCGCTTGCGGGCGCGCAGGTGGAGCTCGTCAATATGGAGGAGCGTGAGCATTTTTTGCGCAAAGCTTTGCTCGAAATCCGCAACGACTACGATTACATCTTCATCGACAATCCACCATCGCTCGGCCCTATCACGATCAACGGGCTGGTGGCGGCCGACTCCGTGCTGATTCCAGTGCAGGCCGAGTACTATGCGCTCGAAGGTCTTGGTCAACTGCTCAACACCGTCAATCTCGTGAAGGAAAACATCAAGCCGGAGCTCGACGTCATGGGGGCGGTCATCACGATGTACGACTCGCGCACCAAGCTCTCGCAGGAGGTGCTCGAAGAACTGTACCGCTATTTTCCGGACAAGATTTTCCGTTCGGTCATTCCGCGGTCTATCCGACTGGCCGAGGCACCGTCGTTTGGGAAAACGATTCTTGGGTACGATCCGGAGTCCAAGGCGGCAAAAGCGTACGAACGGCTTGCCACAGAATTTATCATGCGCGAAGAAGGAAGAATTTAAGGAGGACTATGAATGCTAAACCGGCACTAGGCCGCGGGCTGGGCTCGCTGATCCCGCAAAAGAAAACGCTCACTGAACAGGTGATCCCCGAAGCGCGTCGCGAGATTCTCGATGTGCCCGTGGAACAGATCCGTGAGAACCCGCGCCAGCCGCGGTTGCATTTCTCGCCATCCGATTTGGAGGATCTCATCAACTCCATCAAGGAGCACGGCATCATGCAGCCGCTCGTGGTCACGCGCGCGGGCGACGGATATGAACTGATTGCCGGCGAGCGCCGATTGCGCGCCAGCCGTACGCTTGGGTTGAAGACGGTTCCTGCGATCGTGCGCGACGCAACGGAGCAGCAAAAGCTCGAATTGGCGCTTATCGAAAACATCCAGCGCCAGGATCTCAACGCCGTAGAAGAAGCGATCGCGTACAAGGCGCTCATCGATGAGTTTCAACTCACGCAGGAGGACGTGGCCAAGCGCGTCGGGAAGAGCCGCTCCAACGTGGCCAACATCTTGCGTCTGCTCGAGCTCCCGCAAGAGATGCTCGACGCGCTCAAGGGCGGGGAGATTACGAAGAGCCATGCGCGCACCCTGCTTGCGGAGCCAGACTTGGTAAAGCGGCAGCAATTGTTTGAGCGCATTTTGCAAGGCGGCGTGACGGTGCGTGAAGCAGAGGCGCGCGTGTCCGGACCCAAGCGTGTCCCAACCGCCGGATCGCACGCGGCAAAGGATCCAAATGTCGCTGCACACGAAAAGCGCCTGCGCGACGTGCTCCGCACCAAAGTGGACATTCAGGAAAAAAACGGGGTCGGCAAGATTTCCATCGCGTTTTATTCGCGCGAGGAACTCTTGGACTTGCTTGATCGGCTGGCCGAGAAGTAGGAGGAGAGCCATCCGCTCACCGTGGCGTGCGCTGCGTCTTTGATTTTTTCGCGCGCGTGCCGTGTTTGCACGAATTTCAACCAGTCGGGGTTGGGGCCCCGGCGGTTTTTGTCTGTGAGAATTTCTACGATATCGCCGGATTTGAGCGGCGTGTCGAGGTTGATCATGGCATCGTTGACGCGCGCAGCCACGCAGGTGTTGCCAACGTCCGTGTGGATCGCGTAGGCAAAATCAATCGGCGTGCCGCCCTCGGGGAGATCAATGACGTCGCCTTTTGGGGTAAAGACAAAAATGCGATCTTTGAAGACATCGATTTTCATCACCTCGAGCTGATCGAGAAAATCTTTCTTGTTCTCCAGTTCTTTTTGGATGTTCGCCAACTCTTCCATCCATCGGAGATTGCGAATCGGCTTGTCACTGGTTTCTTTGTAGCGCCAGTGTGCGGCGATACCGTACTCTGCCAAGTCATGCATTTCCTGCGTGCGGATTTGGAACTCCACAATTTCGCCGGACTCCGAAAACACGGTTGTGTGCAGAGATTGGTAGCCGTTTGGTTTTGGCTGGGCGATATAGTCTTTGATGCGGCCCGGCATCGGTTTCCAGTGCTGGTGCAGGACTCCAAGCGTGGCGTAACAATCTTCCACGTCATCGACGATGACGCGCACAGCGACGAGATCGTAGATTTTATGGATGTCGTTATCGTAGCGTGCCAGCTTCAAGAACAGGCTGTAGAGGCGTTTGACGCGGCCGTGCACCTGCGATCGCGGAATATCGGACTCGCGCAGGACACGTTCCGTGGTGTCGATCATCCGGCTTACCATGGCGCCTTTTTCGCGCACCTTGGTTTCCATGATGGCGTGGACGCGTTCGTACTCCTTTGGGTTGAGGTACATGAACGCGTAATCTTCCAGCTCACCTTTCATTTCGTTCATGCCGAGGCGTCCGGCAATCGGCGCGTAGATTTCCAATGACTCGCGCGCGATGCGCTGCTGTTTGTGTTTGGGCTGGGCGTAGAGCGTCTGGAGATTGTGTAGGCGGTCGGCAAATTTAATAAAAACCACGCGCACGTCCGCGGCCATCGCAAGGAACATCTTGCGCATGTTCTCCACGTAGCGCTCCACGCCTTGATACTTCACCTTTTTGAGCTTGGTGACGGAGTCTACGAGCGAAGCAACGTCATCTCCAAACTGACGGCGAACCTCTTCGAGCTCAACGCCCGTATCTTCGACGACGTCATGCAAGAGCCCTGCGGCCACGACGTTGAGGTGTACGCCCATTTCGGCAAGCTTGTGCGCAACGGCAAGCGGATGCGTGACGAACGGATGGCCCGTGAGCCGCTTTTCCTCCTTGTGCGCGGATTCTGCCAGCGCATAAGCCCGCCGGATCAGATCCAGATCCGGTTGCTTGTAGTTCGCCTCGATCAGCGAAGTGAGATCGTTGATGGTTCGGATGATTTCGGTCATGGCGAAAGCGTACCCGAAAATTGACAAAACCGCAAAAAATGATATCTTTTTACCAATATGAGTCACGAAACTGGACCATCCCATATGGATATCAATCCCCATGCGGAGCGCAAAGCTGGCCTGCGCGCCCTCTCGAAGGACGAGAATGAGTATCGACAGATGATGTTAAAAGACATCGAAGAGGCGAAAGCGCAGGGCGTCATCAATGAATCCGAGGCGCAAGTGCGCTTAGCAGAGCTGCGCCAAGAACTTGGCTTGCCGGAAGGCGCCGAGTTGTCGGAACCGGCGGGCGGGCATGTCGTGGAAGAATCGCACGGACACAGTGATCACGGCGAGGCAGGTCACGATGCCCACGCGGAAGGAGGGCACCATGGCGATCGTCCACGTCCGAAAGCAAAAACGACCTACTCGCAACTTGGAGCGACTGCAGCCGCCGCGACGCTCATCGGTGGAACCGGGAAAGTGCTCAAGGCCGGACAAGCCGTTGCCGAGTATCCGGTTGGCAAGCTCGAGGATGCGGGAGAGTCGCATGCCCCGTCATGGTTCAAGAATGGATTGGATAAGGCTCAAGACTGGCTCGCGCAATTTGCCCCGTCATTCAAGCGCCGCGAAGGCGGTGGTGGCGGGAAAAAGAAAAAGGACGATCACGGACACGGCGGCGGGCACGGTCATCACTAAGAAAAAAATCGGGCGCTAGGAAGCGTCCGATTCTTTTTTTGTTTTCTTGGCGGCTGGTTTTTTTCCGAAGCGACGGGCGGACGGCGGGGCATTGCGTTTCTTCTCCAGAATCGCCGCGGCCTCCTCAAGGGTCAGTGTTGTCGGATCGAGTTTTTTGGGAACGGATGCGTTGGTTTCGCCGTCTGTGACGTATGGGCCAAACCGACCGTTTTTGACGAGGATGGGTTTGTTGGTTTTGGGATCATTGCCCAGCTCCGCAATAGGCTTCATCTGCTGTTCCTTGAGCTTTACGCGGTCGATGATCACCTGTCGCGCTTGTTCCTCTGTAATCGTTGCAGGATGGAAGTCGGGTGGGATGGAAGCAGTTGCAGCACCGGCCTTGAGGTATGGGCCGAACCTACCGATCGCGGCTACGATTTCATCGCCTGCTTCCGTCGTTCCTACGACGCGCGGCAGATTGAAGAGCGGCAGAACGTCCGCAAGCGTAACCGTTTCCATGTTCACGCCTTTGGGGAGCGATGCGGACCTCGGTTTGTTCTTCTTTGCTTTTTTGTCCTCCTCGCTCCATTCGCCGAGTTGCGCGAACGGACCGAATCGTCCGGTGCGTACAACCACTTCGAGTCCGGTTTTTGGATCCGTGCCCAGAGAGCGTTCCTTCATCACGTCCTCACGTGAGACGTCTTTTTTCTTGTGGACGATCGTTTCGTGGAACGGCCCGTAGAACTCCTGCAGAAACGGAACCCACTCGCGCTTGCCCTCGGCAATGTTGTCGAGGTCGGCTTCCATGTCAGCGGTAAATTTGAAGTCCACGATGTTGGGGAAGTGCTCCACCAGCACGTCGTT
>Ga0073934_10003383_pt1 | contig 29546 bp, 21 predicted proteins | sample LarsenN4metaG_FD_76834 | JGI IMG/M metagenome (GOLD analysis project Ga0073934, IMG submission 76834) | Hot spring sediment bacterial and archeal communities from British Columbia, Canada, to study Microbial Dark Matter (Phase II) - Larsen... ... | reverse complement strand
TTGACTGCAGCAATGTTGCCGAGCTGTGCACGCCGGTCTTGCCGACGAGGTTGTGCACGAATGCGATGTGATCGACGACGTCGCCCAGCGGTGCCACCACTTCGCTGAGCGGCTTCCCGCAATCGCCATAGGGCTGGAACTTCCAGGGCGAAGCGAACGTAGCGCCGTGTCCGTTCTGGAACAGCTCGACGGGTTCACCGGGATCCCAGGGCTGGCCGTTGCGTTTCTCCAATTCCGGCTTGTAATCGAACAGGTCGACGTGGCTGGCCGCGCCGGCCATGAACAGTTGCACCACGCGCTTCGCCCGCGGCGGATGATGCAGCGCTCCGCCAAGTACGCCGTTGGTGGACGCGGCAAGCAGGCCGTCCCGATGCAGCAGTGCCGACAGCGCGATGCCGCCGAGGCCGCCCCCCATCTCCCACAGGAACTCGCGACGCGTCGTCATGACCGCTCCCATGAACAAAATGGCACAGCCGAGACCGAGTGGCAAGCAACGTTTCGCCGCGACCCGAAGGGAGCGCTTTGTTACCCACGTTGCTATCGCGCAAAGCTACCCATTGGCGCGTTGGATTACCAACAGCCGCCCGCGGCGGCGAGCCTCAATGGCGCCGGGGAAAGTGCACATGTCATCCGACTGCACAAGATCGGCCAACCGGCTCCATTGCTCATAGCCCATCTCCTGCAACGGCCACCCGCGGCGATGCCACAACTCCACGAATGCCTGCCGCACCAGATGCCGCGGACGGTCGGCCAACGCCGTCACGTCTAATCGGACAACCTGCGCCCCAGCATCGACAACCGCGCGGTCCAGCAAGTCGCTTGCCAACTGCGAGAACGCAGTCTGCAGCTCCTCGGCCTGTTCCGCGAGGCGGCACAGCGACTGCGTCAACTGCGGCCAGCGTTGCTGCAGCTCTGGCATGATGGAACGCCGCAGCCAGTTGCGGGTAAGTTTCGATTCCGCGTTGGTGCGGTCGACGCGGAAGTCCTGCCCGAGTTCCTTCAGAAAGGCCAACACCTGCGTCCGCGTGATTGCCAGCAGCGGCCGCACAATCGTCATCTCTTCCGACCTCCGACTTCCGACCTCCCGTTCCCACGGGATGCCGCGCAGCCCCGCCAGGCCCGTGCCGCGCAGGAAATGATGCAACACGGTTTCCGCTTGATCGTCCGCCGTGTGACCCGTTGCGATCGCTGAACAGCGAAATTGGGTGGCGGCCCGTTCGAGGAACGTGTAACGTTGCAACCTGGCGGAGGCCTCGTCGAGCGTAGCCGCTTCAGAAGCGGCAATGCAACAAGGCAGCTTCAACGATCCTGCGAGGTCGCGGACCCAGTCGGCATCGGCCGCGGACTCCGTGCCGCGCCAGCGATGGTCGAAATGCCCCACTGCCAATTCCCAGCCGAATTCCGGCTGTAACTGCTCCAGACCGCGCAGCAAGGCGACGCTGTCTGGGCCGCCCGACACCGCCACTAACCAACGGCGAGGCAGGGCTCGCAGCCGTCGACAACCGGCGCGCAGACCGATCAGAAAACCAGTGGGAGCGTCGTTCACAACATCAACCGTAGCGAGTCGTTCAGCGGAACGAAAGCACCCCCTTGGCTGCGTGTGAACAGCGGGGCAGCGAGGGGGAAGCCAGGCTTTTCCGAAAGCCTGGATTCCCGTAATCACCTGCAAAGCCCGGCTTTCGGAAAAGCCGGGCTTTGCAGGTGATGTTCACCGTTCGGTTGATCCTCTGTCCACTTTTGCTACGATGCGCCCGTGCGCCTATCTCACCACGTGAGATGGGGTGTGGGTGTTACGACCTGTCTCAATCCAATTCAGGAGACTCCGGGGCGCAGATGGCCCGGAGCAGAACGTCGGTTCATCTCGGGCTCTTCGCGACGGAGGGCCTGGGTCGTCCAATTTCAGTTGCGATCGTGGCGTGAATGGTTGAAGTAATGTTTTGGATTGACGGCTGGCTGGGCGCATGGATGTGGGTCGTTGCGACGATCCGTCGCCGACGCTCCGCCGCCGTCTCGCAGGCCGGAATCCGCAAGACCTGCAGTTGGCAGCCCTTCGTCGGTTGGCCTCGGCTGCAGTCTGCGGGCGTTCAGGTTTGCCGCCGACCATCGGGCGTGGCGCCGCCGGGGTCTGCTGCCATTCACAACGTTCGTTCGCTGCCGAAAGCCTGGTCGGACTGACCGTTCTGCCGCCGATCTTGTCCGTCTATGGGCATTGATGACGGAACTCTTCATCGCCGTTCATTGATGCCGTTCGCTCCGGGTCGCCTGGCGTGACGCTGTCAGGGGCCTCGGATGTATGAATTTGTCATTGCGAGTATTGGGATCGCCATCGGCGGTGCGGCAGGTTTCTTGGCGGAGCGCCTGTTCCGCGGCCAGGCGTACAAGACGCGAGCCGAGCTCGTCGCGCAGGCGGAGCGCGACGCCGAGAACATTCGCAAGTCCGCCGAGCTGGCCGCTAAAGAAGAGGCGTTGCAACGCCGCGAGGTAGTCGAGCGCGAGCTGAACGCCACCCGTGAGGAGCTGCGTTCCCACGAGAAGCACCTCGACAAGCGGGAGTCCGCCCTCGAAGAACTGCAGGAAGACATTGCCAAGAAGGAGCGGATGCTCGAGCACACGCAGCAGAAGCTCGCCGAGCGCAACAAATCGGTCGAGGCCCGCGAGCGCGAGCTGGAACGGATTCTCAAACAGGAGCAGGAGCAACTGTTCAAGATCAGCGGCCTGGACCAGAAAGCCGCCAGCGACATGCTCCTCGACCGGCTCGACCGGGAGCTCAAGAACGAAACCGGTGCACTGATTCTCAAGCAGGAGCAGGAGCTCAAGCAACGCAGCGAAACGCTGGCCCGCGAGATCATCGGCATGGCAGTCCAGCGATATGCCTCGGCCCATACCTCGGAGACCACAGTCTCTACGATCGACATCCCCAACGACGAGATGAAGGGCCGCATCATCGGCCGCGAAGGCCGCAACATCCGGGCCTTCGAGAAAGCGACGGGCGTGGACGTGATTGTCGACGATACGCCGGGCGTGGTGGTGGTCTCCGCGTTCGACAGCGTCCGCCGCGAAACGGCCAAACAGGCGCTGGTGAAGCTGATCCAGGACGGCCGCATCCATCCCACGCGGATCGACGAGATCGTCGCCGAGACCCAGAAGGAGATGAACGAGTTCATCCGTCGGCAAGGGATGGAAGCGGCCCAGGAGGCAGGCGTCCCCGGCCTGCACGACAAGATCCTCGAGCTGATGGGCCGGTTGTACTTCCGCACCAGCTACAGCCAGAACGTGCTCCGGCACTCCATCGAAGTCGCCCACTTGACGGGCCTGATGGCGGAGCAGTTGGGGTTGAATGCCACACTGGCCCGGCGGTGCGGCTTTCTGCACGACGTCGGCAAGGCGGCCGATCACGAAATGGAAGGCGGGCACCCCGCGGTCGGGGCCGAGCTGCTGAAGCGGTACGGCGAGAAGCCGGAAGTCATCCATGCCGCGCGGGGTCATCACGACGACATCCGCGTGGATTACATCTACACGGTGCTGGTTGCCGCGGCGGATGCTTGCTCGGCGTCGCGTCCGGGCGCCCGCCGCGAAACGCTGGAGAAATACGTTCGGCGGCTGGAGGAACTGGAAGCCATCGCCTGCGGTTTCCCCGGCGTCGACCAGGCCTATGCGGTGCAGGCCGGCCGCGAGATTCGCGTGGTGGTCAATCCGACAGAGATCAACGACCGCGAAGCGGCCAAGCTCTGCCGCGACATCGCCACCGCCATCGAGCAGAGCTTGACGTACCCTGGCGAAGTGAAAGTGACGGTGCTCCGCGAGACGCGCGTGGTGGAATACGCGCGATAATTGGTTATCGAGTTTGGCCGCGGGACCAGCGGTCCCGCACTGACGACATGTTCATTTGGCTGAAAGCCCTGTTTGCCGCTCAATCCGCAGCCCCACCGGCTGCGATTGAGCATCCACAATTCGGGCGAATGATGTACGAAGACGATTTCTGCAGCGGCGCGGCACGGCACGCTGAACGATCGATTCCCTTTCACGTCACTGGAACTGCGACGGAACCAGATCCTCGGTGTCTGGCCGAACTCTCGAAGATCATCGACAACTGGATGACACTGGAGGCACAGGCACTTGCCGTCTTGTGTCCTCCAGAAGCGCTTCCCGTTGTGCCTGCTGAATTTCATTTGGGCGCGGTGGTGGTTTCGTGGCCCGATAAGCCCGGTTGTTGGTACTTCGAGTACGAATTAGAGAAGGATCCTGGCTCGGTCTGGCGCGTCGAATTTGTTGATGGTGTCGCCAGGGACACCGGGCGCGATTTGTAACGCCACCTGTGTCCAGAGCACCGGGCGGTTGACGCGGGCTAAACGGGTGATGACCAACTGTGTTGCCAGCCGCGCGGAGGCAGGTCGGTTTCAGTCCCGTCGCGCTGCAGGAGCCGGCAGCCATGTGACGCAGTGATTTCTCCGATTTTCGTCAGCGGCGTTGGAAGATCCCATTGCGACAACACGCGTACGGCGTCGTCCGGTGCGAGCGCCGCGATCAGCTCGAAGTCCTCGCCGTCGCCGAGGGCGTGATCGAGCGGCGACATGCCGCCGCACATCACTTCCACATCAGTGTGGATGGGGATTGCGGCGGCCTGCAAATCTGCGCCGACGTGGCTGGCCTCGAGAATGTGATGCAGGTCGGCGGACAGGCCGTCGCTGACGTCGATCAGCGCATGCAGCGGAGCTAGTTCGACCAGGCGAGCCGCTTCCGCGATGCGCGGGGTTGGTCGAAGGTGCCTTCCGCCGCGCAAGCTGCCGCCGAACGAACCCGTCACGAGAACCCAGTCCCCGGGCTTCGCACCACGGCGCAGAACGGGTTGTTCGTGGAATGGCTCTCCGAGCACGGTCACAGAAATCACCAGTGGGCCGTCCCAGGTGTTAGTGTCGCCACCGGCGAGCGTGACGTGCCACCTGCTCGCAAGCTCCATCACGCCGCGCATCACGTCGACGAAGAACTGCGGTCCGCGTGCACGAGGCGCGGAGATTGCGACGAACGCGGCTGTCGGGCGCGCGGCCATCGCGGCTACGTCGCTCAGATTCACTGCGAGCGCCTTGTAGCCGATCTCCACTGCCGTGGCAGGGGGACAGACGAAGTCCACGCCTTCCATCAGCATGTCGGTGGTGACTACTTGCGGCTTTGAAGACGGCGCTAGTACGGCCGCGTCGTCACCGATACCCACGGTCACCGGCAGCGAGACGGCAGATTCGCGTCGCAGCCAATCGATCAGTGCGAACTCGGTATTCGGAGCGGAGTTGACCATTCCCCTATCGTGGACGATCGCACGAGAGATTGCGAGAGCGAACGCGAAGAAGCTGAGGGCGACCCAGCGGGCTGGGTGCCCCGAGCCCCTCGGCTTCAGCAACGATGCGCGCGATTACTTCGTCGCCGAGTTGTTGTTCGCGTCGGCGACGGTGAGTTGAATGCGGCCGTAGAGCGTTGCCTGGCCGCGGATGACGTAGTAGCGGTCCTTCTCTTCCGGCGCGTTGGCCTGTTCCGGGTGGGCGAGGATCCAGTTCACGTCATCGAACTTGAGGGTCTCGAAGCCCCACAGGCCCACCAGGATGTCGTCCTTGCGGATGCCGTTCTTTGCGGCACTGCTGTCGGGACGCACGTCCGTCACCAGCAGTCCGCCCTTGTAGTGGGACGGAATCATCCGGGCGCGATCGGCCGAAACCGGCGCCAGCCTCACGCCGAGCGTCTTCCAGAAGCGATCGGAATCAGGAGAATCGTTGTTGGCTCGAGCGACAAACTCGTTGGGCAGCCGCGAGCGGCCGGTTTGCAGCGGCGCCAGGGCCAGTTGCAGCGATTCAATCGCTTCGCCGCGGCGGATCGTAACCGTGACCGGCGCACCCGCCGGGCGGCCAAGGAGCGACCGCTCCCAATCGACGCTGTCAACAATCTCGGTGTCGTCCACCTTCAACACGACGTCGCCCGGTTTCAGGCCGGCCTTGGCGGCCGGGCTTTCGGGCAGCGTGTTGTCCACGACCAACATGCGGGTCGCGGCCGTTTTCACGTCGCGGCTGCTCAGCCCGTGAAATGTGTGATCGAGGTGCTCGGTGCTCATGAGCTGGGCCACGGTCTTGCGCACATCGTCGATGGGGATGGCAAAGCCGATCCGCTGGGCGCCGGCCCGGATGGCCACGTTGATCCCCACGACTTCACCATTCAGGTTGAGCAACGGGCCGCCGCTGTTGCCGGGGTTGATGCTGGCGTCGGTTTGAATCAGGTTCCTGTACGATTGCGTTTCGTTGGCTTCGACGTCGCGGCCAAGGGCGCTGATGATCCCCAACGTGGCTGTGCTGTTGTAGCCATAGGCATTGCCGACGGCGATCACGGATTCGCCGAGCATCAGGTCGGACGAGGTTCCGTGAGGCATCACCTGCAGGGGCCGCGTCGGCTCGATCTTGATGAGTGCCAGATCGCTGGCGCGGTCGTAACGCACGACGGTGGCGTTGTAGCCGCTGCCGTCGTGCAGGACGGCCCGGATCTGGTCCACTTCGTTTACCACGTGGAAGTTAGTGACGATGTAGCCGCGTTCGTCGATGACGACGCCGGTGCCCATCCCGTTCACCTTGCGGGACTTGGTGGTGGGCGTAGCGGAAAAGACGGAGTCGCGTTCGACTGCGGTTTTCTCGGTGTGGATGTTCACCACCGATTTTTCGGCCCGCTTAATGGCGCGCACGACCGGCGTTTCCCGCAGGTTCTCGGCGCGCGCAGCAGGCGCGAAACAGGACAAAAGCACGGCGGCGCAGATACCGAGGGCCAGGGACCGGTGTTTCATGGGAAGGTCTGCTCGTGAGCCGTTCCAGGTTGCCGAACCAACTGAAGTGCCACGATCCTTCGGTCACACTCGGAGCCGCAGTCCATTCTGTCTCCGCATGCAGCAGCATCGGCGGGGTGGGAGAAACCGCTTGAACCCCTGTGATCCGTCCGCGCAGACCTTGCCTAACCAGAGCGCGGCGGGCTGCACGATCGGTAGCGATCGCGCAAGGTTTGATGCCGAAGACCGTCAAGCACGAAGATCGAGCCGACCGAACGAAGTCGCCCGCCACAAGGCGAGCAGAACGTTCATCGGCAGTTTTGGCGGCTCGGTGAGCCGGCGGTCGAGCGTCTTGCAGAAACTCGCGGTCCGCCCGACGACGGGCTAAACCGCCCTGCTTATTCGACGAGGACCGGCGATCGGTACACCAGGTCGCTGTAGACCAGTTTTCCCGTGTGACGGCTGTGGAACCGCGAGCTGCAATACGGCGCGGGCTGCAGGCTGATCGCATTTGCGACCAGCAGCCGTTTCACGTCGGTTACCACGCAGCCGCCCCACCCCACGATCGAATAGCGCGTGGTCTGCCTGGTGACCTGCTTCGCCGTGTTTCCGGACGTTCCGCTCAGTGTGTCGAACAGCAGGATCACCCGCGGCTGGCCCTTGATCTCCGCGAGCGCATCCAGCACGGCATTGTTGACGCTCGGCTGGCCGCGCAACGATGTCGGCAGTGCGAAGCCTTCTGCCGCCAGGTCATCGGCGGACAGGCCCGAGCGAATCTGCCGGCACAGTCGCGAATCGTCGGGAGCGCCGCCAATGCCGAGTCGAACGATCGTGGCGACATTGGGGAGGGAGGCACTGGTCGCGCCGAGCGACGAGAGTCTACTGCCGAGGCTCTCTGTTGGGCTGGTGAGGAGCATCGCTTCCCATACGCCGTCGGAGCCAGTCGAAATGCCACGACTTTGGGGATCCCATTGGGCCTGGTCGAGCAGCACCAATGGCGCTCCGCCTGGAGCCAGAACCTGCTGCACCAGGGGCATGCCATTGACCGTTCCGTTCCCCAGCCGCAAGGCACGCCACAGGCTGATGTCCATCGCCAAAGGCAGAATTCTTGGATCCGGCAGAGCGGAATAACCTTTGAGCAACGCCGCAGACGACTGCACCTTTAGCATTGCCGTCGAGGACTGCGAGAAGGCGGGCGCCCAGAACAGCGGCACACGACGATTCACCGTCCCATCGCAGCGCATCGTCACGGTGACCACGTTCGACAGCGCCACGTCGCGTGCATCAACAGACGATCGACGGCCTCGTTGACCGCCAACAATGGCAGCAGTGGCGGTGCGGGAACCGGCTCGTTCCACTTCCAGAGCTCGACGTCGGCTTCTGCGACCTGCAGCGAGGGATGGAACAGCGTGCAGTTGTCGCTGGCGACGTCCTTCGCTGCCGCAATAACCGCGCTTCGATTGAGCACAGGGCCCTGAGGTGCCACGATTGGGATCTCCTGGCCGAGCACGCTCAGAGACGTTTTGAGCTCCTGCGACAGTTGGAGAGCAACCGGTCCGGGCACGTTGATTGCCACCGGCAGCGGCGACTTCCACGGAAACGGCGGCCGCGCATCGGGCACTAACTCGCCGGCTGCCGCCAAAGCGGATGCGTCGGCGGCATTCTGTAGTTGGTTTTTCGTGAAACTGAGAACCCCCAAGTCGATGGCGAGTGCCAGGAAAGCCAGCACCACGACCAGGGCGAGGGCCGCAATCACAGCGATCGCGCCACCGCGATGACGGACAATGGCAGAGCGCTTGCGAAGCACGGTAAATCCCCGTTGAGACGCCACGCGAGGCTATTGCAGGGTTTTCATTTCAACCGTACTCCAGCGATTTCATCTGGCAAAAAGTGAGGGAACTGCCTCCAGAAAAGGGATTTCCACAGAGGACGGGAGGAAAATCCCTCGGAGGATGAAGCCCGAAAGTGAGGTAAACGCCTCGCGGCGAATTCGACTTCTTTTGACGTGCTGCCCAGTGGCGATTCCAAGTCACGCGTGATTGCCTACGCAGATTGCAATCACAGGCACCGCAGGAACGCCACCAGGTCGTCTTTCTCGCCTTCCGTCAGCTTCAACTCCAGGACGAGATTGAAGAACTCCACGGTGTCCTCGAGTGTCAGGCAGCGGCCGTCGTGGAGATACGGCGGGCTTTCCTTGATGCCCCGCAGCGTGAAGGTTTTCATCGGGCCGACGCCGGGCTCGTCGAGAAAATCTTCCAGGTGCAGGTCGTGCATCTTGTCATCGAGGTAGAACGGTGCGGGATGGCATACTGAGCACTGCGCTTTGCCGAAAAACAGCTTCTCGCCCCGCAGTTCGCTCTCGGTGGCTCTGGACTCGATCAACCGGCCCACGCGGTTGAGCTTCGGCACCGGGGGAAAGTCGAACAGGTTCTGCATCTGGGCCATGTGCGCCACTTGCACGCGACTGAGAATGTTCATGCCCTTCTTCGCGGCATGAATCTCGTCTCCGTTGAAATAGGCGGTGCGCTGCTCGAACTCGGTGAAGTCCTCGACCGACCGCAGACTGCGATTCGAGCCGTGGATCTGCTGGTTGAACAGGCCGCGCAGACTGACGGTGTCGAGGCGAAACCGGCGCTTCTGCGGACGGATGTCGGGGCTCAAGTGGAATTGACCCGTCGTATGGCCGTTGACGTGACAGTCGAGGCACGTCACTCCAAGGCTGGGCTCGCGGCTTTTCCGGTCGTCGGTGGGGCGGAAACTCCGGGAGAAAGGCTTCCGGCAGGTCGAACTCAACGTCGAACCGCTCCAGCCGTGGGAACATGAGGTACACAGGTGGAGATCCAGGGACCGTTAGCGATGTTCTTGCTCGAACACCACAAACCGACCAAGAAAGCGCATCGGCAGATTGCGGTTGGTGAGCGCTTGTCCGACAGTTTGTCAGCGCTAGGATGGTCGCCAGAGACGGAACTCGCCGGATCGTGACCGCCCCGATGCAACAGCTCCGGGCATTCCGGTGAAACGGAGTTCGAGCCGAGCCTCGCGAGTCGGGCGGGTTCACGGTCCGATTTTTTGCGGAGTCCCCCGACGGACTGCCCATTTCGGCAGAAATCCCAGGTCCGGGAATTGGAGAATCGTCGGCTTTTTTCCGGTCCGGGAAGCTGGCCGTAGCGATTGTACCAGATACACTGTAGCTTCGCCGTGCCTTGTGCCGGGCGTTACCAGTACCCGCCGGTCGGAACCCGATGATCGCTCGACGCGTATTGACGTCCGTGCTGGCTGCCGCAGCGCGCGGAGTTGTGTTGCCCGCTTATGCGCGCCGCTGGGCGCGGTTTCAACAACAGCTTCAAGCAGCGCGGCGGATTCAGCACGAATTGCTGTTTTCCTGGCTGCGGCGCTGCCGGCACACGCGCTTCGGCCGCGACCACGGATTTGGCGAGATCCAATCGCTGACCGATTATCGGCGGCGCATCCGCGTTTCGCCGTACAGCGCTTTTGCCCCTTACATCGACGCCGTGGCCCGCGGTGAAATGGAGGCCCTGTTCCCTCCGGAGGAGCGCGTCGAGCGGTTCACCGTCACCACAGGCAGTACCGGCGTGCCGAAGCTCAACCCCGTCACCCCGACGTGGCTGCGCGAGTACCGCCGATCATGGGATCTTTGGGGCGGCAAGATGCTGTGCGACCACATGTCGAAAGTCGGAGGCAAGATTCTGCAGGTCATCGGGTCGTGGGACATGGGCCGGACGCCGGGCGGGATCCCCATCAGCATGGTCAGCGCATTGCTGGCGCGCCACCAGCAGCCGCTGGTCCGCCCGTTCTATGCCGTCCCGCACGAGGTAACCGACATCCGCGACCCCGTTGCGAGATATTATGCCACAATGCGCCTGGGCCTGGCCGAGCGCATCGGGCTGATTGTGCTGATGAATCCCGGCAGCCTTCTCCGGCTCGCCCACATCGCCGATGCGCACCGCGAGTCGCTCATCCGCGACATTCACAACGGCACGCTGTCGCCGAGCTTCGACATTCCGGAAGCAATCCGGCGGCGGTTGTTGCCGCGCATCGCGTCACCCGATCCGCGTCGCGCGCGCGAGCTGGAGCAGATCATTGAACGGACTGGTCGGCTGTATCCGAAGGATTATTGGCCGCAGCCCATCATCGCGTGCTGGTTGGGCGGGACCGCCGGTTACCAGTCGAAGTATTTGCCCGAATATTTTGGCAATTCGCCCTTGCGCGACCAGGGACTGGTGTCGAGTGAAGGCCGGCACACGATCCCCTTCGAGGACCACAAACCGGAGGGCGTGCTCGCCATTAACAACGGCTTCTATGAGTTCGTTCCCGTCGACGAAGCCCAAGCTGCCGATCCCGAGGCGCTGGAAGGACACGAGCTGGAAGTGGATCGCGACTATTACCTGGTGATGACGACCTTCAGCGGCTATTTCCGCTTCAACATTGGTGATATCGTTCGGTGCCGTGGCTTTCTCGGCGAGGCGCCGATTCTGGAGTTCCTTCAAAAGGGGGACCGCTGCGGCGACCTGGAAGGGGAAAAGGTCACCGAGCACCAGTTTCTCGAGGCCGCCAGCCTGGCGGCCCGCGAGCAGGGGCTTCGGCTGGGGCTGGTGACGGCCGTGCCCACGCGGCCGGCGGACGAGCTGCCGTGTTATGAAATCGTCGTCGAGCAGGGGGACTTCCCGGATCGCGAATCGGCGCGGCGATTCCTGGAACTCGCCGACCGCATGCTGGCGGAACGGAATTTCCTGTACTCGGCCCGCCGGCGCGAAGGGGTCTTGGGGCCGCTGAAGCTGTTGCAGATTCCGACGGGCGAATGGACGCGACATGTTCAGGCAGAAATCGACCGTCGCGGGACCGGCGAGGCACACTACAAGCACCCTGGCCTGGTGCAGGATCCCGGCTGGCTGCAGCAGTTTGTTGCCGTGGACCGTGTGCGGCTCACACAGGATTCATCCCAAACAGGAGTCTTGACCGAAGCGCATTAGGATTGTGTGACGGCCGCATCGTTGGGAGTTGGCGGACGAGTCTTCTGATCCGTCGGATGAATTGGAAACCGGTCCTTCCCTAAACATGCTATGCCGCACCACGAGGAGAGGCGCCGTCAAGTTGCGAAGCGGCCTGCAGTGACGTGCAGGGCCGGGAAACTTCTCAGGGACGAGACGTGTGGCCGCCGGCCGGCGGCCGTTCGACAGCATCCTTGGGGACACCACTCGAATGGACGGGCACAGTTCGGTCTGGGAGACTTCGTTTCAATCGGCAATGACCGGCGTCGCCAAACTTCTCGCGATTCCTTATTATCGCAGACGGCTGCGCCGTTTTCAGCGGCAACTCGATAGTGCGTCCACGATCCAGCGGGCCGGGTTGCTGAAACGGATTCGTCGCTGTGCCGATTCGCGCTTCGGGCGCGACCACGGCTTCTCGCACATCGCGACGGTGGACCAGTTCCGCGCGCGTGTGCCAATTGTCACCTACGAATACCTCGCACCATACATCGATGAGGTGGCGCACGGACGCATCGAGGCGCTGTTCCCGCGCAATGAACGCGTGCTGGCATTCGCCTGCACCACCGGCACCACGGGACAGCCAAAACTCAATCCGGTCACGCGCACCTGGCTTCGCGAATACCTGCGTTCTTGGGAAGTTTGGGGCGTCAAGGCCATCGCCGAGCATCCGAAAATGATCGGCCGAAAACTGCTGCAGCTCACCGGACCCGGCAACCTGGGGCGCTCGCCCAGCGGCCTCTCGGTCGGCATGGTCAGCTCCGTGGCCGCGAAGCACCAGAACCGCGTGCTGCGGGCCTTCTATGCCGTGCCTGAATCGGTCGCCGACATCAGCGACCCGGTCGCCAAGTACTACACCACGCTCCGGCTGTCGATCGTTTCGCCCGTGGGGTTCCTCGTTGCGATCACCCCGGCAAACCTCATCCGGCTCGCCGAAACCGGAGACGAGTTTCGCGAGCAACTCATTCGCGACGTACACGACGGCACGCTCTGGGACCGCCTCGACCTGCCGGACAAGCTTCGGCAGCGATTTGCGTGGTCGGTTCGCGTTCCCCGTCCCGACCGGGCGCGGGCGCTGGAAGAAATTGTCGAGCGCACCGGCACGTTGTATCCCAAAGACTACTGGCCGCTGTCGCTGATCTCGTGCTGGTTGGGCGGCACGATCGGCTACCAATCGCGCGACCTGCCGCGCTTTTTCGGTGCGACACCCGCCCGCGATTTGGGACTCGTGTCGACCGAGGGGCGGCACACGATTCCGCTGCACGACGACCGGCCCGAAGGCGTGCTGTCTGTGGACGGCGCGTACTACGAGTTCATCCCCGTGGAAGCGCGTGGGTCGTCGAATCCCACCGTTCTGGAAGGGCACGAACTCAGACCCGGCGGCGAGTATGACATTCTGATGACCACCTCCAGCGGGCTGTACCGGTACGACATTGGCGACGTGGTACGCTGTCAGGGCTTCGTGGGGGAGGCGCCCGTGCTGTCGTTCCTGCACAAGGTGGGCCAATGCGCCGATATGGAAGGCGAAAAGGTCAGCGGCCACCAGGTGGCACAGGCCGTAGAAGTGGCGGCGCGTGAATTGGGGCTGTCGGTCGATTGCTTCTGTGCGGTTCCTGTCCGACGAAACGGCCAGCGTCCGCATTATGCGTTGTTGGTGGAAATGTCCGCGATTCAGGATTCCGCCATTGCACGGCAGTTCTTGAAAATCGTCGACCGCTCGCTCGTTCAACAGAACGTCATGTACGCCGGAAAGCGCAACGATCGGTACATTGGGTCGCCGCAACTGGTGCGACTGCCGCCCGGCACATGGTCGCGATTCGTGGCCCGGGAGACGCAGCAGCGCGGCACGGGAGATTCGCAGTACAAGCACCCGGCGCTTGTGCCCGACACCCAGTGGCTGGACCGCTTCCAGCCGTTGGACACCATCACGGTCGATGCAGGATGGGATTCGCCTCTGGCATCGGCCAGCGCCGGAAACTGAACAGCGTGAAGCCCGGTGGCCGGGGCGATACGCCCCGGCTCCTTGCTTAGAAACGATAGATCGCCGCGAGCCCGGTGCTGACGGGCATGCGCTCCCGCGGAACGACCACAACTGTTCCGTCGGTGCGGATCACCTGTTCGGCCAAGCCCTCCAGCAGATCTCCGGTGCTGTCCGTACCCGTTGCGGCGCGCGTCTGCGGATCGAAGCCACGGCCCCGCCCTAATTCACAATGCCCAGGAGATTCAGGACGTGCCGAAGATTCCAGGTACAACGGGCACCCGCACGTCAAGACCCCCACGCTCGATGAAATGGCCGCGACGGGCTTGAGGTTCAACCGTTTTTACGCGGCACACCCCAGTTGCTCGCCGACACGCGGCAGTTTCCTGACCGGTCGGCATCCGAACCGCTACGGGACGTTCGCTCCCGGCTGGTCGATGCGCCCCGAGGAAATCACCATTGCCCGCATCCTTGACCAGGCGGGGTACCGTTGCGGCCACTTCGGCAAGTGGCATGTCGGCGCGGTCAAGGCCGGCTCTCCCGTCAATCCCGGTGCCGTGGGGTTCCACGAATGGCTCTCCCATGACAATTTCTTTGAACTCAATCCCTCGTTGTCGCGCAACGGCGGCCCGCCCCAGGTCTTGGCGGGGGAAAGCTCCGAGGTTGTTGTTCGCGAGGCCATTCAGTTCATCGACCGCGCAGCGCGGCAGGGTAAGTCGTTCCTCGCCGTCGTGTGGTTCGGTTCCCCGCACGAGCCTTACAGCGGGCTCCCTGCCGACCTGGCACTCTACGACGATCTACCTGCGAATTATGCGGAGAAGAAGGTCCGCCTCACGTCGAACGAAACGGGAGGCCAGGTGACGCGCCCACAAGGCGAGGTTCTGCGCGAACGCTACGCCGAAATCACCGCTATGGACCGCGCCATTGGCATCCTTCGAAAGCACCTCGACGCACGGGACCTGCGACAGAACACGCTGCTGTTCTATTGCGGCGACAACGGCACCTCGGCAGACGCCTCGCTGGCCTCGCCACATCGCGGCGTGAAGGGCCAGGTCTACGAAGGAGGCGTGCTCGTCCCAGGCCTGATCGAATGGCCGGCCCGCATCCTGCATCCGCGCCACACCAATTTCCGCGCCACGACAAGCGATCTCCTGCCGACGCTGTGTTCTCTCGTCAACCAGCCGTTGCCGCATCGTCAACTCGATGGAATCGACCTCACGCCGCTGATCGATGGTCGCATGACCGAGCGTCCCAAACCGCTCTATTTCTGGGCGTACAATACCGCCCGACTGGCAGAGACCGAGCGCGTGCCCTACATCAATCCCGACTTGCAAAAAGGCACCACGCCCCTCGTCAAGCTGCAGGGAGGCAAGCCCACGCGAGACTTTACGAATTTCCGACATCCGGCCATCACGGACGCCGACTACCTCGGCCCTCGCGCGATTGTCGACGGCCGCTTCAAGCTGGTCATCCACGAGCAAAAAGACGGCACCGCGCGGCAAGAACTATTCGACCTCGAAGCCGATCCGGCCGAACAAGCCAATTTGCTCGAACATCAACCGGCGGTCGCCAACCAGCTACAATCGAAACTCCACGAGTGGCAGCAATCGGTCCTGCACAGCCTCAGCGGCGCAGAATACGCCAACCCGTAGAACAATTGGCACAATGGACGATTTTCGAGGCGACTCTTACAATCAACGGCCAGGGAGCGCCATCGATTCTTCCGGTTGCAAAAACCAATAGCAGCCATCAGATCGCAGTATCTCAACCATCGCCTCCTGACCCTCGAGAGAACTCAACGCTCTCTCGAAGTTTCGCCCGGGGCGAGAACGACGCAACCGCCAACGATCTCCCCCGCGCGATTGCATGAGACGAACTCATCGGCTACCGTCAAACGATCGCGCATCCGTAGCTCAACTGGACAGAGCATCGGTCTTCGGAACCGAGGGTTGGGGGTTCGAGTCCCTCCGGGTGCACTAGACAGGGCAAGGATTTACATCAACGGGTTATCCCGTTACCTTGTCTTGTTACAGGAAATGTCACAGAAAAAGGCCTCCGTCAGCGGTCACTGACGGAGGCCCGCAACGAACCTCTCGGCTCGTCGCTGGGTTTCCAGCCGGGGAGGTTCAGCCGTGAAAAAGTTTCCGAAGTTGCCGGAGTGGCGCTAGCCGCCATCGTAGCCGTGCTTGGACTTTAGCCGCGCGAAGATCCGCCACGCTGTATGCCGCTGCTTGCGATGAACCGTCCGGTCGGCCTCCAGGATCGCGTCGATCACCGGTCGAAACTGGTCCAGCTTGGACGGCCGTGGCAGGCCCGGCTGCCGTCGCTCTCCGGCGACAAGGGCCCCGACAGGTTTTTTTTCAGCGTCTGCCAAGGCAGTGGTACTCCTCACAGGCCTGACGCTTGCTGATCTCCTGATTCGACACCCGACGTCGAATCTCAATCCACTGCTCCAGGTTGCGATGCACCCTCGCCTCCTGCGCTGAAAAACACAGACCGTCCGGCTGACGCCGGACAGCCTGTCATTCTCAACACAGATGATTATCTGAGCGCTGCAACTTCTCCCCGCCGTTTCTCCCGCCGACTGCTGCACTTTCAGACCGCCACCAACAGGTTGCCGCGACGGTCGAAATCCGTTGCTGAATGCTGAACAATACCGGTCGACGTTGGGAGGCAAGGCACCGCGTGCAGGCAGTTCGTTATGAATCAATTCGCATTAGCCGGTCTAGGCGCGACTCTGGCATGCGCGCCGGCAGGACTCGCGATGGATTCACCGCGAGCTGACCAGACAAATTCCGCGGCATGGAAGCGGCATATGATCGACGGTTCGTCCCAGGGGGCGGACGGCGTGCGCCTGGCCGATGTGAACGGCGACGGCTTGCTGGACGTCGCCACCGGCTGGGAACAGGGAGGCGCCGTGCGGATCTGCTTGAATCCCGGGCCAGGAAAGGTGAAGGACAATTGGCCGGCGGTAACGGTCGGCCGCGCCGGCGATGTCGAGGACGCCGTGTTTGTCGACCTCGACGGCGACGGCGCGATGGACATTGTCAGTTGTTCCGAAGGTAGGACCCGTGTGGTCTCAGTCCACTGGGCGCCGAACGATCGAAGGCGTTTGCTCGAGGCCAATGCCTGGCACACCGAAACGCTGCCCGCATCGGCCGACAAGATGATGTGGATGTTTGCGCTGCCGATGCAGATTGACAGCCGATACGGAAGTGATGTCGTGGCCGGAGGTAAAGGCCCTGGCGCCGCCATCGGCTGGTTCGAGGCGCCCGCGCAAGCGCGACAGCGTGCCGAATGGAAATGGCACAAACTGCGGCCGGTTGGATGGCTGATGTCCCTCGTCGCATCCGACATGGACGCCGACAGCGACGTGGACATTGTGTTCGCTGATCGCAAAGGAAACCGCAGCGGCGCGTTCTGGCTGGAGAATCCCGGTCCCGGCGCGGACCAGAGACAGCCGTGGCGCGAGCACGTTATTGGTGGCGTGAAGTCGGAAGCGATGTTTTTGCACCTCGCCGATCTCGATCGGGACGGCCTGGAAGACGTGCTGCTGGCCGTTCGACCGCGAGAAATCCACTGGCTGCGCCGCACGGATCGGACTGGCCACGCGTGGCAATCGCACTCGATTCCGCTGCCCGACAAGGCCGGCACCGCCAAGGCCGTGAACGCCGCAGACATCGATGGCGACGGCCGGCTCGACCTCGTGTTCAGTTGCGAGAACGCGCGCGCTCCCCAGCATGGGCTGATGTGGCTGTCGTCCGACGGCCCGCCGCATGCCGGTACGTGGACGCCGCACGATCTCAGCGGCGCAGACGGCGTGAAGCACGACCTGATTGCACTCCTGGATTTGGACGGTGACGGCGACCTCGACGCGATCACCACCGAAGAGGTGCACAACCTGGGCGTGATCTGGTACGAGAATCCCCACAGTGGGGCTGCAAAACGCTGACGCCCAGCGCACCGCCAGCGATCCACAGAATGACAGCCTGGTCCTCCGCGGCGACGCGGACGCGTTCGATGTGAGCTGGGCCAACGGCGAGCCACTGACGATGTCGATCGCTCAGCAGCACTGGCTGGCCCAGGCTACGCGGGTGCCCCTGGTGTTTGCTGGTCCCGGGATCCCCGCCGCGCGAACGGTGTCTGCCCCGGTGGAGCTGATCGATGTCTTTCCCACGCTGGTTCAACTGGCAGGATTCGAAGCACCGATGCCGCTCGACGCCGCGCTAACGCCGTCAGGAAATGGAAGTTACCAAAGCCGCGGCAGAAATCGCCCCGTGCGCGCCGCATACCGGTGGTATTCGCCGCCAAACCGTTCCCGCAGCCTTTGCTCTTCAATAGGACTGCGAATCGCCAGCAGCACGAACACCAGCACACCGACCAACCCGACGAACCAGTTGGCGGACAGCAGCAACGCCGAGCACACCAGCAGCAGGGTCGCGACGTAGTAGGGATGCCTGACCCAGCGGTATGGACCCGTGGTCACCAGCGTGTGTTTCGCGCGAGTTACGACGGTGTCGGTGAGATTTGTGCCGAGGTGGCTCAACGTCCAGTATACCAGCCACACCGACAAGAGCCCCAAGACGCCGCCCGCCCAGCGAACGAAATCCGGCAACGGAACGCTGGCCCACGCCATCATTTCGGGCGCGACCAGAAACATCAGCGTGGCCACGAACAGCACCAGCCCGCTCAAGCGGATTGCGAGAAACAGCCACCACCCTTCGTCCTGGCGCGAGATTTGCTCCCCCGATTTGACCGATTGAAATCGGAAGTAACCTGCCGTCGCCAACGCCAGCACCATGACGACGGTGAGGGCCAGACGATACCCCGCTTGTTCCATCATCAGGCCGCTTGCCCCTGTTTCGTCGTCGATCGTTTGCCAACCCGAGACGCCGATCAACGATGAGACTTGCAGGGGCAACTCATCGCCGGGCCTGCAACCGGATTCGCACCAGCAGGTCGTTTTGCGCCGCTGATGATTCTCACGACAATGGACGCGGACGGTCACACCCGTTACTCCGCTGCAATTCGTATCCAGCGTCGTATTCCCGTGTGATCATTGAAGATCGACGAGCGCGGACGCCACGTTGCTGACCTTGCGTTCGCGACGCTGCGCCGCCCAGTCTTCGGCCGTGAGGAGTTGCAGGAAGACCGCCAATGGTCCGGCGAGCGGCGGCTGGAGATGCTCGCCAATGGGATCGAAGCGGAATCGCATTTCTCCACCGGGCGGCCGCAACGCATCCCGAAGGTAACACGTCGTGGCAACTCGGAACGGCAAATCCGGGCGGAAGTAGCGCGCCCGGAGCGCGCTGTTCTCGATGACAGTGTGCAGCGGACCTTCCATTTCAAAGCGAAACGTCCCAGTGAGCGGCCAGTCTGCAGACGCCGGATCGATCGCGCCAATCGCCAACGAAACACAGGATTCAACCTCTTCGACCGGGCCAGACATTGACGGGCTGCCGACCTCCACGACTAGCCCGCCTGGAGCGATCTTCCAACAGCGTTGCTGTGGTTGGGTGAGTTCCAGGACGACCAATTCCACGCCATCCCACCGTGCCAGGTAGCAGCGGTGGTTCCTGGTCAGTTCCCGCCCAACAACCAGCGTTGCATCGACGCGCTGGTGGGCAGCCTGCTCGACAATTGAGAGCGCCCGTGCCCGCGCATTGGGATGCCGAACCGTGCTTTCGACCCACTTGCGGACCAGCGACAACGTCATGGGGGCGCACCGGAATTGGAGGCGGCGATGCTTACGTGATCACTCGGCATTCTATGTCGTCGGTATACCGCGCCGCAGCAATCATTGCGACGACGTGGTTTCACGGCCGTTTGAGGAGAACGTTCGGAACGGCCACAGCGGCGTTCTTGCGGTGCGAACAGCCCCCGGAAGCCGGCGGAATCGCCGCAGGATCGCTTGTTCTCAGGACTCGGCGCGCCCATGATCGCTGCGAACCGGGGCGGCGGAGACCTGCATTCCGGTTTTCAGCGCAAAGTCACACCCTCAGGCTCGGACTGACAACATGAACCACCTTTTTCGACTGTTGCCGTTGATCTTCATCGGCGCGAGCAGCGGACGGACCGATGCCGTCGAGGCCAACCGCCCCAACGTGCTGTTCATCGCCATCGACGATCTGAACCATTGGGTGGGCCATCTGGGCCGGAACCCGCAGACGAAGACGCCGAACATCGATCGGCTGGCGAAGCAGGGCGTCACCTTCACGAGGGCCTACTGCACGGCCCCGGCCTGCAACCCGTCGCGAGCCTCGCTGATGTCGGGTCAGCGGCCAAGCACGACCGGCTGCTACCTCAACAGCCAGAACTGGAGGCCCGGAATCAGCGAAGACAAGCTGCTCAACTCGCATTTTGCCCGTGCGGGTTATCGCGTCTACGGCGCGGGGAAAATCTATCACGGCGCGGCAGACCGCGGCGGGCACTGGGACGACTACTTTCCCGGCCAGGCCACCACCCGCCGGCATCCCGATGCCAAGGACGACGGCGTCGGCGGCATCCAGTTCTACCCCCTCGCCAACACCGACGAGGAGATGCCCGACTACAGCGTCGTCAGCTACGGACTCGAAAAGCTGGCTGAGAAGAGCGACAAACCGTTCTTTATTGCTATTGGCCTGGTGAAGCCACACATGCCGTTCAGCGTGCCGAAGAAGTGGTTCGACCAGTTCCCGCTCGATTCGATCCAGTTGCCGCCGCATCGCGAGGACGACCTCAACGATGTTCCCCCTGCTGGGGTGAAGATGGCCGGCCCCGAAGGCGACCATGCGAAGATCGTTGCGTCCGGCCGCTGGAAAGAGGCGGTGCAGGCGTATCTGGCCACGATCGCCTTTTGCGACTCGCAAGTTGGACGGCTGCTGGATGGGCTGGAGAAGTCGCCGCATCGCGACAACACCATCGTCTGTCTGTGGAGCGATCACGGCTGGAGCCTGGGCGAGAAGTCCCACTGGCGCAAGTTCGCGCTGTGGGAAGAACCGACCCGCACGGTTTTTGTGTGGAAGGTGCCGGGCGTGACGTCAGCCGGCGGGGTCTGTGGCCGCACCGTGGATTACAGCAGCATCTATCCGACGCTCTGTGAACTGACCGGACTGCCGTTGCCGAAGCATCTCGACGGCCGCAGCCTGGCGCCGTTGCTGAAAAATCCCCAAGCGGCCTGGGATCAACCGGCCATCACCACGCACGGCTTCCAGAACCACACGGTGCGCACCGAAGGCTGGCGCTACATCCGCTACGCCAACGGCGACGAGGAGCTGTACAACGAAACTGCCGATCCGCTGGAGTACACCAATCTCGCTCAGCACACGGAACACGCGGCACGCAAGGCGGAACTGGCGAAGTGGCTTCCCAAAACTGATGCGCCGAATCTGCCCGTCGCCGGGGGCGGCGGTGGGAAGAAGAAGGTGAAGGCCAAAGCGAGCCTGTGAGCGACGTTTTCGGTCCACTACATCGCATGACGGTGCCTCAACACACCGCACTGTTCGAAAGGCATCCATGTTAACTCGACTCACCCGCGCACTGGTCGTGCTTTGCCTTCTCACCAGCGCTGCTGTTGCCGCCGATGCGAAGCGGCCGAATGTGTTGTTCCTGGTCTCCGACGACCTGAACAATATGCTCGGGTGTTACGGCGATCCGCTGGCGAAGACGCCGAATATCGACCGGCTGGCGGAACGCGGCGTGCGCTTCGACCGCGCCTATTGCACCTTTCCTCTCTGCGGACCCAGCCGCAATTCGTTTTTGACCGGCCTGTACCCCAACAGCACCGGCATCCTGGCCAACCAGCAGATCTTCCGGCAGACGATACCGTCGCATCACAGCCTGCCGCAGTCGTTTCGCAACGCCGGCTACTTCGCGGCGCGCATCGGCAAGCTGTATCACTACAACGTGCCGAAGTCCGTCGGTACCAACGGCCACGACGACCCCGGCAGTTGGGAACTGGAGCTGAATCCCGCCGGCGTCGATCGCCTCGAAGAAGAGCCGCACATCTTTTCGCTGCTGCCGGGCCAGTTCGGCGGGTCGCTGAGCTGGTATGCCTCGCCCAAGAGCGACGAGCATCACACCGATGGATTGATGGCCGCGGACGCCGAATGGGTGCTCGAACGCTGTGCGAAGCGGAAAGACCGGCCGTTCTTTCTGGCGGTGGGGTTCTTCCGCCCGCACACGCCCTACGTCGCGCCCAAGATGCCCTATTTCGGTTACTACCCGGAGCAGAACATGCCGGTCGTGCAGGGGGTGAAGGAGGACCAGGCCGACATTCCGCCGCCGGGTTTGGGCAGCTACAAGAAAGAACAGGACCAGCTCACCGACGATCTGCGCCGCCAGTGCCGGCAGGCGTATTACGCCAGCATCAGTTTTATGGACGCCCAGGTGGGACGCGTGGTCGATGCACTCGACCGCCTGGGTCTGGCGGAGAACACGATCATCGTGTTCACCAGCGATCACGGTTATCACATGGGCGAACACGGACTGTGGCAGAAGATGAGCCTGTTCGAGGAGAGCGCCCGTGTGCCGCTGCTGATCGTCGCGCCCGGCGTGTCAGCCAAGGGAGCGGCGGCGAAGTCTCCGGTTTCGCAAGTCGATTTGTATCCCACACTCGCCGAGTTATGCGGCATCAAAGCCCCGGCGAACCTGCAGGGGCAGAGCCTCGTGCCGATATTGAAGAACCCCACGGCTTCCGGCCGCGGCTGGGCGCTCACGCAGGTGATGCGCGGCGGAGGCGCAGCACGGGCCTCGGTCACCACAAACATCGGCGCCGATGGCCCGCGGTTCTTCGGTTACAGCTTGCGGACGCCGCGCTGGCGGTATACCGAATGGGACGAAGGCCGCAAAGGCCGCGAGTTGCACGATCATGACGCCGATCCTCGCGAACTCACAAATCTCGCGAACGATCCCCATCACGCCAAAACCATTGAGGAACTTTCGCAGCAACTCCGTGCGGCGGCGAAGTCCACGTTTCCGCCCAACGGTCAGACGCCCGAACTCCAACCGGGGCTGTGGGCGCCCAATCTCACGGAGCCGTAGTCGCAAGGAAGCGAAAGCACACTGGAGGCTGCCCAAGATGAACCTGACTCGCCGCATGTGGCTCAAGCTTGCCGCGCTTTTCTGCTGTCGTGTGTCGTCAACGGCGGCCGCGGCGGCGGCCGTTAGTGAGACGGCACAGCCGTTTGGGGCGGAGTTCCCAAGCCTCGATTCGCTGGCAACCGGCGACTGGTGGAAGAAACCCGTGCCGAAGGGGCCGAGTGCACCGCCATTGCTCGACGTCCCGCGCGACCAGGTGGTGGCCTTTGCCCTCTACACTCACGAACGCGCCGTGCTGAAATTGACCGCCCAGCTTTATCCGCTGAAGCCGGGAGAGCCGCGGGAGGCACGGCTGGAGTTTCAGCGCGACGGCCAATGGGTGGAAGCGGCACGGGCCCCTGTCGTGCTACCGGGCTGGAGCGCGCACTTTCGCATCGAAGGCTGGGACAATTCGCGCGATGTGCCCTATCGCGTCCGTCACGGCGAGGCGGCGATGTTTGAAGGGCGCATTCGCCGCGACCCGCGCGACAAGGACGTCATCGTGGTCGCCAACATGTCGTGCAATTCGAGCCGCACGACGGGGCAGCGGCCCGAAATCATCGAGCATCTTCTGGCGCAGGATCCCGATTTGTTGTTCTTCGGCGGCGACCAGACGTATCGGCATACCGAGCACACCGCCGGCTGGATCGAGTTCGGTCTGCAGTTCCGCGACGTGATTCGGGACCGACCTACCATCACCATTCCCGACGACCACGACGTCGGCCACGGCAACCTCTGGGGCGAGAACGGCAAACGCTCGACGGCCAAGGGCAACACCGACGGCGGTTATTTCTATCCCGTCGAATACGTGAACATGGTGCAGCGACAGCAGACGTGGCATCTCCCCGATCCAGTCGATCCCGCACCGGTGGAGCGCGGCATCACGGTGTATTTCACGCGGCTGCACGTCGGCGGCATCGATTTCGCCATCCTCGAGGACCGCAAGTTCAAATCCGGTCCCGAAGGCAAGATCCCACAGCAGGGACCGCGGCCCGACCACATCAACGATCCCGCCTACGATCCCAAAACGGTCGACCTCCCCGGATTGCAACTCCTCGGCGAGCGGCAGCACAAGTTCCTGAGCGATTGGGGCCAGGACTGGACCGGTGCCGAAATGAAGGCCGTGCTCTCGCAGACGGCGTTCTGCGGCGCGGTCCACATGCACGGCAAGCACAACGACCGTCTGCTGGCCGACCTCGACTGCAACGGCTGGCCGCAGACCGGCCGCAACCGCGCCCTCGAGCTCATTCGCCGCGCATGGGCGGTGCACCTGTGTGGAGACCAGCACCTCGCGGTCGTGGTGAAGCACGGCATCCGGGAATTTGGCGACGGGCCCTATGGCTTCACCAGCCCGGCGCTGGTCAACACGATCTATGGCCGCTGGTGGCATCCGCTCGACGAGCAACCGGGACCGAACCCCGTGCCCGACAGCCCGCTGCCGTGGACCGGCGACTTTCTCGACGGCCTCGGCAATAAGATCTCGATGCTCGCCTACGCCAACCCGCCGGACATTCAGAACGAACGCCAGCGCGCGGACGGCTATGGCATTGTGCGTTTCGACAAGCGCTTGCGACGGATCACCTTCGAGTGCTGGCCGCGGTTCTCCGATGCCAAGGCGGGCGACGACGGCCAGTTCCCCGGGTGGCCGATCACGGTCGCGATGGCCGACAACGACGGCCGCAAGCCCGCGGCATGGCTGCCGGAGTTGATCTTCGAGGGGACCACCAATCCCGTCGTGCAGGTGATCGAACAGTCAACGGGAGACGTGCTCTACACAGTCCGCATCACCGAGGGACGCTTTCAGCCGCGCGTCTATGCGCCAGGTCGCTACACGGTCATCGTCGGCCGCGATCGGCCGGACGGGCCAGCATTTCGGGACATCGAGGCTCAAGCCAAAGACGCCGCGGGGCAACGCACGGTTCGACTCTGAGCGTCAGAAACCATCCGATCTGACGATGTGTCCCAACGGCCGACAATTGTGGGATGCAACCACCAGGGATTGGCAATGACGACTTCTGGCAGTGCGGAGCCAACCCGCCGCGAGACGACGCTCGTGGAGCCAGCAGACGCCTACAACCGCATTCTCGTCGCGAACGTCCATCCTTCCGATTGGGTCAACCCGACCCCCTCAGGGCGGTACAACCTGGTCGTCATCGGCGCGGGTACGGCGGGGCTGGTTGCGGCCGCCGGTGCCGCGGCGCTGGGAGCAAAGGTCGCGTTGATCGAGCGGCATCTGCTCGGCGGCGACTGCCTGAATGTGGGCTGCGTCCCTTGAAAGCCTTGGTCCGCTGTGCCCGCGCAGCTGCCGACGTGCGTTCCGCAGAACAATTCGGCGTCCACGTGCCGGCGAGGACTGTGGTGGACTTTCCCGCCGTGATGGAGCGCATGCGGCGGCTGCGGGCAGGGATCAGCCCGCACGACTCGGCCGCGCGCTTTCACGGCCTGGGCGTGGACGTGTTCCTGGGGGACGCGAAATTCAGCGGGCCCGGGACCGTGGAGGTCGGCGGACAGACGCTGCGATTCGCCAGGGGCTGCATTGCCACCGGCGCACGGGCCACGGCGCCTCCCATTCCCGGCCTCAAAGAAGCGGGCTTCCTGACGAACGAGACTGTGTTCGGCTTGACAGAGCTGCCCCGCCGACGCTTACAACCGGATGCGCCTCACACCGCGGGTTCGGCGGTGGCTTGAGTTGATGTTGAGTTGGCGTCGGTCACTTCGTGCGGAATAGCCCACGCACACGGACTCGTCAACACGGGCCGCCTGTGCGACTGCGATCGTCCTTGATCGCGATGGTTGGGCTGGAGAGACGCGACCGCAGCCGTGCATTGGCTTTACGATTCGCCGGATCCTGTTGCCGCCTGGGCACACCTGGCGACGGCATCCGGTTCTTCGTCGCTGATGGCGAACCTGTCTTCCAGCCGCGTGGCGCCCAGCAATCCTCGAACCTGCGGCGTCAACTCGCACAGCACCAAACAGCCTCTTCGGTCGGCCACCGCCTTGTTCAGCGTGACCAGCATCGCGAGCATGTTGCTGCTCATTTGGACGACCCCGCGCAGGTTGACGACGATCCGCGGCGGCGGGTCGTCTTCGATCAGACGCTGTAACTCATGGCCAACGACTTCGATCTCCGCGCCCAACAGCGCCGACGACTTGAATCGCGCGATGGTGACGCCTGAGGAATGCTCCACTCGCAGTGGACTCACGGGCTGAGACGGGGAAGCATTCATGATCATCCCCTTCCGGTTGGAGACAAGCAGGCGCGACGGAGGTCGCCGGCTTGAGTCTCGGCGAGTTGCGACACCGCGTCAAGCAAAATCAGGGAAGGTCTCGCCGCGATGGCTGGCGGCATCGGACCACCAGTTTTGGCAACAAGAGGCCCACCGCGGGCTCTCCGCAACCCAAAACAGGAACGGTGATCCTCACGCCCATTCGCAAGCCCCTGAAGGTCGGAAGTCCGAAGAGAGGGAGCAGAACGCTGATTTGCGCTGATCCTCGCTGATGGAATTCATGAGTGAAGATCAGCGACAATCAGCGTTCCCGGTTCTCACACGGATCAAGATCTTCTCCCGAAGAGGTGCGTTCACTCCTGCCTTTGCAGGCTTTGCGCCTTGGCGTGAGGCGCCTCTTGGACATCTGACGTTGCGCAACAAGGCCTCCGAAAAGCAAGAAGATTTTGGACGTGAGCCGTACAACGGGCCCAAGCTGGGATCCCTCTTTTGTGACTGTGCCTGTTGCGGCTGACTTCGATTGACGCTCCAGTCCCCTGATGCAGGGATGGTAAGATGCCTCGCCTCGTGGGAAGGATCATCACAGGGCGCCGGCGATGCACGATCCGTATGAGGCGTTTCGACATGCGGCGTTCCGACTCTATGCGGCGAGTTACTTCCTGGCCATCGTGGGCAGCCAGGTGCTGTCGGCCACCGTCCAATGGGACGTGTACCAGAAGTCGAAGGATCCGTTCGCCATCGGACTCGTGGGACTCATTGGCGCCGTTCCGGTCATCCTGTTGGCGTTGCCGGCCGGCCACGTTGCGGACCGCTTCAGCCGCAAGCGGGTGTTGCTGGTCACCCAGGCGCTGCTGGCGGCGGCCCCGCTGGCGCTGGCCGTGTTGAATTGGTGGAACTCGCAGGGCGTGTCGCTGATCGTGACGTTCTCGCTCGTGGGAGCGAACGCGGTCGCGCTGACGTTCGCACGTCCGGCGCGGGCGTCGATCGTGCCCAATCTGGTGCCCCGCATCGCCTACCCGAATGCGTTTGTGTGGATGAGCAGCCTGTTCGAGACGGCCGCGTGGGTGGGACCGGCCGTGGCGGGAGCGCTCATCATGCTCGGCGTGGCGTGGTCCTACTTTCTGGCGGGCCTGTGTCTCGTCTGCTGCTTCGGCATCACGCTGTGCCTGCCGCGCGACAGACCTAGCGAACCGGCGGCGCACGAACCGGACTGGCGCTCGCTGTCGGCGGGGCTGCGGTTCGTCTTCGGCGCGCCGCTGTTAATTGCTTCGATGACGCTGGACCTGCTGGCGGTACTGCTCGGCGGGGCCACCTACCTGCTGCCGATCTTCGCCGAGCGGTTGCAGGTCGGCCCGATCGGCTACGGCTGGATGCGCGCGGCCCCCGCCATCGGGGCGCTCGCGATGGCAGTCGTCCAGGCCCATCGGCCGCCCATTGCCCGTGCCGGTCGCACCTTGCTGCTGGCTGTCGCGACCTTCGGCGCTGCGACGATTGTGTTTGGATTGTCGCAGGACTACTGGCTGAGTCTGGCGATGCTGGCGGTCGTCGGGGCCAGCGACAACCTCAGCGTGGTGATTCGCCACACGCTGGTCCAATCGCTCACGCCCGATTCCATGCGCGGCCGCGTCTCGGCCGTCAACCAGGTGTTCATCGGGGCCAGCAACGAACTGGGCGGCCTGGAATCGGGCGTGACCGCGCGGCTGTTCGGTCCGGTCATGTCGGTGGTCGCCGGCGGCGTTGGAACGTTGTTCGTGGTTCTCGGCGTGGCTGGCAAGTGGCCACAGATCCGCCGATTGGGTTCACTGCGGGACATCCAGCCGTTGAACGCAGAATCAGAAGGGCGAACGGCCGAATGATGCGGCACGTTTAGCCGCGACCCATAGGGGAGCTCTCCGCGCCGATGCATCCAACGCGCCCAGCGCTCCCATATGGGTCGCGGCTAAACGGGGACGCCGCGCTACCGGAACCGGTATTCCGGATTGGCGCGGTCGAAGTCGAGGTCGCTGGGCTGGAAGCTGAAGTCGATGTCGGCAAAACGGTACGCCTCAACCAGGGTCGCGGCGTCCAGTTCCTGCTCGGTCGCGGCGGCGTCATTGACGGGCCATTCGAAGTGCCACGTCTCCACAGGGACATTCCATTCCCGATCGATCCTCGTGATCGACTTGCGGTACTTCGGCGATTCGGCGTGGCTCTTGTAGCGCGTGGTGAACTCCAGGCACGGTCGGCCCTGTACGAAGACGTTCTCATTCAGTTCGCAGGAGGCGACGCTGCGACGCTCCAGCTCCTCGTGATGCGAACGCGACATGATGTCGATGAGGCCCAGCAGCCCCGCCGCCGTCACCGGGTACCGGGAGTCGCGCATCGCCAGGGAGCCCGTGGGAACCAGCGAAAAGGCCGGCAGCCGCGCCTTCCAACCCCCGTCGTGGGCGAGCAAGCGGCCGTTGTTGGTCCCTTCGACGTACAGCACCTCCTGCCCGACGTCTCCCGTCAGCCACAACAGGTAAACGCTGAACGGCTGATGCCGGCATTTCATGGAAATCGTCTGCTCTTCCAATAGTTCCCCCTGTACCACCTCCTGCCGACGGAACTCGGCGGTGTAGCCGGGAACGCTCTCGAGGAACGTTCGGCCTCGCTGCAAAAGCTCGAGCTTGTGCCGCAACGTGCGTTCGGCAACCAGATGTGGCTCGTCTTCAGCAGTCGCGGGTTCAACAGCCGAAAGCGATGGCTGGACGCTCGCAACGGGCGACTCAGGGAGCCGTGCTTCGACGGGCGTTGACCGGCCCAAATAGGACGACGCCCCTGCCACCACCAGAAGGAAGCAACCAAGTCCCGCGGCGACAGTCTGAGTGATGCTCACAGGAAGCCTGCATGATCGACGGCACTCCTTTGCGCGAGGGCGATTCCGATGCCTGATCCCCAACCCCAAAAAACGTGTTCTAATGTATTTTACGCCGTCGGCGGCTGGTCTGTGGGCACGCAGACTGTTCGACGGCCCACCTTCTACTGAAACCGACGGGGCGACTTTGGACCCGCCATCAAACCGCGACTGGTCCACAGAAATTTCAGACCCCACTGAAAAGTAGCACGGCTTTTGACGGCAGTGCCTCGGAATGTGATCCCCTTTGGACGCCGGTACTGAACAAAACATCGGTGTCGCTGAACCGGCCGTCGCGGTTGGCGCAGCAGACAGCCAGTCTGCGGCTGACAAGTCGGTAATTCTGTCGCATCACTCAGCGAGCCGGTTGCGTTGTAAACGTTATGCGGCCTCCGGGTGTTTGGGGAGGGCTTTGGCGATAGGGCTGAGGTGGAGTTTGCCGTAGGTGCCTTCGCGGCGAGGAGGGTGGCGTAGGTGGCGTGGACGGCCATGACCGTGCCCACCTTGGCAAAGAACCGGCGGGATCCGGTGAGGTTGCCGTCGTCCGCCCCCCAGAAGACTTTCAACCGGGCGTTGACGCGCTCCACTGGCGCTGAACATCCAGACGTACGCC
>Ga0073934_10003382_pt1 | contig 29550 bp, 40 predicted proteins | sample LarsenN4metaG_FD_76834 | JGI IMG/M metagenome (GOLD analysis project Ga0073934, IMG submission 76834) | Hot spring sediment bacterial and archeal communities from British Columbia, Canada, to study Microbial Dark Matter (Phase II) - Larsen... ... | reverse complement strand
GGCCGCGCAAGGGCCGGGTCGCTTCGTTCTCCGGTCTGGCGTCACGGAGGGAGTGTTTTTGGACCGAAGCCTAGAAGTTACGCCTATTCGATGCCAAGGAAAAAGTATCGTGCCGCGCTTCAGAGCGCGTTATCAGCCAAGGTGGCAGAGAACAAGTTGTTTGTCGTCTCTGACCTTTCTTTGCAGCAACCCAGAACGAAGTTGTTGGCTCAAGCGTTGAAACAATTCAGCGGTGGTGGTGATCATGCATTGGTAGTCGTTGGGAAGGGGCAGTTGGAAATCTGGCAGGCTGCGAACAATTTGAATGCCGTCAAGGTTCTTAGTGCTGACCAGTTGAACGTGTACGATGTTGTTCGTGCTCAGGTGATCGTGATTGCTGAGCGAGAGCTTGGCTCTGTGAGCGAGGTGTGGTCATGAAAGTCGATAGCCACAGGGTCTTGATTCGGCCGTTATTGACGGAGAAGATTACCGGACTTCGTGAAAATACGAATACGGTTGGTTTCGTGGTGCATCCTGACGCGAACCGTATTCAAATTAGGCAAGCTGTTGAAGCGTTGCTCAAGGTCAAGGTTGACAAGGTTAACCTCATGAATGTCCGTGGGAAGGTGAAGCGACTTGGACGGTTTTCAGGAAAGCGCTCTGATTGGAAGAAGGCCTTCGTCACCCTTAAGGAAGGGGAAAAGCTGGAGATGTACGAAAGCGCCTAGTCTAGATGAGTGTAGGTATTGTGACGGTCGGAAGGTAGGAACATTATCATGGGGTTGAAATCATATCGTCCAACGTCTCCAGGCCGCCGGGGTATGACAGCCGTGGTGACGGAGGAATTAACCGACAAGAAGCCAGAAAAATCGTTGACCACTTTTCATCTCCGGACTGGTGGGCGGAACAACGATGGCCGGATGACCGTCCGTTTTCGTGGTGGAGGACATAAGCGACTCTATCGCAAGATCGATTTCTTGCGGGATAAAGTCGGCATTCCCGCAAAGGTTGAAGCCATAGAGTACGATCCGAATCGATCGGCAAGGATTGCGCTGTTGAAATATCGAGACGGAGAGAAGCGATACATCTTAGCTCCCGTAGGACTCAGTGTGAATGATGAAGTGCAATCCGGTCCGGAGGCGGAGATCCGCCCAGGGAATGCACTGCCCTTGGTCAACATGCCACTGGGAACGACCATCCACAACCTTGAATTGAAGGCCGGTAAAGGCGGGCAGTTGATTCGGAGCGCCGGTGGGTTCGCGCAGGTCATGGGACGGGATGGCGGCTATGTGCAGGTGCGTCTGAAGTCTGGGGAAATGCGCCGAATCTTGGGAGCCTGTATGGCGACCGTCGGGCAAGTCGGGAATGTCGATCACGAGAACATCAGCGTTGGAAAGGCAGGGCGGAGTCGCTGGAAAGGAAAGAGGCCGCATGTCCGAGGCGTGGTGATGAATCCTGTCGACCATCCGCATGGAGGGGGAGAAGGCAAGTCTGGACAAGGAAACCCACATCCCGTCTCGCCATGGGGACTTCCGACAAAGGGTTATAAGACCAGGCAGAACAAGCGGACAGATAAGTTCATTATTGCTCGACGTAAGTCAGGAGTGCGCAATGCCTAGATCGGTAAGTAAGGGAGCGTTTGTCGACGGTCATCTTCTCAAAAAAGTCGAGCAGATGAATCAGACAAAAGACCGCAAGTTGATCAAGACGTGGTCACGCCGATCGACGGTAGTCCCCGACATGATCGGCCATACCTTTGCAGTCCATAACGGTAAGAAGTTCATTCCGGTGTTCGTGACCGAGAATATGGTCGGTCATAAGCTTGGTGAGTTCGCCCCAACTCGATTCTTCAAAGGGCATGGCCAGGCCAAGACCGAAAAAGCTGTCGCCCTGAAGTAGGAAAGTAGAAGTAGATGTGTTGGCTCATCGCCAATGCCTGATGCCCGCGTAGGCCATTGATTGCAAGGAACTGATCGGTAACAGGGTTTGAAGATGACTGAAGCACATGCGGTTTTAAAATTTGTCCGTGTTGCACCACGAAAAGCCAGGCCAGTGATTGATATGATCCGCGGGAGGCAGGTGCCGATGGCATTGGCCATCCTGAAGCACACCCCTCGCCATGCGGCACGGGTGGTTGAAAAAATCGTTCGCTCCGCTGTGGCCAATGCCGAGTTGAAGGAGATGGGCGATAGCGAATCGATGATCATCTCCAAGGCTTTCGTTGATTGTGGACCGACGTATAAGCGTGTACGCGCCAGGTCCATGGGGCGGGCCAATGCAATTCAAAAGCGCACGAGTCACATTACTGTGGTCGTGGCGGCAGCGGAAACTCAGGGCAAGAGGGCATAGCTTATTTCTGTCTATTGAGGCATACGACGCATGGGTCAAAAAACACATCCAATCGGCTATCGATTAGGCTACAACTATACCTGGAGTTCACGCTGGTATGCCGGAAAAGATTATGCCAAGCTGCTCCATCAGGACGTCAAGATCAGAAAAATGGTCAAGGCGCGGCTCTATCATGCCGGCGTATCAAAAGTAGAAATTGAACGTTCCGGAGATCAAACGAGGGTGATCATTCATACGGCTCGTCCTGGCATCATCATCGGTCGCAAGGGGGCCGAAGTCGACAAGTTGAAGGCCGATCTTGAAAAGCAGTACGGGGGCCAGGTCTACATCACGGTGAAGGAAATCAAGAAGCCTGAACTTGATGCTCAGCTGGTCAGTGAAAATGTCGCCACGCAGCTGGAGAAGCGTGTCGCTTTTCGGAGGGCCATGAAGCGAAGCGTTCAGTCTGCTCTGAGACTCGGCGCTCAAGGTATCAAGATCATGGTGGCTGGTCGTCTTGGTGGTGCTGAAATTGCCAGGACGGAGTGGTATCGGGAAGGGCGTGTGCCGCTTCACACGCTCCGTGCCGAAATAGATTATGGATTCGCTGAAGCGCACACGACGATGGGGCAGATCGGGGTGAAGACCTGGATCTATAAGGGAGAGCTTCTTCCTGTTCAGCACATCAAGGCCGAATCATCGTTAGATAGACGGTTTGGGTGAGGAGATTAAGCTGTGTTAGCGCCTAAGAAAGTCAAATTCAGAAAAATGCAGAAAGGTCGGATGACGGGCAAAGCCTATCGCGGGGGACAGATTACCCTGGGGGAGTTTGGCTTGAAGGCATTGGAGCCGGGATGGGTGACCAGTCGACAGATTGAGGCCGCACGTATTGCGATTACTCGGTATGTGAAACGAGGAGGGCAAGTGTGGACTCGGATTTTCCCCGATAAGCCGATCACCAAGAAACCGGCAGAAACTCGAATGGGGAAGGGGAAGGGTAATCCAGAATACTGGGTGGCCGTCGTGAAGCCTGGCAGGATTCTTTATGAGATGGACGGAGTCACTCCCGAAATCGCTCGAGAAGCGTTTCGTCTTGCTTCGCACAAGTTGCCTGTTGCCACGAAGTTGGTCGTGCGTGGCGAGTTTGGGTAAGTTTTTGAGGATCTAAAGAGGGCACTATATGGCGTTGGACGTCAAAGAGCTTCAGCAGCTGGGAGCGAGTGAACTTAGAGACAAAGAAAAACAGCTTGTGCAAGAGCTGTTCAATTTGCGCTTCCAGTTCGGCTCCGGGCGTCTCGAAAATCCCATGCAGATCCGGAAAACAAAGCGGGATATTGCACGGGTGAAAACTGTTCTCCAGCAAGTGAAGGCTCAAGCAGAGGGCTCTAAAAAGTAAAGGACGCTATGGCTGAAGTGGTAAAGCGTCGTCATTGGTATGGCGACGTCGTCAGTAACAAGATGCAGAAGACGGTCGTCGTCGAGGTTTCAAGGTCGGTCGTTCATCCAATCTACAAAAAGGTTCTCAGGCGGGTGACAAGGCTGAAGGCCCATGATGAAAGTGGCATGTGTAAAGTAGGAGATCGGGTCAAGCTCGTGCAGACCAGGCCTCTCAGCAAAGAAAAGAACTGGCGTGTTGTTCAAGTCATGGAAAAGGGACAGCCCGAAAAGTAAGTAAGAAGCGTAGTTGTTAATGGTGGTCAGCTTTTGTTGCGTGTAGGAATATCGAGATGATTCAGAACTATACCTATATGGACGTGGCCGATAATTCAGGGGCGAAACAGGCCATGTGTTTTCATGTTTTCGGAGGGACGAGACGCCGTTATGCGTCGCTGGGCGATGTTGTGGTGGTGGCTGTCAAGGAGGCGATCCCTCAAGCCAGTGTGAAGAAGGGGGACGTGAGTCGGGCCGTCATTGTCCGGACGACGAAGGAGGTTCGTCGGGAAGATGGGTCCTATATCAAATTTGATCGAAACGCGTGTGTGTTAATCAACAAAGAGGGTGAACCGATTGGAACGCGTATATTCGGTCCCGTTGCCCGTGAGCTCCGTTGGAAAAAATTCATGAAGATCATTTCGTTGGCACCTGAAGTGTTATAGCGCAGAACGAACGAGGGCATCGTGGAAGCACTCCGGAAGAGCAGAATTCGAAAAGGGGATACAGTCGTCGTGGTTTCTGGTCGTGAACGAGGCAAGACCGGGAAGGTGCTGTCGATCGACCTGCGTGCCGGGAAGGTGGTAGTGGAGAAGCTGAATATCATCAAGCGACACACGAAACCGAATCAGAAGGCAAAGCAGGGGGGAATCCTTGAGCGAGAGGCACCTCTCCAGATTTCCAACGTGATGTTTTTCTGTCCGGTTACACAGAAGCCCACCCGGCTAGGGATGCGGGTTTTGGAAGATGGACGGCGAGTGCGATTCAGTAAGAAATCCAACGAAACCGTGGAATAGGTTGCGTAATGGCCAAGGAACCGAAAAACCGATCTAGCAAGTCGTCCGAGCGAAAATCCTCGAAGAAAGAGCCGACTCCGCAATTGGACCCGGGAAGCGAAGAGTCCAAGTTTCGGCCACGACTTCGCGACATGTACGAGCAACAGGTGGTTCCTGCACTCATGAAGGAGTTTGGGTACAAAAATGTGATGCAGGTTCCCAAGCTTGAGCGCGTGGTGTTGAACGTCGGAATGGGTGAAGCGATTCAGAATGTGAAGCTGTTGGAAAGTGCGGTGACCGAGCTGGGAATGATCACCGGTCAAAAGCCGGTTGTGACTCGAGCCAAAAAAGCCATCGCAGGATTTAAGCTCAGGCAAGGGTTGCCTATCGGTGCGAAGGTGACGCTCCGTAGTCGGCGGATGTATGAGTTTTTCGATCGACTCGTAACATTGGCTCTCCCGCGAATACGAGACTTCCGCGGCGTCTCTCCGAAGGCTTTTGATGGTCGGGGGAACTACACCCTTGGTTTAAAGGAACAGCTCATTTTTCCTGAGATTAAGTATGATGAAGTCGCCTCGATCCACGGGATGGACATTACGGTCGTCACCACGGCCAGGACGAACGACGAAGGGAAAGCTCTCTTGAAGCACCTGGGTATGCCGTTCCGCACCTGAGAGCGACGTGAAGCGATGGTGTTTGTTTGAACGGAAGGAGTGCGCGTGTCACGATTGGCGTTGAGAAATAAGGCAGCAACGAAACAAAAGTTCTCCACCAGGAACTATCATCGGTGTGGGGTGTGTGGTCGGGTTCGCGGATATCTCCGTCGGTTTCGGATGTGCCGAATTTGTTTTCGGGTGATGACTCTGCGCGGAGAGATTCCTGGAGTGCGAAAATCTAGCTGGTAGGTGCTGTTTCCACCAGCCGGTGGCTGCCAATGGAGGAGAGAAGGGTATAGCATGGTTACCGATCCAATCGGCGATCTTCTTGTTCGTTTAAAGAATGGCGCCCAACGCCGTTATGAGACCGTTACGGTTCCTGCTTCAAAACTCAAACGTGCGATTTTAGAGATTTTGAGGAAGGAAGGCTATGTCGAGGCCGTCGAGGACGGGATTCAGGACGGACATCCCGTTCTCACTGTGCGTCTTCGATATGTGGGAGAGGGGCAGCCTATGATCACCGGGCTGGAGCGTGTCAGCAAGCCGGGGCGTAGAGTCTATGTCGGCAGTCAGGATATTAAGAAAGTTCGCAATGGGATCGGTGTGTCAATCCTTTCTACGTCTAAAGGAATCATGACCGACCAAGAGTCCCGTAAGAGTCGTCTCGGCGGTGAGGTTCTCTGCTCGGTATGGTAGGCAAATGAGTCATTTCGACCTTGAGTGAAGGGTATCAATAGGCCATGTCCCGCATTGGAAAAAAACCGATCGCAATTCCGGGTGGAGTGGAAGTCAAAGTTGCCGGCTCAACCGTGTCTGTCAAAGGCCCATTAGGCAAGCTGGATTGGTCACTCGTGCACGGTGTAGACGTTGCCGTTCATAATGGCCAAGTCGTTGTCGGCCGTTCGAGCGACGATCGTAAATTGAGGGCATTGCATGGTCTGACCCGTGCCGAGTTGAGCAATATGATCCACGGGGTCACCAAGGGGTATGAACGTTCGCTTGAAATCACCGGTGTAGGCTACAAGACTCAAATTCAGGGGCGGACATTAAGTTTCAACGTGGGCTATATCAATCCAGTGATCTATCAGGTACCCACGGGTATCGATGTGAAAGTGGACAAGCAGACGCTCATCAACATTAAGGGGGTTGATAAGCGATTGGTGGGCCAGGTGGCGGCCGACCTGCGAGCGATTAAACCGCCGGATGTCTATAAGCAGAAGGGTGTCCGCTATGCGGGCGAAACTTTGCGCAAGAAAGAAGGCAAGACCGGGAAATAGGGACTGGCCATGAATGCTGCAGATAAGGTTCGACAGCTTGATCGACGACGTCGGCGAGTGAGGCGTGTAATTCTGGGAACGGCAGAACGGCCACGCCTGAATGTATTTAGGAGTGCGACCCATATTTATGCCCAGATTATCGATGATATTCGAGGCATTACCCTGGCGGCTGCATCATCCCTCGATAAGTCACTGCGTAAGTCTCTCAAGTCGACCGGCGGAATTGAGGCGGCAAAGGCGGTGGGGAAACTGATCGCCGATCGGGCCAAGGCCGCTAAGGTGAACGCTGTGGTTTTTGATCGAGGTGGTCGGATGTACCACGGTCGAATCAAGGCGCTTGCAGATGCGTCGCGTGAGGGCGGGTTGCAATTTTAGATTCGGGCCTGGATACGAGTCGAGCAAAGAGTGCGTGTGATCTGCTGCCGTAACCGAACTAAGGACTGAGGGGTAAGAGCGTGCGAGTCAATCCCGATGAATTAAGTCTGAAAGACAAAGTCGTATTTATTAATCGAGTGGCAAAAGTTGTGAAGGGCGGAAAGCGGTTCAACTTCTGCGCGCTCGTTGTGGTCGGAGATGGTCACGGGTGGGTTGGGATAGGCAAGGGAAAGGCTGCGGAAGTCCCCGTGGCGATTTCAAAGGCCGTTGAACAAGCCAAAAAACACCTTGTTCACGTCCCGCTGAAGGGCGGAACTATCCCACATGAGGTGCATGGCCTGTTTGGGGGAGAGCACGTGTTACTCAAGCCGGCCGTCGACGGGACCGGAATCATTGCTGGAGGTGCGGTTCGTGCCGTCGTGGAGCTGGTCGGTGCGCATAACGTCATCGCGAAAACATTGGGCCGTGGGAATCCCTTCAATACGGTTCGTGCAACGCTGGACGGGCTCACTCAACTGAGAAATTTGGATGATGTTCTTCGCTTCCGTCGGCAAACAGTCGCTGAAGGTCGAGAAAGGGCTATCGTTTGATGAGTGTATCAAAGACATCAAGGACTCCAGAGCCTGGTGGTCAAAGCGTGCGGGTGACATTGCGACGGAGCCCCATTGGAACGCCAGAACGGCATCGCCTTGTATTGCGTGGTCTGGGTCTTCGGCGTATTCGACAGACGGTTGTCCATCCTGACACGCCTCAGGTGCGAGGAATGATCCAAAAAGTCGGCTACCTACTTGAGGTTGGAAAGCCATGAACCTCCATGATTTAACTCCGGCACAAGGAGCAACGAAGCGACGGAAACGTATAGGACGTGGACCTGGATCTGGTCATGGAAAGACCGCAACCAAAGGGCATAAGGGATTACTGGCTCGATCGGGGGGCGGCAAGCGTCCAGGATTTGAAGGCGGACAGATGCCGTTGGTGCGCCGTCTGCCCAAGTTCGGATTTACCAACCCGTCCCGGACGGAATATGCTGTCGTCAACATTAAGAGTTTTGAACGGTGGGTCGGAAACGAGACGATCACTCCGCAAGCCATGGTTGATGCGGGATTAGTGAAACGAAAAAAGCTGCCGATTAAAATCCTGGGTCATGGTGAATTGAAGAAATCGCTCGTGGTTCAGGCACATAAATTCAGTAAATCGGCTGAAGCAAAGATCCAAGCGGCCGGAGGGCGAGTCGAGGTCATCGGCGGTGCTTGAACGGCTTCTGACCAGTTTCCAGAATATCTTCAAGATTCCCGAGCTGCGTACTCGTGTTCTTTTTACGCTCGGAATGCTGGTGGTGTATCGGATCGGGTCTCACATCCCGACTCCCGGCATCAACGGTGAAGCTCTTTCCGAGTTTTTGCAGAAGCAGGGCGGGGCCTTGCTGGGGTTTCTCGATATTTTTTCAGGAGGATCATTATCCCGCCTGACGATCTTTGCGCTAGGTATCATGCCGTACATCAGCGCATCGATCATTCTTCAATTGTTGACGGTCGTCATCCCGCATTTGACCAAATTGGCCAAGGAGGGCGAGCGGGGTCGAAAGAAGATCATTCAGTATACCCGGTTCGGCACGATCGGTATTGCCCTGATTCAGGGGTTTGGTATTGCGGTTGGGTTGGAGCAAATGAATCAGGGAGCCTTCGTGCTCCATGCTGGATGGGGATTCCGTCTCATGACGGTTATCACGTTGACGGCTGGTACGGGTTTCCTGATGTGGCTCGGTGAGCAGATCACGGAACGAGGGATCGGCAATGGGATCTCATTGATCATTTTTGCCGGCATTGTTGCCAGGCTGCCCGCGGCTGTGGCGCAGACCTACAATCTGTACGAAATCGGCCAGCTCAATGCGTTCTTATTGATTGCGTTGGGGCTATTGATGATCGGTGTTGTCGCCGCGATTGTGTTTTTAGAAAGCGGGCGCCGAAAAATCCCGGTGCAATATGCCAAGCGGGTGATCGGACGGCGCGTCTATGGAGGGCAAAGCACCCATATTCCGTTGAAGATCAATACGGCCGGGGTCATTCCTCCCATATTTGCCTCGTCGATCATCGCGTTTCCAGCCACCATTGCCGGGTTTTTTGAGACGCCATGGGTGAAATCAATCGGGGCGCAGCTGGCTCCTGGGTCGCTGCTCTACACGTTGATGTATGTAGGGCTCATTATCTTTTTCTGTTTCTTCTACACCGCGGTGGTCCTCAACCCGGTGGATATGGCCGACAACATGAAGAAATACGGAGGTTTTATTCCCGGTATTAGACCCGGTCAACGAACCTCTGACTACATCTACAATGTTCTCACGAAGATCACATTTGCGGGGGCCATTTATCTGGCCGTTGTTTGTGTGATCCCTGAATTTTTGATTTATAAGCTGAATGTTCCCTTTTATTTTGGTGGCACGTCCCTGTTGATCGTCATTGGTGTGGGCCTTGATACGGCCCAGCAAATTGAATCCCATATGTTGATGCGGAATTACGAGGGATTTTTAGGCAAGGGCATGGCCCCGTTGCGTGGGAGAAGCGGCTAGAACATGCGGCTCGTGTTTCTTGGTGCGCCGGGTGTTGGCAAAGGCACGCAGGCTGAAAAAGCCGCTAGTCAGTATCGCATTCGTAAAATTTCGACCGGTGATTTGCTTCGGGAGGCGGTTCGGGATAAGACGCCTCTTGGCCTTCAAGCTAAGGAACACATGGATCAGGGAAGGTTGGTCCCCGATTCAGTCGTCATAGGACTGGTACGGGAGAAATTGGCTGATCCATCATACGCCAATGGATTTATTCTCGATGGGTTCCCAAGAACGGTTCCTCAGGCGGAGGCGCTTGCTACGGTGCTTGCCGAACGAGGCCTTCAGCTGGATCGTGTGATTAATTTCTGGGTTTCTCGAGAAGAAATCGTGAAACGGCTGAGTGGACGTCGGAGCTGTCCCAAGTGTCAGGCGACCTATCACGTAGAGTTCGCTCCATCCAAGAGCGGCAGTCTATGTGAACGATGTGGAGAAGCCCTGGTTCAACGAAGTGACGATCAGCGGGAGGCGATTGAGATGCGCCTCCGTGTGTACGAAGAGCAAACAGCGCCGTTAATCAACTTCTATGAGAAGCAGGGGGTATTGTCGCATCTTAACGGTGCCGAGGCAGTTGAAACGGTGTACCACAACCTCGTGAAAGCGCTCGCGACACCCCAGACGGCATGATCATTCTGAAAACGCCCGCCGAGATTGTCGTGATGGCAGAGGCGTCAAGGGTGGTGGCTGAAGCGCTCGCGATTGTAAGGAAAGCGGTCTGTCCAGGTATCAGCACGGATGAGCTGGACCGTATCGCCGAGGATGCAATACGGGCAAGAGGTGCGGTTCCGGCGTTCAAAGGCTACCGGAACTATCCAAAGACTCTCTGTGCATCCGTGAATGAGCAGGTCGTTCACGGGATCCCTTCGAAGCGAAAGCTAAAGGAGGGGGATATCATCGGGCTTGATCTCGGTGCTATCGTAGATGGGTTCTATGGAGACTCGGCAGTAACAGTGGCGGTTGGCCGAATCCCGGAGCGGACGGAAAAATTGGTTCGGGTGACGGAAGAGGCGCTTTACCTTGGGATTAAACAAGCTGTGGTGGGCAATCGTTTGACGGACATCTCGAACGCCGTGCAGCAACATGTTGAATCTGCCGGCTTCTCGGTTGTCACCGAGTTTGTAGGGCATGGGATTGGTCGGCAACTACACGAAGAGCCTCAGGTCCCCAACTATGGGAAGCCGGGTCAAGGACCTCGATTACAACCCGGCATGGTCCTGGCCATTGAACCCATGGTGAACATGGGTCGCAGTGCCGTTCGTATTCTTGACGATCGGTGGACGGCGGTCACAGTAGATGGCAGTCTCTCTGCTCACTTTGAGCATACGATCGCTATCCAACCCAGTGGCGCGCCTCGCATTTTGAGTCAGCTGGAGAAGACCTAGGCGCAGGTATCAGGAAAGAATATCGAAGGACGTGGCAAAAGAAGACATCATTGAAGTCCAAGGTTCGGTAGCAGAGACACTTCCGAACGCCATGTTTCGGGTCAAGCTGGATAATGGCCATGTCATATTGGCTCACATCTCAGGGAAAATGCGGATGCATTTTATCCGTATCCTTCCCGGCGATAAGGTCACGGTGGAAATGTCACCATACGATTTGACCAGGGGCCGAATCACCTATCGCTTCAAGTAAGGGGAGTGGCGAATTGTTATGAAGGTCAAATCATCAGTGAAGCCCATATGTGCCAAATGTAAAGTGGTGCGCCGACGGGGGGTCGTGCGGATTTTGTGCAAAAACCCACGTCATAAGCAGCGACAGGGATAATAGGGAGTCTCAAACTGTCAGTCGTGAGCTCTGAGCTGGTATGGAAGAGCCGACCAGTGAAGCAGTAGATGATCTAACGCTCAGTACTCATAGCGGGAGGGAGAATGGCACGTATTGCTGGCATCGATTTGCCGCGGAATAAACGAACAGATATCGGATTGAGCTACATCTATGGAATCGGACGCAGGTCGGCCCAGAAGATTCTCAATGAAGCGGGGATCGATGGTGCAATCCGTGTCAAGGACCTGAGCGAAGATAAGATCGTCAAGTTGCGTGAAATCATCGAGCGAGATTACCGGGTCGAAGGAGACCTACGCAAAGAAGTGTCGTTGAATATTAAGCGGCTGATTGATACGGGGACCTATCGAGGATTGCGCCATCGCAAGGGCCTGCCCGTCCGCGGACAACGAACCAAGACCAATGCTCGGACACGTAAAGGGCGACGCGCCGGTGTCAGTAGCAAGCCGAGACCGATGGCGACCAAGGGGGCACCAAGCGCTTAGTCTGCCGAAACAGCCAGAGGAGTTTGCATGAGCGTCAAAAAAGGGAAAAAGAAAGAGCGTCGGATTGTTCAGAGTGGAGTGGCACATGTTCAGGCATCATTCAACAATACCATTGTGACCATCACCGATATGAGCGGAAACACGGTGGTATGGGCGAGCGCAGGTAATCAGGGGTTCAAAGGATCGAGGAAGAGCACTCCCTTTGCCGCTCAACGGGCTGGCGAAGCTGCCGCGCGAAAAGCCATGGAAAGCGGGATGCGGCAAGTCGATGTCTATGTCAATGGACCGGGTTCGGGTCGAGAGTCAGCGATCCGTTCACTTCAAGGGGCCGGTTTGCGAATTAATCTGATTCGTGACGTGACGCCGATTCCGCATAATGGATGTCGCCCTCCCAAACGTCGGCGAGTATGACGCTAGGTATGGGTATCCTGCGTGGCTGAACGAGGGCACGTGATATGTCTACAGTGAATCCGTAAGTTATTTGCGAGGAGGAAGCAGTGGCAAAGTATCGTGGTCCAGTCTGTCGGTTGTGTCGGCGAGAGGGTGAGAAACTCTTTCTCAAGGGCACGCGCTGTATGACGGAAAAATGCGCGGTCGAGCGTAGAAGTTATCCGCCTGGTCAACACGGACAGGGGCGACAGCGAACCTCTGACTATAGTCTACAGTTGCGTGAAAAACAGAAGCTGCGTCGAATCTATGGACTCCAGGAACGCCAATTTCGCGGCGTCTTCGAACGCGCAGAACGACAGACTGGGGTTACCGGCGATGCCCTGCTGCGCTTGCTCGAATGTCGCTTGGACAATGTTGCGTATCGCTTAGGGTTCGGTGCTTCGCGCAAGCAAGCGCGTCAAATGGTCAATCATGGTCATTTGACAGTAAACGGTAAGAAGGTCACGGTGGCTGGAGCGCTGGTAAAACCAGGAGATGTGATCGAAATTCGTGAACGGAGTCGGGATTTGGTCGCAATCCAGGCGGCATTGGAATCCGTTGACAGTCGAGGCATTCCTGATTGGCTCGAGCTAGACAAAGGAGCCTTCAAAGGCACCGTGCGCGCATTGCCGGCCAAGGAGCAGATCACGTTACCAGTCAACGAACAGATGGTCGTAGAATTGTATTCACGATAGTGTCGGTCAGAGGGGCGTTCTCTCGACATCGGCGTTATCTGCCGATGTCTTAGTCACTCGATGGTATGGAGGGTGGGTTATGATCAAAGCGATGAAAGACTTTCAGATCCCAATGCGGGTGGAAGTCGACAAGGATGCACAATCTCCCACATTTGGGCGGTTCACCACGGAGGCGTTTGAACGCGGGTTCGGTACCACGATTGGTAATGCCCTCCGTCGCATTTTGTTGTCGTCGCTTACGGGGGCTGCGGTTACCACAGTGAAGATTGAAGGGGTCGTGCATGAGTTTTCGACGATTTCCGGTGTGACGGAAGATGTCACCGCAATCATTTTGAATATCAAAAGCTTGCGACTAGCACTCCACACCGATAAACCGAAGACGATCCGATTGAAAAAGAAGGGCCCTGGAGAAGCAAAGGGATCGGACATTCTTCACGACAGCGACGTGACGATTCTGACGCCTGATTTGCATATTGCCACTCTCGACAAGGATGCGACTTTGGACATTGAGATGACCGTCAAACATGGCCGTGGGTATGTGCCGGCCGAGCGTAACAAAGAAGAGGGATTGCCGATCGGGGTGATTGCCATCGATTCCATCTTCTCTCCGATCAGGAGAGTGAATTTCCATGTTGAGAATGCGCGGGTCGGTCGTATGACGGATTATGACAAATTAACGATGGAGATCTGGACCGACGGCACCATTAGCCCGCGCGATGCCCTGTCTACGGGGGCGGGGATCTTACGTGAACATCTGGATATTTTTATCAATCCGGAAGAGCGCATTGAAGGGAAGACCGAAGCAGGTTACGAAGAATCTCAGCGGGAAGTGAACAAGAACCTCTCTCGGAGCGTGAATGAGTTGGAATTGTCCGTTCGCGCGGCCAATTGTTTGAAGAACGCGAATATCAAAACGATCGCCGATCTTGTGCAAAAATCAGAAGGGGAGATGCTTAGAACAAAGAATTTCGGAAAAAAATCCCTCAATGAGATTAAGGAAATTCTTTCTGAAATGGGGCTTTCGTTAGGGACAAAGATCGAGGCAGCGTCTTCTCCCCACAATGGAAGCCCGAAACCTGAGTGATGCTCACCAATCAAGAGGACGACCGTGCGACATAGAAAAAAAGGGCGACAGCTTGGGCGGCAGACGAAGCATCGGGGAGCGTTGTTTCGGAACTTAGTGACCTCGTTGTTAGACCAAGAGCGTATCGAAACCACAGGAGCCAAGGCTAAAGAGATACGAGGGTTTACCGATCGCATGATCACCCTCGGTAAAGAGGGTACGTTGCCTGCGCGTCGACGAGCCTTGGGATTTCTTCGCAGCAAAGCCGTCGTGTCTAAACTATTTAGTGATGTGGCGACACGATTCAAAGATCGATCTGGCGGTTATACCAGGATCATTAAAACTCGTCGCCGCGTCGGCGATGCGGCTGAAATGGTTGCGATCGAGTTAGTTTCTCGCCAGGAAGTAGTCGTAAAGAAAAAGTCTGATACTCGTACTGCTCAGCCTGCACCTCCCAAGGCCGGAACAACGGCCTAAATTTTTCGTCCTGAATACTCAGCTGCCAATCTGAAGACTCCCATGTGTTGGCACATGGGAGTCTTTTTTGGTTTTGCTTTTCCAATTCGCTAGAGGACGTTTACTTGACAGACCGTGCATGCTACGATCGTGCCAGATACTGCTATGCATCTACCAGCGGGGAGTTCATAAAGTATGTGGGAGCTTGTAGCGAGACGGGTTCTTCTCGCCTTGAGTGTGCTGTTAGCCACATTTCTCGGCTATCTTCTCTTCAGAAACGCAGATTCAGTGCCGAGTAGCCGGCTCATCGCTCCAGAGTCGATTGAACAAGCAGATGCCACAATCATGGACTTCGTCTTTACACAATCTAAAGGAAATGTGGTCCAGTGGCAGGTGCAGGCTAGACAGGCCAGACTCTTTGAGCAAGATAAGCGAGCCGTGCTGCGTGACGTTGCCCTCACCTTCTACGGCACAGGAGGAGATGAGGTGACTGTACACGGGGAAGAGGGAACGCTGGATACTGCCACCAAGAATTTCAGGTTGGCAAATCGCGACACACCCATTGTTGTGGAAACAAGGAGCGGCTATACGATTTATACCAATCACTTGGTATGGACGGACCAGGCACGAGAAATTCGGACGGAAGATCCTGTGCGGGTGGTGGGACATGGACTAGAGGTGAGGGGACAAGGACTGCGTGGGCGAATGGAATCCGAAGAATTTGAGGTTCTACAGGATGTGCATGTGGATCTGGCTTCTTCTTCTTAGTGTTTTCTGTATCGGGTCCACCTCGGCAACTCCCTCACCGGAATCAGTGAACCTGAAGAGGAGCGTGGAGGCGCCTGGTGTTCCAACCACCATTACGTCGAAGAAAATGACGGTACGCAACCAGGACAGCCAGGCTATTTTTGAGGAAACAGTTGTGCTGACCAGAGGACCCCTTATCGTCCATTCGGATAAGATGGTTGTGTTATTTCATCCCAAAAACCGCGACCCGCTGGAGGCATCCGGAGGAGGAACGGATCACCATGAATCCGTCCGGAATTCCTCGGCTTCTAAAGAGCACAACACGGCGTCGACGATGTCGAACCGCTCTGTGAGCCGTGTCGAAGCAACCGGTGACGTCCATCGTGTCAAGATCAAGTATGAAAACGGCAACGCCACGTGCCAAAAAGCCGTCTACTTCGTTGATGGAGAGAAGATTGTGTTGACGGGCGATCCCGTTGCTTGGGAAAAGGGCACGCGTGTCAGCGGGAAGCAGATCACGATTTTTTTGGCGGAAGAACGGAGTGTGGTGGAAGGAGGCTCACACGTTCACATCCAAGGTGAGGGACCTGGCCAGCCATGACCCAGAGTGTTCATGCAGAGCCTGACGCGCTCGTCGAGCCGATTGAGGCACGGCAGGGGAATTGCCTGCGTGCTGCCGGATTGGTGAAAAGTTTCCGTGGCCGCAAAGTCGTTAAGGGTGTTACCGTGGAGGTGTATGCTGGCGAGGTGGTTGGACTTCTCGGTCCTAATGGAGCAGGCAAGACCACCATCTTTGACATGATGGTCGGCTTGTGCCAACCCGATGAGGGGGAGATCACCTTCCTCGGGGAATCCGTGACCAACCTGCCGATGTACAAACGAGCGCGGCGGGGAATCGGTTACCTGCCTCAGGAATCGTCGGTGTTTCGGCGGCTCTCGGTAGAACATAATGTCTTGGCGATTCTTGAAATGCTGGGGTATGCTCGCAAAGAACGAAGCCAACGGGTGGATGGTTTGCTGAAAGAATTGGATCTTCTCCATATACGAAAGAGTATGGCCTATGCCCTCTCTGGAGGAGAACGCCGGCGCTTGGAAATCACACGGGCGTTAGCGGCCACACCGTCGTTCATGCTGTTGGATGAACCGTTTGCAGGGATTGACCCCATAGCCGTCGCAGATATTCAGCAAATCATCACGCGGTTGAAGGAGAAAGGGATCGGTATATTGATTACCGATCACAACGTACAGGAAACGCTTTCAATCGTTGACCGAGCCTACATCATCAATGAAGGATTGATCTTGGAGGCGGGGCCTCCCCAAGTGATTGTACAGAGCGCAACGGCCCGAGCCGTTTATCTTGGCGAGCAATTCAAATTGTAGACAAGTGGCAGAGGCATCGATGAAACTCCGTCTGGTTCCACAACTCTCGCAAAAACTCATCATGACGCCTCAACTGCAGCAAGCGATCAAGCTGCTGCAGTTGTCTCGACTCGAACTGCAACAGAGCCTCACGCAGCATCTCCTGGAAAACCCGTTGCTGGATGAAATTCAATCCGATGTCGACGAAGGGGAATCTTTGGTTAACGAGGAGAAGGTGGAAGGTCCTTCTACATTAGAAGAGCAGAATCGGTCGGACGTGGCGGTTGAGACACGCGAAGAACAAGGGTCGCCGGAGGAGTTTTCTGCTTCCGGCTGGGAAGAATACTTCGGAAGAGATCGACGGAGCGGCCAGTCTGAATTTTCCGCGGCACAAGATGAGTTTCCTTCGTACGAGCAAACAGTGGCAAAGGCGACGTCTCTTGAGGAGCATCTCCTCTGGCAGTTGTCCTTGTCCGGGCTCAGTGATCGAGAAAAGGAAATCGGTCGCTTGGTCATCGGCAATCTGGATGATGATGGGTATCTTCGCATTCCTTTGGCTGAGGTCGTGGCCGGGACTGGCTTTACCGAGTCCGAAGTCGAATCTGTGCTGAAGGACATTCAGACATTCGACCCGACTGGGGTTGGAGCAAGAGATCTTCCCGAATGCCTTTTACTGCAACTCGGACATTTGGGCCGAAATCCGTTTGGATCTCTCGGGTCACCACCTGGCGCGTTGAAGGGATCGGTTATTGAGAGCATCGTCTTACACCATTTGAAGGACTTAGAAAAGAAACAGTATGCCAAGGTCGCGAAGTCCTTGAACGTCACGGTGGAGGAAGTCTTCCAAGCTACGAAAATCATTGGAGAGCTTGAGCCCAAACCAGGAAGGCCGTTCGCAAATACCCAAAACTACGTTATCGTGCCTGATGTATTTGTGGTCAAAAATGAAGGGGAGTGGGTTGTGCTGTTAAACGACGATGGACTCCCCCGCATGAGGATCAGCCCCTATTATAAACAGCTCATTTCTTCCGGACAGGGGGGAACTCCGGAGACCAAAGCGTATATGGATGAAAAATTGCGGGCTGCTCAGTGGGTTATTCGGAGCATCGAGCAGCGAAATCGGACAATCGTGAAAGTGGTTTCGAGCATCGTCAAGTTCCAAGAACAATTCTTTGACCATGGCGTCAAATACCTCAAGCCGTTGGTTCTCAAGCAGGTGGCCGAGGATATTGGGATGCATGAATCGACGATCAGTCGTGTGACGGCCAATAAATACATGTATTGCCCTCAAGGCATGTTGGAACTCAAGTTCTTCTTCAACGCAGGGCTTCAACGAGCTGATGAGCCATCGGGTATGCATTCCTCCGTTTCCGTTAGGGACATGATCAAGACAATGGTAGCTGAAGAAGATCCGAAGCGTCCCTTGAAAGATGAAGAGATTGCGGCCCGACTTCGTAAACAGGGGGTGCTGATCGCACGAAGGACTGTGGCTAAATATCGAGCTGAGTTGAACGTCCCATCCGCCAGTCAGCGCAAACGCTTTTTTTAGTCAATGTTGCTTCGCATCCAACCCAGGTCCAAATTGGAGGTGGGCATGAAGTTGAAAATCACAGGTCGCCACATGGACGTCACGCCAGCGCTTAGAAGCTATGTGGAAACCCGGTTCGGTCGCCTGGATCGATACGGGTTGAAGGTTGGATCGCTTCAAGTGGTATTGGGAGTCGAGAAGCTTCAACATAAGGCCGAAGTCACTGGTGCGGTCAGTGGCAAACGAGTGCAAGCTAAGACATCGACTCCTGAGATGTATGCCACCATCGATGCCCTTGTCGACCGTGTGGATGCGCAATTTCGAAAATGGAAAGAACGCCTTGTCGATCATAAGCCGACTAAGCCGAAGAGATCGTGATCGTGTTTTTCACGTGAGTTTCCTTATAAAATATCGCTGGATTGCTCCTTGGGGCACTCAAGATGCTTGAGCGAACCGGCAAATGGAAAGATCCAGGGGTACAGCGCTTTCCGCATCGTTGAATTGCGGTTGAGGCTGACAGAATCCCTCATGGGAGTATCTCAGGTATGCCTGCCGAAGTAATTACGACCTCATGGCCAGGCTGAATCTCGTCATCATCAGTGGATTGTCCGGCTCCGGTAAAACCTACGCTCTCAAGGCATTTGAGGATGCAGGATATTTCTGCATCGACAATCTTCCCCTCGCCCTGCTCCCGACATTTGTTGATCTTTGCAATCAGCAGCACAGCGAAATTGCCAACGTTGCTCTTGGGATTGACATTAGGGAACGTGCATTTTTTTCGGATTTTGTCGGTATTTTGGAGAAGGTCAAAGCTCTGGGTCATGCCGTTCAGTTGCTGTTTCTTGAGGCTCGTGAGGAGGTATTAATCAGACGATTTTCAGAATCAAGGCGCCCCCACCCACTCTTGCCCCATCTCCCTGTGTTGGATGGGATCCGGTTCGAAAAGGAGCGTGTAGCCGAACTCCGACGCCGGGCCGATCGAATCATCGATACTTCCGATCTGACGGTCCATGAGCTGGGTGAGTTGCTGGCAAAGCAGTTTCAACGGGAGTCATCGGACAGGCGCCTGACGATCTCACTCATGACCTTCGGATATAAATTCGGAGTGCCGTACGATATCGATTTGTTGTTTGATGTACGATTTCTTAAGAACCCATTTTTCGTGCCCGAGCTCAAGCCGCTTCCCGGAGATGATCCCCTGGTCCGGACCTTCGTTCTGACAGACCCCGAGGCCGTTTCCCTCCTGGAACACCTCGAAGGTCTGTTGAAGTTTCTTTTGCCGCTATTTCAGCGAGAGCGACGTAGTTATCTGACCATCGGTATCGGATGTACCGGTGGACGTCATCGCTCGGTCGCGGTCGCCAGCCGTCTCCAAGAACGCCTTGCCGCGCTGGGATACGAAGTAGGCCTTAAACACCGAGATATCGACAAAACGTAGGCCGTTGCTCGAATAACCGCCATCGTTTCCCTGCCGTGACTTCCCGCTTCCGGTCTCTTCCTTGACAGGTGGAGCATATTGACTATACTTAGCCTTGTTAAGAAAAAAGGCATCATGCCAGTATAAATACTAAAGTGAAAAAACCTAAATACATGTCGAGCCAGGCAGGCTTCAAGGCCCATCAGATATGCGACTTATTCGACATTTCCAAGGCGACGCTCTTTCGCTGGGAACGGGAGGGTGTCATTACCCAACCTGCTCGGGATTGGAGGAACTGGCGACTGTACACGAGAAAGAATGTGGATGAAATCGAGAAAGTTATTCGTGCTCGAAAGACTGTCGTGTAGAGTGGCAGGCATCACATGTTGACTTCACTCAAAAAGCTTGTGGAAACCGATATTGTCGCAATGCTGACTCCTCGCCGGCAGTTAGTGGGGCTCGACATCGGATCGAGTGCGATCAAAGTTGCGCAGCTCAAGGAAAGTAAGGGACGGTACTTCCTCCAGAAGTTCGGCGTGAAGCCGCTTGAGCCGGAAGTGATTGTAGATGGCACGGTCATGGATGAAGGGCGTGTGGTTTCGGCCATTCGAGAATTGTTTGAGGAAGCCAACGTCAAGAATAAGCACGTCGCCATCTCGATTTCGGGACACGCCGTCATTGTGAAGAAGATCAGCCTTCCACCCATGCCGGACGAAGAGTTGGAGGGGCAGGTGAAATTAGCAGCGGAGCAGTACATTCCCTTCGACATCAACGAAGTGAACATCGACTTTCATGTCCTGCCTTCGGATACGACCGAAGATCAGCAGGTGGATATGTCAGTGATTCTTGTTGCCGCCAAGAAGGACAAGATTAATGAACTAACCGAACTCGTCAAGGCTGCCGGACTCGTTCCAATGGTCATGGATGTCGATGCGTTTGCAGTTGAGAATATGCATGCGATTAATTATCCGATGGCACAAGAAGAGACGACGGCGTTGGTGAATCTTGGCGCGAGCGTCATGAATGTGAACATCATTCGTGCCGGTTCGTCGTTGTTTACGCGGGATATCCCGTTGGGGGGCAACAGATACACCGAAGCGATTCAACGTGAGATAGGGCTTTCCTTTGAGGAAGCTGAAGAAAGTAAGAAAAAGGACCGAGCAGGCGATTCTGGCGGGGTGTCGCTTACAGGCGTTATGGACAGTGTGAACGCGGAAGTCGCATCCGAGATCGCTCGGACGGTGGATTACTTCAAGACCTCGACCGTCAATGCTGAGCTCAGTCGTGTTCTCGTCTGCGGTGGCGTGGCTCGAGCCAAAGGTCTCATTCAGCAGCTCGGCGATAGGATGCAACTGCCTGTAGAATTGGCGGATCCATTCGCCGAGATTGATACGACGGGATGTGACCTCGACCCCGACTTCCTGGCGGATTCGGCTCCATCGGCAGCAGTCAGTGTCGGATTGGCATTGAGAGCGGTGGGGGACAGATGATTCGAATTAACCTCCTCCCGGGCGGGCCTAAAGGAAGGCCGGCCAAACCTCAATATGACGTGCGCGCACAGGCACTGCTCGGCATCGGAGTGATCCTGGTCACGCTGGCTGGTTGTTGGTGGTATTCGGTTTCGTTGGACAGCGAGCTTGAAGCTCGGCAGGAGGAAAAACGCGAGAAAGAAAAGCAAGTGGCTCATCTCAAAGAACAGGTTAAGCAAGTACAGGATTTTGAACAAAGGAAAAAGCTTCTTGAGGACAAGAACCGAATCATCGATCAGCTTGAGCAATCCAGAATGGGTCCGGTGAAGGTTCTCGACCATGTGAGTCAGAGCTTGGAGCCGCTCAAAGTATGGCTCACAAAGCTGGGGGTGGCATCCGATGCTGTTGAGTTGGAAGGGAAAGCTTTAACAAACGACGACGTGGTGGAGTTCGTGAACAACTTGCGACGTACGGATTATTTTACCGGCATTAATCTGCAGGAGAGTAAAGCGGCGGTAGAAAACAAGATAAATTTGTACCAATTTCGTTTGGCATTTCGTTTGAAAGGATAGTGATGGAGTTGCCAAAGTTGAACTTTGACACGCTTCGTAATGTACCGGCCTCGCAAAAGGCCGCGCTCTTATTCCTGCTCGTCGGCGGCATGATTGCCGGCTTCTATTTCTACATTGCAGAACCGAAGTCTGCAACCATCACGGCACTCGATGCTGAAAACAGCAAGCTGGAGAGTGAAATTCAAACGCTAACGATCAAAGTGAAACATCTCGATGAACTAATCGCCGCGAACAAACAGCTCGAAATTGAATTGGCTAAGAAGAAAGAGCGTCTTCCCCCGGAAGAAGAAGCGATCATGCTGTTGAAGCAGGTATCAGACCTCGGGGTGCGATTGGGGCTTGATATCAAACTGTGGAAGCCGGGCGCTCAGACTGAAGATGCCTCGAAGCTCTTCGTCAAGATGCCGGTCAGTGTGGAAGTTTCGGGAGTTTATCACACGGCTGCTCTGTTTTTCGATCGGATCAATCGACTTCCTCGGATTATTACGGTGTCGGGACTTAAGATGGGATCTCCGAAGATTGACCAGGGGCGAGTGGTATCGCAAACGACGTTTGACCTGGTGGCATATGCTGCGCCCCAGGAAAAGCCGATTGCCGGAGCATCTCCTTCAGCTAATGTTCCCAAGGTGGCTCAAGTTGGACGATAGCGAAATTGTGACATCATGCACGTCTTGAACATCAGGGAAAAGCCTCGAAAACATTCTCTGACAGTCGGTGTCAGCGTGGTGTGCGTGTGTGTCATTCTTTTTGGGAGTATAGATGCTCAGGCTGAGTCTGCTCCCGTTCCCGGCTTGGTGACTCCGATGCGGCAAGATGCGATCAAGCTGTCTTCTGTACCGGAAGTCCCGAGGACGGCTCCGCAGACTATAGAGGTGCCATCATCCGGTTCAAACACCTCGGTGCCTTCACAGCTTTCCCTACCAGACGGCGTGTTTGGAGGCGGGTATGATCCGTCCGGCCGGCGAGATCCATTTGCTCCTATCGTTCAGGAGCTTCAGCCAGGAAAAACGGATACGACCCTTCCACCATTGCAACGTGTGACCCTGACAGAGCTCAATCTTATTGCCATTGTATGGGGGGCATACGGCTATACCGCTATGGTGCAGACTCCAGAAGGACATGGGTACACCGTTCGGCGGGGAACGAGGATCGGACAAAACAACGGAGTGGTCAGTGCAGTTACCGAGCGTGGCATCATTGTCCAGGAACGGTTCACTGATGTCTATGGCAAGAAGCAGGAGCGAGAACATGTCATGCTCCTACATCCCAAAGAGGGCTCAGAATGAAACCACTATTATTTTTGCGCGCAGATAATTCACTGACTGTTGGATATTTCATCGGAGCTTTGGGACTGTCGCTTGCCGCGCTGATCGTCACCGCCCAGACGCCTGCGTTGGCCCAAGAGATCGGCTTGACAAAGCGGAGTGAAGCCACGCGGGCCGAAATGGCCGCGCCACGATTGCTGGCGCAGGTCGTGACCGCCATTGAGGTCCGTCCCGAACCGGATCTGGTGACCGTCGTGGTTACGGGGGATGGTCAGCTCTTTCCCGAGGCCAATTTTCTCGATGAATCCCGTTTAATCATCGATATTCCCGCTGTATCGTCGACTCTTAGGCGATCGGTGGTGCGGGCTGACCACGCATTGCTCAAAAAGATCAGAGTAGGTCGCCATGCCGATAAGGTTAGACTGGTGTTCGATATGCCCGAACGTCCGGTTCTGTCTCTTGCTCGTGAAGATAACAAGGTATTGATCATGCTAAGGCCGAGCGAGCGGAAAATGCCCTCTGTTGTCGCAACGCACGTTGATGGGGGAGAGATGGGCTCATTCCGTCCACAGGCTCGTAGGGCATTATTCGGGGATCGGGTGATAAAAAGAGCAACGCGAATCGTCGGCCCCGTCCAGTCTCAGTTTAAGGTGCAGCCAGTTCAGATGGCTGGAGAAAGCGCTCCGGCCGAAAAGGACGACCGATCCGATGACATTGTGGCAGGGCAAACACGATTTGTCGGTCGGCGTATCTCGCTCGATTTTCAGCAGGCCGACATCACCAACATTCTTCGATTGATTGCCGAGGTCAGTGGCTTCAACATCGTCGTTGGAGAGGGCGTCAAGTCGAAGGTCACCATGAAGCTCGTGAGTGTTCCGTGGGACCAAGCGTTGGATATGCTCTTGAAGATGAACGGGCTGGGCATGATCCGCCAAGGGAGTATCGTGTGGGTTGATTCGTTGGCGAACATTGCCAAGCAACAAGATGAAGAGGCACGGGCCAAAGAATCCAAAACAAAGGCCGAAGAATTAGTAGACCGTGTGTTCTATGTTAAAAATCTTCAAGCCCAAGAACTCATGCAGTCACTGCGGCAGTATTTGAGCCCGCGCGGTGTCATGCAATTCAACCAGGGCAGCAATGCGCTTATCGTGCGAGAGACGGAGACTAAGCTGGCCATCGTCAAACAGCTGGTAGAGGGGCTCGATTTAGAGGTGCCTCAAGTCCAGATTGAAGCGTGTATCGTCCAAGCTGATACGGTTTATGCACGAGGGTTAGGGATTCAGTGGGGCTTCCAAGCGGGCAATCGCACGCCAACGGATTTCTTTGCTCTCTCGAACATTACCGGTCCATTTGGGCAGATAGCGGGGACAGGAAATAGTACGATCGATCGAACTTTCCTAGTTAATTTGCCGGCCCAGGTCGGTGGATTGCCGGCTGTTCCATCGATTGGATGGACTTTTGGAAAACTCGGTGGCGACTTTGCCTTGGACATGCGGCTATCTGCAGGCGAGTTGCTAGGGTTGAGCAAGGTGATTGCGGCTCCCAAAATCACCACGCTGGACAAGCGCGAAGCGAAGATCTCTCAGGGTGAATCGATTCCCTTTCAGACGACATCGTTACAAGGTACGCAAACGACATTTGTCGATGCAAACTTGGAGTTGAACGTCACACCGCAGATCACCTCGCGCGATCCGAAGGAAGATGGCAAGAGAATCCTGATGCGCGTACGAGCCACTCGTAATGCTGTCGGCGCGCGGAGCAATCCGGCGGGGCCGAGCATCGATCGACGAGAAGCCACCACGCAGGTCATCGTCAGGGATGGTGAAACAATGGTGATCGGAGGTGTTTTCGTCGATACACAAGGCAACAACGTTCAAGGAGTACCTTATCTGTCTCGTATGCCGGTGCTGGGCTGGTTGTTTAAGAACAAGTCAGAGACCGTCTCGAAACAAGAGTTGCTCATTTTCCTCACACCGAGCATTATCAAGACCTAAGGACTGTTCCGCCTCCGTGATTAACACAAGCCTGGTGATGCGTTTCAGCGTCATCAGGCTTGTGTTTTTTGTCTCACTAGATCTCGGCAATACCATCTTAGGTTCGGGCACTTGACGCCCAATACGACCGCCTTTTTAGTTCGTCGGGGCTGTGTTACGATGCCCCTCCATTCGATGTTCCACATATGATTTCGGGATCGAAATAATCGCAGTGCTCCTGCTTCATCATCTCTAAGGTTGCCAAATGACTCCAGCATCGACCGTTAGGGTTTCTTTAGCGGATAGGAGCTATGAAATTGTCATCCGAGCTGGACTTTTGGAGAAGCTCGGAAGGGAATTAAAAAGATATGGAGTCAAAGGTAAAGTCGGAGTTGTGACGGATCGGCATGTCGCTCGGTACTATCTGAAGCACATCTCCGAGACGATTAAGAAATATCAGATCGAGCCAGTGCCGATCATTCTTACCCCAGGGGAACGGGCGAAAACATTGAGGACTGTGGAGCGTATTCTGGATGTGTTGGCGCGTCATCGATTTGAGCGGTCGTCTATGCTCTTGGCGTTCGGCGGTGGTGTCGTGGGCGACATGGCTGGGTTTGCCGCCTCGATCTACCAACGTGGTATTCCCTATATTCAGGTGCCGACGACCCTTATTGCGCAGGTCGATTCCAGCGTCGGAGGAAAGACGGGAGTCGATCATCGGCTTGGAAAGAACCTAATTGGGTCGTTTTATCAACCACGGGCCGTATGGATAGATCCATTGACTCTTCGTACCTTGCCTCATCGAGAAATGGTGGCCGGGCTTGCCGAGGTCATCAAGTACGGCATCATTGCCGATGAGTCGTTCTTTTCGTATTTGCAGCGGCACATGTCTGATCTGCAGAGGCAAACTCCTCGTACGGTAACAACAGTGGTGAAACGATCCTGTGAGATAAAGGCGGAGGTGGTGGCGGCGGATGAGCGAGAATCCGATCGCAGACGCATCCTCAACTATGGTCATACCATTGGACATGCTCTGGAAGCGTTGGGGGGATATAGGTCGTTTGTCCATGGAGAAGCGGTGGGGATTGGATTAGTGCAGGAAGCCGAGCTAGCCTGTTTTCAAGGGATTTGTTCTCGGGCAGTAGTCGAAGAGATTCGGCGCACCGTGAAGGACGCGGGACTGAGTGACCGCATGCCACGGTGGACACCGCAAAGGATATGGAAGGCCATGCTGCATGATAAGAAGGTGTCAGGGGGGCGAATCGTTGGAGTGTGGCCTGAACGCATTGGACAGGTGCGGATAGGGCCCATCGACAAACACGTGTTTGAACAGTGGTATTCAGTTTCACGAGCCTCCTCTCCTCATGGTCATGATTAATTCCATCTCTTGCTCAAAGGCGGAATGGATGTGATCCCCCCTCCTGTGTAGAGTGGACTTGGCCATCGGGGGAGGGGAGACCGGTTTTACCGGAGCTCTATGCGGATATTGCGAATCGCGATGGCACAGATGAACCCGACAGTCGGGGATGTGAGCGGCAATGTCCATCGGATCCTCGTGTGGCTCCGCGAGGCCCAAAAAGCCAAAGCGGACTTGGTTGCGTTTCCTGAGCTGATCATCACGGGTTACCCTCCCGAAGACCTACTTCTCAAATCGCAGTTTGTGGCGGATAACTTACGAGCGCTTAAGGAGATCACCCGAGCCTGTCGTGGTATGGCCGCCGTGGTAGGGTATGTAGGGCAGGGAGACCAAAGCGACGCACATTCCTTCCGACGGTCGATCGTCTCAGCCGGTCAGCGTACGCTCTATAATGCGGCGGCATTGATTGCCAACGGCAGACTCGTTGGCAGCTATCAAAAATGGCATCTGCCTAACTATGGTGTATTCGATGAAAGCCGGTATTTTCATCCGGGACAGAGGCTCCCGTTGCTCATCGTCAACGGAACGACGGTCGGGGTGACTATCTGTGAAGATATTTGGCTTCCGGAAGGGCCTGCCCGTGTGCAAGCTGCAGCCGGTGCGGAGGTGATCGTCAACATCAACGCTTCCCCGTTTCATGTCGGCAAAGGTCGTTTCCGTGAGCAGATGCTGGCGGCAAGAGCTCGGGCAAGCGGAGTCATTGTCACGTATACCAACATGGTTGGAGGCCAAGATGAGCTGGTTTTTGACGGGAACAGCTTGATTTTGGATCATTCCGGCAACGTGATCGCCCGTGGTCACGCGTTTCGTGAAGAGTTGCTTGTGGCCGATTTGGATGTGGAGGCGGTTTTACGCTCGCGTATGGCTCCTGGACGAAAAGCGGCATTGAGGGGAAGAGCGGTGTCGGTCGTTGAGCGCCTCGTAGTGAACGGGACCGGGATAAAAAAGAAGAAGCGGACTCGAATCGTACCGGGGCTGGCAAAGCCCTTGGATGAGATCGAAGAGGTCTACCGCGCCCTGGTACTGGCCGTGAAAGATTATGCTCAAAAGAATGGATTTATGCGAACGGTGATTGGGCTGAGCGGCGGCATAGATTCGGCAGTGACTGCGGCAATCGCTGTGGATGCGCTGGGTGCCAAGCAAGTGCTCGGCGTCTTCATGCCGTCTCCCTACACTTCGCATGAAAGCGAAGAGGATGTTGCGGAACTCGTACGGTGTCTTGGTATTGACTTGAGTACCATCCCGATTACTGCGACATTTGAAGCCTATCGACAGTCGCTGGCACCGTCATTTGTCGGCTGTTCGGAAGACGCGACCGAGGAAAATCTCCAGGCTCGCATTCGCGGCAATATACTCATGGCACTGTCCAATAAGTTCGGGCATCTGGTTTTGACCACGGGGAACAAAAGCGAGCTGAGCGTGGGGTATTCGACGCTGTACGGCGATATGGCCGGCGGGTTCGCCGTCATTAAGGATGTGCCGAAGACGATGGTCTACGGTCTGGCGGGGTTCCGTAACGAACTTGGTCCGACGCCGGTGATTCCCACGCGTATCCTCGACCGACCTCCGACCGCCGAGTTGAGGCCGAATCAAAAGGATGAAGACTCCCTTCCGCCATATGCAGTCCTCGATCCCATTCTTCGGGCGTATGTGGAAGAAGATCGCTCGCTCGATGAAATCGTCGAGGCAGGGTTCGATCGCGAGACGGTCGCGCGTGTGGTCAGGATGGTCGATCGCAGCGAGTTCAAGCGACGTCAGGCACCTATTGGTGTCAAGATCACCCACCGCGCCTTCGGCAAGGACCGACGGATGCCGATTACGAATAGCTACCGCATTAAGCAGCCATAACCCTCCAGTGTTCTCTTTTCCTAATCATAGAGATACGACTCAGGCATTTATCCAGTAATGGCGGGTAGGAATGAAGCGACTGGGCTGCTTCGACCATTGGATTTTACGACCATATCCACTCGATGCCCAGTGCGTGGGGCCGTAAATGAGTTCAAGAATTTTGAGGAATTTACACGATTTCCACGTTGAGTGATAGGAAAGGATGGGCTATGATGGCTCCCCCAAAGCAGAGGGAAAAGGTAAGGTGGCCATGGCTTCGCATGACGAAAAGCATGGCTCGAGGGTTAGTTACGCATTGCCCCTCAACAACCTGAGAATCATCGGGGGGCCTGAGCTGGTTGGGTAAGGAGAGGCGTCGACATGAAGTTGGTTGAGGCCATCGTCAAGCCGTTCAAACTTGAAGATATCAAGGATGCCCTGTTGGAAATCGGTGTCCAGGGAATGACCGTATCGGAGGTCAAAGGGTTTGGGCGTCAGAAGGGCCATAAGGAAACGTATCGAGGTCAAGAGTATACGATCGAGTTTGTTCCCAAGGTGAAAATCGAGGTTGCCGTGACGGATGCCCAGGTACCGCGGGTGATTGAAGCCATCACCCGTGCTGCGAGAACCGGGAGTATCGGGGATGGGAAAATTTTTGTTCGAGAATTGAGCGAGGTCGTGCGCATTCGGACCGGAGAAACCGGAGAAACCGCACTGTGATAGTAAAGGATCCACGCGGAGCAACATGATCGCAGGGACAAAAGGAGGAAGGGCATGAACGTGCGTGAGGTGTTGGAGTTCGCTAAGAAGCACAGGGTCCAGATGGTCGATCTGAAATTCGTCGATCTGCCTGGTGTATGGCAGCATATGACCATCCCTGTGAGCGAACTGACGGAAGGGCTGTTCAAGGACGGTTCCGGCCTGGATGGATCGTCGATCCGTGGCTGGAAGGCTATCAACAACAGCGACTTGTTGGTGGTGCCGGATCCTGCGACGGCATGCTTGGATCCCTTCACCGCGGTGCCGACACTTAGTCTGGCCGGCAATGTCGTCGATCCTGTTTCTCGTGAAAATTACGAACGTGACCCGAGATTTATCGCGCAAAAGGCTGAGAAGTATCTACAGAGCACCAAGATCGGCGACAACTCATTCTGGGGGCCGGAAGCCGAATTTTTTATCTTCGATCATGCCCGTTACGACCAAACCAGCCACAGCGGCTTCTACTATCTCGACTCAGAGGAAGGTGTGTGGAACATGGGGCAAGAGGGAATCAACCTGGGGGGGAAAATCCGGCATAAGCAGGGATATTTCCCCGTGGCTCCGGCTGATACCCAGCAAGATATCCGAAGCGAGATGGTCCTGGAAATGGAAAAAGTCGGCATCGAGGTGGAAAAGCATCATCACGAGACGGCCACGGGCGGCCAAG
>Ga0073934_10003380_pt1 | contig 29557 bp, 19 predicted proteins | sample LarsenN4metaG_FD_76834 | JGI IMG/M metagenome (GOLD analysis project Ga0073934, IMG submission 76834) | Hot spring sediment bacterial and archeal communities from British Columbia, Canada, to study Microbial Dark Matter (Phase II) - Larsen... ... | reverse complement strand
GGAGACCAAGGTGTTGGGCGGCTACCTGGGCTTTGACGCCCTGGTGCCCCTCACCTACAAGAGCATCAGCGCCGGCGGAGCCGGCAGTGATAGCTTCGGCGTGGGCGACCTCTTCGCCGAGGCGACGCTCTCCTGGCACACCAAACAATTCGACTTCTCCTTCGGAGCCGGCTCCTGGATGCCTACCGGCGATGCTCCTCCGCCTGCGGTAGTCGCCGGCAACGGCTACTGGACCCCCATGCTCACCGCAGGGGCCACCTGGTACATGGACGCGGAAAAGACTTGGGCCATCTCCGCCCTCAACCGCTACGAGTTTAACATCGAGCACGACGACATGGTCCTCACCCCCGGCCAGGCCTACACCCTGGAATGGGGCCTCAGCAAGACCCTGAACAAGACGATTGATGTGGGCGTCGTCGGCTACTACCAGCAGCAGGTCACCCAGGACAGCGCCCAGGACGTACGTGACCGCGTGGCCGCGGTGGGGCCGGAGATCAGTGTGGCCTTCCCGAAACCCATGCTCTTTGTCTCTCTGCGCTATCTCTATGAGTTCATGGCCGAAGACCGCCTCCAGGGGCACACCTTTGGCTTGACGCTCACCAAACGCTTCTGAGGCACTGCGCCTGAGAGAGCGCTTTTGTGACGGCGCGCGGCCGGTTCCGGTCCGCGCGCCTTCCTTTTTTCTCCGCCCTGCCTGCGCGCTCCGTTTTCTCCCCACGCGCTTGAAATGTCTTCTGGCCAGAACCGCTCTGGTGGACTAATCTTTGCTTTGTAACCATGAAGACATTTCCCCGCGAGCCCGGCATCACCACAAATGGAGCTCAATGGACGCCCATGGGCCTGGTCTTGCTGACGGTCTGGCTTCTCGTCGCCTGCCAAAGCCCTCCGCCCAACTCGCTGGCCACGCACAACTCCCGGAATTGGGAGAAGGACATTGCCGCTTTCGAAGCACGGGATCGAACCAATCCACCCCCTCGCGGGGGGATTGTGTTTGTGGGCAGTTCCAGCATTCGCATGTGGCAAAGCCTGGCCCAGGACTTCCCCGGTTACCCTGTGATCAATCGGGGCTTTGGCGGATCCCAACTGGCTGATTCCTTCCATTACGCCGAACGCATCATTATTCCCTGCGCCCCCCGCCAGGTGATCATCTACGCGGGCGGCAACGACCTCAACGCCGGCAAAGCCCCGGAAGTGGTGTATGGCGACCTGGTGGCCCTTCTCCAGAAACTCCAGCGCCACTTGCCCCGCGCGCGACTGGCCTATATCTCGGTGGCTCCCAACCCCGCCCGCTGGGGCCAAATCGAAAAGATCAGGCAATTCAATGCGATGGCCGAGAAATACTGCCGTACCCACGGACACACCTTCATCAACGTCTTTCCTCTCATGCTCGGCCCGGATGGCCTCCCCAAACCTGACATTTACCTCGCCGACCGGCTCCACATGAACGAGAAAGGCTACGCCATCTGGCGTGAGGCTGTGGCTCCCCACCTCCTGAGAGGACCGATGTCAGAGCAATGAAGCGGCCCGACACAAGACAAGTCTGGCATTCGGACCCGGCGACCCCGCCTCCGGCTGCACACCGCTTCCCGCCCCGCCTGCCCCTCGACTTGACTCAAACCCGCACACTACGAATCCTATGACCTTGACTCGTCGGACTTTCCTTCAGGGCGCCCTCGCTACCATCGCTGGCGGCGAACTGCTGACTGCCCTTGGCTCACATGCCGCCGGCGGGGTCTTGACCTCGAGGCTTCGGATTGGCTCATGCGTCGTCAACCTCGAACAGGCCAAACAAGCCGCACTGGACGGCGTCGAGATTCGCGTGGGCGACCCGGCCGACCGGTTGCGGATCGCCGACCCCGCCGTGCGCCAGGATTACAAGGAGCAGATGAAGCGAACCGGCCTTGTCATCAGCTCGTTCATGATGGGACTGCTGAATACCGCGCCCCTGGCCAGCGACCCGCGCGCGCCTGCCTGGCTCGAACAGTCCATTGACGCCGCCCGGGACCTCAAGGTTGCTGTGATTCTGGTGGCCTTTTTTGGCAAAGGAAACCTCCTCGGGCCGGACAACCAGCTCAAGCGGGACGAGGTGCGCGCGGTTGTCGGGCGACTGAAAGCCGCCGCTCCCCGCGCGGCCGATGCCGGCGTGGTGCTCGCCATTGAAAACACACTGTCGGCCCGGCAGAACGCACAAATCCTCGAGGAAATCGGGCATCAATCCGTGCGGGTCTACTACGATGTGGGCAACTCAACCAGCCGGGGCTACAACGTCGTCGAGGAGATCCGCTTCCTGAGAGAACGCATTGCCTGCTTTCACTTTAAGGATCGTGACCGCTACCTTGGGGAAGGCACGATTCAATTTGAACCGATCGCCTCGGCCATCACCAGCATCAACTACCACGGCTGGATCGTCATGGAAACCGCCAACCCTTCCAGGGACCCGGTGGCTGACGCGCGCCGCAACGCTGCGTTTATCCGCCGGTTGTTTGCCTGATCACTCGCGCCAGCCGTCCGCCCCATAGGAGCGCGCGGGACTATCCGGCCCCAGCCGGAGGTCCTCACCTCCGGCGTCTCGAAAGCCGGGCGGCCTTCCATAGACACCGTCAGTTTCCACCGTGGGCAGGCGCGGCTGGCTGCGCGCGGGAGCGTCCGCGCAATACCACCAGTTGCGCGCAAAACGAAAGGTATCCGGGGCTGTCCCCGTTCCGATGTTCACGCCTCCCTCCGCCCAGTGTTGCGAGTGAAACACAATGATGTTGTCCGTGAATTCCCCGTGTCGCGAGGGCACGAACCCGGGATGTCGCGTTTCCTGCAAGATGCGCAACGCCCACCGCTGTGGCCGGTAGATCGTGTTGTGCCGCACGACCGCGCCGTCCACCCCCACGAACGCTACCGCTGTCTGCCCGCCAATAAACGTGTTGCCCTCCACCACAATGTCCCGGGCTTCGCATTGCTCCCGGCCGGCCGCCAGGGGCGGGCGAAAAAACTGCAGTCCCGTGCTGCCCCCGATATTCACCGCGCGCCCTCCGGCGTTCTCAAACCGGTTTCCTTGAATCCGGACGCGGGTCGTCCCTCCTTTGCACTGAACTCCTGTGCTCCCGACCCCATCCGTGTGCCGAAACACATTGCTCCGGATCACGCCCTCGTGGCATCCCACCATGTCAATCCCCGACCCGCCCCCAGTGCCCCAGCGCTCGATCACACACCCTTCCACGCGAAAACCCGTCACCCCGGAGAGTTTGATGCCGTCGCGGTTCCCCTGTGGGCCCACATCGGTGATGCGAAGATTCCGCAGCGTCACCCCCTGGGCGGGGGCCTCCAATTCACCTCCGTCGTCTATATTGATACCGTTGCCACTCATATTGCTGATCACCAGGTTGCGCAATTCCACATGCGCGGGCCGCGCCAGGTGCAGGGCCATTGCCGCATCTCGAAACACAGGCGGACGCTCAGGATCCAGGGCGTCAATGATCACGGGCTGGTTGCTCTCGCCGCGCACATCCGCAAAATAGAAGCCCCCCAAGTAATCACCCGGGCTTAAGAGAATCCGCGTCCCGCCACGGGCCAGGATCACAGCCTGTCGGAACTCGGCCGGGCTTCGGACGATGCGCTCACTCGCCGCAGCGGCTGGAGGCGTTTCTGAAGCCGGACGGCCCGGACGTTGACCATTCTCCGCGCCGGTCAGAACCCCGCTCAGACCGGCCCATTCCACACAGAGGACCAGCCAAACCGCGCGCCAGCCGAAACTCCGGCCTGACTTGTTCCACATGGTTTTCATCCATGTATGAGACGGCCTCGGGTCGTTGGCTATTGAGTCTCATTCCTCGATGGTGGGGCCCTCAGGCGTAAAAGGGCCCTGGCAGCAGCCTCCAATATGAACGGCCCGCCGCCGGGGCGAGATCGCCCTCCCGCAGGGCCGCCCTCTCGTTTCCCCGTGCTTGCGGGGCATCACGCTTGGCCGCCACCGACGGACGGCCCCGGAGGTTTACTTCTCGGCTGGCTTTTCACCTGGGCGCTGGCGCGATGATTGGGCAGCCTGGCGAAGCGCTTCGGTGTCCAGAGGATGCTCGTGGCGATACCACTCCTCCGAGACTTTGCCATCCCAGCAAGCCCAATTCATGGGATAGACATCCGGATCGTAGATCACGTGGTAGAAATGCCAGACCACAATCGCCAGGCAGGCCAGAACGGCTTCGTAGTAGTGAATCGTGGTGGCCACATCCACCGCCCACCCCGGCAGCCATCGCGTAAACTCGACTGGAAACCAGATAATAAACCCGGTGGCCCCCATAATGATGGTTCCCCAGACGACCGCCCAATACTCCGCCTTTTCCGGGTAGCCAAAACGCCCGAACTTCGCTCTGGGTTTGCCGTGGCAAAGAAGATAAAGGCAGTTGACCCCCAGGTCCTTGAGATCCTGAATCGAGGGAACCAGGTCCCGGATCAAGCGTCGGCCCGGACCGGTCAAGGCGGCGTAAGCCAAATGATAGGCCCCCACGACCAGCATCACCACCGCCGCCACGCGGTGGGTAATGCGACGAATGGTCTCGTCTCCTCCCATGAGCCAGCCCAGCCACGAGTCCGGGAACTTCAAGGCGAATCCCGAAAGCGCAAGAACGAGGAAGCTCAGGGCCAGCGCCAGATGCTGAAGGCGCTGGTTCAAGTCCATGCGCACAACGGTCCGGGGGGCGTGGAGCGAGGCCAGAGCCTTGCGGCGCCAGGAGAGGAAATTGTGGACCAGCATGGCGCCGATCGTCACCACGATCAGGAGAATGTAAACCCGCCGCACCCAGTAGTTGACCTGGCTGCCCAATTCGGAACCGCGGCTGCCGTCGGCATGAATCCGGACCGTGACAAAGCTCTCGGTGGCGCCCGGATGGCACTTACCGCACGTCTTGACCAGGCTGTTGGTGTGAATCAGGGAACGCGGGTCGGAAGAACGCAGGATGAGATGAACCCCGTGACAACTGGCGCAATTGGCCGCGCGCGTCGAGCCGTACTTGGAAGCCAGCCCGTGATAGCTGTCCATGAAGGTATCAACCCGGTTCCTGGGAATGCGGTACTTGGTCGCCAGCCGTTCCGAGGCGTGGCAGCGGCTGCAGATTTGCTCCGAGATCTTGATGGGGGAGGCCTTCCGCAGGTCCTCGATCTTGTGTTCCGAGTGGCAATCCGTGCATGTGGCCGCGTCACGCTCGCCAGCCGCCAGCGATGTGCCGTGCACACTTTGCGCGACCTCCTCCGCAATTTCCGGATGGCACTGGCCGCAGGTAGTGGCCAAACGGCTGTAGTGCAAGGGCGATTCCGGCCGCCCGTGCGGGATGATGTCATGCTTGCCGTGACAATCCACACACGTGGCAGAGCCTTCCTTGCCCTGTTTAAGCGCCTCGGCGTGCGCACTGCCCTGATAGCTGGCTGTCTGAGCCGCGTGGCACAGCGCGCAGTCCACCCGCTGGGCAGGCTTGTTGTCATCCGGGTGTTCCTCACTGATGTCGCGGTGGCAGTCCATGCACAGGTTGGTGCCATGCACGGAGTTGGTGAAGACCGCCAGATCCACGTACATGGAGACCGCCTGGCCCGCTGCATTGGTTTTGTAGAGGTCCTTGTCCTTGTGACAGTCAAAGCAGTCGCTGTTTGGCCGTGTCGCCGGCGCGGCTTGCACCGCTTCTCCCAGCCCCCACCCCCACAGAAGGACCATCAATCCCCAAAAAACAGCCCAACAGACTGCCCCCGCGCCTCGTGCTCGTCTCACGCCGCCGCTCAGGCGCCGTGGTGGGGCGAAGCCGGCCCGGGGCTCTTTTCCGGATGACGGCAAAGAATGACAAACGGCTTGCAGCATGGTCGCAATCACAGTTCTTTGAGTGCGACCTCAGCTTGACGCCTGATAAGTTAGTGCGTCAAGCGTGAAGCCATTGCATAAATGATTAGAATGAGAAGTATTACCCCGACTCCAAAGAACATGTAGCCGAAGCCGCGGGCGATTCCTTTCCAGCGCTCCCATTCGTCCTTGATGCGGAAGTCGTCCAGCCGCCCGGTGGCCATCAGCCGGTCATACCACCGCTTGCGCTCGTGCAGCATCTCCGTCTTCGAAACACGCCCGGAGAAGATCACCGTGTCCATGGGGAATTTTTCGAGGCGGAAGTGGGTGTTGAAAAAGTGCACGGTAAAGATGAACCCGGCGGCCAACAGGGCCTCGTCGGAATGCACAATCAGGGCCACATTGATGATCCACCCGGGCAGGAACAGGCTGAAGAACTCGGGGAACCACATAATCAGACCGGAGAGCCCGATCGCGAACACGCCCCAGAAAACGGCGAAATAATCGAACTTCTCCCAGTAGGTCCAGCGGTCGAACTGGGGCTTGGGCCCCTTGCCGAAAAACCAGCGGTTGTGCGCCACGAAGTCCTTCCAGTCCTGCAGCGTGGGAACCATCGAGTCCGGGCCCAGCATGGCCTCCCACAAACGCTTCCACTGCAAGCGCCCGGTGGCGGGATCTTTGATGTGGCTGCGGTTTCTCCACAGGTTGACCGTCAGGGCGCTCAAATGAAGACCGAAATAGAGGAAGGTAATGATGGCGCCAAAATGGTGAAGTGACCGCGCCACACCGGTGCCCCCCATGAGGTTGAACAATGCCTTGGCCCAGTCGGTGTAATAGAACTTCAGCGGCATGCCGGTGACCACCAGCAGCAGAAAACTTGTTACCACCAGGAAATGGAGAAAACGGTCGAACGGCTGGAACCGGGTAAACCACTCGTCCCCTTCCTGCGCCTGAATCTTCGCCTCGCGGAACTTCTTCGAATCGCTCAGAAACAGGTAGATGGAGCGGAACAGCCAGAAGATGGTATGGCCGCCGAAAAAGGTGAACACACCGATCAGCAGGGCGGTCATGGCAATAAACACCGCGTTCAGTTGGGGGTAGTTCTTGCGATCCAGCGGGTTTGCGTGGGGCACATACTTGGCAAAGCTGGCGTTGGCTTTCGGGTGGCATTGCTGGCACGTCGCGACAATGTTCTCCCTGGAGAGGCGGGAGCGCGGGTCCGCCGTGTGCTGCACATCGTGATGCCCATGGCAATCGTAGCACGCCGCCACATCCGGCGCCTCATTAGGCCGCCCCAGTGCCATGGCCTTGCCGTGATACGTGTCGCGGTAATGCGTCAGCCGGTCCTCGTGGCACCGCCCGCAACGCTTGTCACTGGCTGCCTTGAAGTGGCCGTTGACTGGTGGCTCGATTTCGTGGGCGGTGTGGCAGTCCGTGCAGACGGGCCCCCGCGGATCCCCCTTGATTACCAACTGGCCATGCACGCTCTCGTTGTAGATGTCCTCGACCTTGACATGGCACTTCCCGCAGGTCTTCGCTACGTTGGCGTGATTGATCGGCGCGCTCCGGTCCACCGTCCGTTTGATGTCATGGACCCCGTGGCAGTCGTTGCAGCTCGGGGCGACGATGAGTCCCATTTTTAGCAAGGCCCGTCCGTGGATGCTGTCCAGATAATGCCGGGCCGCTTCCGGGTCTTTCATTTTGTACTCCGCCGTCACCGCCGCGTTGGTGTGGCACCGGGCGCAGGTCTGGGGCAGGTTCATTTTGAAGACCGGTGAGTCGGCATGCTTCACAGGGAGCATGTCGTGCTTGCCATGGCAGTCGGCGCAACTGGCGGCGGCCGATGCCCCCAGGGTGCGGCTCATGCCATGGATGCTTGTCCGGTACTCGGCGGTGGCGTTGGTGTGGCACGCGGCGCAACTGACCGGGCGCGGAACCACGTTGTCGTCCGGGTGATTCTCCGAAATATCGCTGTGGCAGCTCCGGCAGGAGTTGGTCCGGTGGACCGAATTGGTGTAGCGGCTCAGGTCCACGTACAACAAAGTCGCCACGCCGTTGTTGGTCTTGTAGAGCGTCTTGTCATTGTGGCAGTCCATGCAGCTCTCGTCAGCCGCCATCAGGCCCCCTGACGCCAATGCCAAAACGGCTATCACCGCCGCCAGGGCGGCCTTGCGCAGATGTTTCATGCAGGATTCTTCCATGGGAATGACTCGTGGGGCTACATGCCGCCGCTATGGCATTCGTGACATTGCGGGTTCGGATCCAGTTCGTCGCCCGGGTGGGCAAACGGAATCCCTTTGGCGTTCAGTGTGCCCAGTTCCTGGCCCGCCCCTTGAGCCAGGATAATATGGCAGGCATTGCAGTCGCTGGCTCTCACACTATGGCGGCCGTCGGCGGTCTTGTGCAACCCGTCGTGGCAGCGGAAACACCCGGGCCAATACATGTGCCCGATGTTATTCGGATAGACCTTCCAATTCACCTTCATCTCCGGGAAAAAGTTCTTCTTGAAGATGGTTTGCACCGCCTGGATGGCCGGCTTGATCCGCGGCTCGGCGGGGTAGCGCTCCTCCAGAAACGTTGCGATGCGTTCCAAAGCCTGCGCCTCGTTGGTGTAAGTCTGGGTGAGAATCCACAAAGCATTGGACTTCACCAACGGAATGGAGGCGTCAATCTGCCCCAACTGCAACGCCAGATTCACCGCCGTGTTCGGCGCGTGAAACACGTGCGCGGGCCGGTTGTGGCAGTCCATGCAATCCATCGTGCGCAGTTCAAACCCCGCGATGTCGTTGGTAAAGCGCCCCACCCGGAATTCCTTCACGGCTCCATGCTGGTCGGTCGAGCGCACGTAGGGAATTTTCTGCCGGCTCTCATCTGGAACCCAGACTCCATTGGTGTCCAGTTTGGCGGCGATGTATTGCACCTTGTGGCCAACATTCATGTGCCAATGAATGCCCTCCACAGGACCATGCGTCGGGTCTCCGCCGCCCACCAGCATGGACATCCGCACCGTGAACTGCGTGTTGGTCGGGTCCGTTAAATAGTAAGTGTAGGTGCGGTCGAGATTGCCCACAAACTTCTGCGGCCAGTGGCACTGCTCACAGGTTTCCTGGGCGGGACGCAGGTTCCGGATCGGCGTGGGGATGGGACGGGGATACTTGTTGGCCAGCGTGGCATACACCTGGTAGGCCCCGGAAAGCTTCGAGCGCACATACCATCCCGCCCCCGCGCCGATATGGCACTCGGCGCAGGTCACCCGCGCATGTGGCCCGTTGGTATAGGAAGTCCGCTCCGGTCCCATCACCGTGTGGCAGGCCTGCCCGCAAAAAGTCACCGACTCGGTAAAGTGGTACGTGTGATAGCTCCCCACGGCGGACAAGAGCAGGAATCCCGTCGTGGCCCCAAGAAACACGGCCAGCTTCTTGCGATCCGCCGGCTGTTCCAGATCAAAACGCAGCCCCGGAAGCACCCCCCCTGCGCGCCGGATCTGGCGCCGCCGTATCACCACCCCTATAATGCTCAGCCCCAGTCCGAGCATCAGGAACGCCGGTGCCACCAGGTAGGTCAGAATCCCGATATAGGGATTGGCCCCCCGGGAAAAGAGATCCATCAGCCAGAGCAGCACGAAGGAAAACACCGCACCGACGAAAATCACCGCCCCCGTCAGAGTCAGCCAGTGGCGATAGGGGGATTCGTTGTTTCCTCGCTGGGGAAGTGGGGCCGGGGCTTCAGTGCTCATAGGATTTCCCAATCATCTGAACCGCGACGCTCCACACTCTGGTGTTGTTGGCGTGTGGGCGTGGACACAGCCTGCATTCTGCATCAGCCGACTGCGGCTGGCCGGTGTTGCGGGCGCAGGCCGGGCCCGCAACACCGGTCCAGGAGAGACTTGTGGCCCCTCCACTACTTCTTGAACGTGCGCATGTAGGCGATGAGCGCCTTGATCTCGTCATCGCTCAGCTTCTCACCAAAAGCCGCCATGAGTTCCTTGTCCCCTTCCTTCATCCCCTGCTTGAGAGACTTGAACGCATGGTCATCATTCAGTTTTGCCTGCACGTCGGCGTTGGTGTAGTCCTTGCACCCGGCTTTCTGGCCCATCTTGGTCTTGCCGGCGCCGTCCGCCCCATGGCATTTGGCGCAATGGGCCTTGTAATTGGCCGCCGCGTCGGCCGCCATCAGCGGCAGCATCGCGCCCAGCCCCAGAACCAGTGCCGTCAGTGTGAGTTTTTTCATAGTGCTACTTGTTTTGTTGGATTGATGTTAACGATAAGCTGGGGTCGCTGGCCATCGTGGCCCCCGCGACACCAGCGGTCAAGTGTCTTGGGGCTGGAGCGTCCTATTTCTTGAAGGTGCGCATGTGGGCAATGAGCGCCTTGATCTCGTCATCGCTCAGCTTGCCGGCATAGGGTGGCATCAGCTCCTTATCCCCCTCCTTCATGCCTTCCTTCACAGACTTGAAGGCCTTCTCGTCCTTCATCTCCGCCAGCACTTTGGGGTCGGTGTAGTCCTTGACCCCTGATTTCTGGCCCATCTTCGTCTTGCCGGCGCCGTCCGCCCCGTGGCACTTGGCACAATGACTCTTGTAGTTGGCGGCAACATCGGCGGCATTGGCGCTCACGACAGTGGCCACACCCGCTGCAACGATTACGGTTAATAGCTTCTTCATTCGGCCTTCCCTATTGGTTGATGGTTCTCGTACTGTGTTGTCTTTCTTGCCGCGACCGAGCCTTCCTCGCGCGGCTTCTAGCCATTGGACGCCCCGCCCTCTCAGAAACTTCGGATCGCCACCGGCACAGCCTTCACCGTCCGGCCCGGCTTCGCCAGGGCCCCAGCAGAACGTCACATTAATTCATGACGCGCTTATCATCTTTGCGGCTCACCCTATCTTGCCAAAACCTCACCCTCTTTTGTTCAGCCCCCCGAAAACCTCAAAACCGGTATTGCAGGCTTGAATAGACCACATGCGCTTCGTAGTCGTTGTGGCCGCCAGACGTGGCGTCATCCGACCGGTAATAACCGTATTTGAGGTTCAGCCGCAGTGCCGGAGAGATCCGCCGGGTCACCAGCGCGGTGATCCCATGCTCGTCTGTCCCCACCCCGTAGGGCACCCCGGCATACGAGTCACCCTCATCGTTGTCCGCCTGATAATAAAAATAGCCCAGGTTGAGGTCGGTCTTGTCATCCAGCACCAGCGTGGCGTTGAAGTTCAGGGTCCAGTAATTGTTCTGGGCGTCGAGAATGGCCTGGGTCTGGCTCGAGACGGGAGAGACCGTCTCACTGATCACGTAATTGAACCCCGCCTGCAGTGAAAGCCGCGACCATGGCACCCAGGTCACATTCTGGGCAATAATGTGGCTCGTCAGGTGCGAAGCCTCCGTCTCCCCTGAACCCTCGGCTTGATCCATCCGCGTGTCCACCGTGGACCACTGGTACTCGTAGCGCGAGACCAGCGTCACATTCTTCACCGGGCGCAGCGTCAGTCGTGTGTTCCCGTCATAGGTCTGGAAACCCAACATCGTGAAATAGGCCGGATAGCGGTCATAAGCCATCGTGGCGCTGTCCTGAAGATGGCGGTAATCGTAGTCGTTGTCCTTGAAATAACCGCCGACATCGAGGCTCATGTAATAGGTGGGATACCACCGGGCGCCAATGGGATACTTCTGAAAGAACCGCGAGTCCTCGGTCTCACGCAGAATGGCGGGCACTCCCACGCTGTTGATCTGGCTCAAACCCCCGCTCTCGTTGAGATTGCCCTCGCCCTGCGTCCATTCCGCCGCGCCGTAGAAAACCCAGTTCGTTAGGCCGGTATAGCGCAAGTCAATCCGCTCCCGCACGTCGGTCGCCTCCCGGTCGCTCCAACTCCGAAACGGCCCGCTCTGGAGACCCAGCGTGCCGGTGCCCGCGGAATCCGCCGACCAATCCTCATACTGGGCGCGGATCGAAGGGGTGATCACCAGGTTCTTGAGGTGCGTGGACTGAAGGTTGAGGTTCACCACATACTCATTCTTCTGGGACCCGCCATTGAGGTCGAAATAACCCAGGCCGTTCAAAGCTCCGGGGGCATAGCCAACATCAAAATCCTGCCCGTAAACACGGCTGCCGCTGAACGTGTTGTCCAGGTTGGCAAAGAGGAAGCCGGTGGTGAAAAGCAATTTCTTCTTGATCCACGTTTCGGTGAACGTGTGCAGACTCACCATGTCGTACGAGGTGCCCTGCCGATCGGTCACCTTGGTCTCCCCGGCTCCTCCCTGCCACGGGTTGGTTTTCAGGGCGTTGTTCAATTCGCCCGTCTCGAACCGCAGGCCCACACCAAGGTCCGTGGCCTTGATCTTGTGGTTGACATCCAACTCGAAGATATCCGCCGTCTCATCAAGGTCGTAATAGCTGGGAGAGAGAGCCCGCGTCAGAGCGTTGCCGTAAGGGTGCACCGGGCCCCACATTGTCGAGGCCTTCTCTCCGTCCCGGTAACGGTGCGTGTATTTGAATCGCACCTTGGGCGCTTTTTCCAGGGTCAGCCCTGCCTCGAACGAAATCTCCCCCCGGTCCAGCTCCAGTTCGTCACCCCCCAGGTGATACTGCATTCCCAGCGGCGGGAAATAGCCCCCGGCTCCGTTTTGCCAGAAACGCGCGTTCTCAAAGTTCAACCGCACGTAACCCAGCGCCTCGCGTTTCAGGTCCAGGCGCAATTTGTAGTCGCCCTGGTCGTAAAGCGCCCGCCCATCAATGGTCAGCACGGTGTTCGTCGCCACCGTTTGCTGCAGGTGCAGGTCCTCGATCCCGCCAAAGCCGCCGTTGGCCAGGCGCCGGCGTTCTTGCGCCTGCGCCTCGCTTCCCCGCGTCATGAACCCTCCAGCGCCAATCTCGATCCAGTTGTTCAAGGCCTCCTCGCCGCCCTCAAACATCTGCTCCGCCGTGAGTGTCGCGTTGGTCTCCGCCGCGGCCGCCCCGTGCCCTCCCAGCCACAGGGCCCCCGCCGCGCTCACGCCAGCCGCCAGCAGTCTTCGGGGCCACTGTCCACGCCTCTTCAGTCGCGATCGTGTCTTCATCGGCTTTCGATTGGTTGGATTAGAATCGGAGTGAGGAATTGACGCGCGAACCATGCACCGCCTCATGGCAGCCGGCGCTCCAGCAGGTGCCCTGCTGCACACGCAGCGTGTGATCAGACCCGCCGATCAGGATGCTCCCCCCGCGGTTTTGCTGGAAATGGCATTTCAGGCAGAGGTTGGCATTGCGGACCGTGAGCATCTTCGCGTTGATCGAGCCGTGCACCGCGTGACAGGTGGTGCAGCCCTCGCGCATGGCCTCATGCTCGAAGACAAACGGGCCGCGTTGCGCCGGATGGCATTGCAGGCAATTCTGTTCCTGCGCCATCAACTGCGTGCTGCCTCCGGCGCGCGCCGACCCCTTGTGCGGCGGATGACATTCCGTGCAGGTCATTTTTCCCTCGGGCACGGGATGATGATGGGGCAGGTTGAACTGGCCGCGAATATCCGCATGGCATGCGTAGCAAACGGTCTCTGTCGAGCGGGGCGGATCCAGTGTCACCCGCGCCCCCAGTGCATGGTCGCGCGGCCTCCCCGCGCTGAACGTGTAAGGCGGTTTCACTTCCCCGCCCGATTCCGAATGCAGACTGCCCGGCCCGTGACAGGATTCGCAGCCTGCGTTGATTCCATTGGTTCCGTGGGCGATCAACCGGGCGTGGTCGGCCGTCTGGAAGCTGCGGTAAATGTCGTCATGGCACTGCGCGCACTCCTTGGACCCGATGTAGTTCGCTCCCGGCACCTGCGGCAGCACCACCACCGACCGGTGAACCGTCCCGCAGGAAATCACCAGCAGGACAAGGATGAGCGCCCCAATCACTGTGACCATACCCCCGCGAGCCGCCATCGGCAGCGTCGTCCACCTGGAAACAAGATGCTTAATCATGAGCGTGGCAAGAGTGGTTTGCTGCGGCAGTCAGTCATGGCTTATCGGCTCAACTCGGTCTCAACCCACTGACGGGCTGCTTCCAGCAAAGTGCTGGAGTGGAGGGCGTTATGCACCCCATAACTGCCATCCCCATACACCAGGTAAAGATTATAACGCGCTTTGCGGATATTGACCGGGATCAGATTCTGTTCGCTCGCCGACGGGCCGGGCGCACTGACCCCTGGCGGATTGGACAGTCCTCCCGGGCTCGTATACTCCCAGGCCCTCTCTCCGTAACGCACGCGCAACACCTCCGGAGCCCTGGTCCTCCCCCACAGATCCAGCCCGGCTTTGATCTGCTGCACCTGGAGCTGCACCGCGTAGGCCGTGAAATCAGCCAGTTCCTCAGGGAATGGATGGCAGTCCTTGCACATCTGGTAAGAACTGACCGAGAAGAAATGCATGGGCACCGGCCCGACCCCAAATGGATTATCCGCATGTTCGGGGGTCGGCATGTGACACCCGACGCATTGCTTCTCGACAAACGCGTGCGCCGCCGGCGAGGACGGCGCCGCCCCGGAAACCAACTCTCCGACCGTCCCAAGCAACATATTATACTGGGCCGAAGGGTGTGGCGGCGCGGCCGTATGCACCCACGACGCCCCCCGGTCGTTGTGGCACTGGGCGCAGATGCCGACGTTGGCCCGGTAGGCCGTCGAGAAGTTCGCCGTCGTGCTCAACGAGTAGTTGTTCGTGGACGACACCGGGTTGCGCAACTGGGCCGGATGACCCGTGGTCTGGTGGGGATCATGGCAGACCACGCACACAACCCCAACGTCGGCATCGCCGCTGGGCAGCGGCTCCCGATTGATCAGACTCAGCCGAACGCTTCCAGAATGACATCGCCCGCATCCACTCAGGTTGGCCGACGACGAGTTCATCACTCCCAAAACGCCCGGTGTCACCCGCGCATGCCCGCTGGTGGCCCACTGGGAGTAAGTCGGATACTCCGGTGTGTTGTGGCAACCCCCGCAAATCGCCGCGGAAACGTCCGCCACCGGGCGCGCGATCGGATCGTTCTCGTTGGCAGCGTGATTCGCTGCCGGACCATGACAGTTCTCGCATCCCACCCCTCCCAGTCGTGGCGTGGCACTGGCGCTGGTGAAGCCTCCCGGCAAACCGTACCCCACCGTGTGGCATGGCAGACAGCTCGGGTTTCGCTCTTGCCCCACGTTGCGCAGGGCCTCCAGCGCGTACGCGTGCGGCGTTCTCGCTACCGTGTTATTGATGCTTCCGTGGCACTCCATGCACTTTTCCGAGCCACCGTATTCCAGCCCGAGCCCGCCTACCCGGAACATCAGGTTCGTTCCGTTCACTGTTGCGCTCCGCGCGCTCGAGGCCGCGCCCACCGCCTGCCATTGGCCTCCCGTGATGGGCTTTTTGTAAAGTTGATACTTCCCGGCCGCACCCTCCCATCGGACCACAAAATTGCTCCCGCTCCGTTCGAGACTGGTGATGACCGGTCGTCCCGGCACGCCCCCAGGCTGTGGCACACTCAGGTGCCCCGCCCCCCTGGCCGCGCTGATCGCGCCCAGGACACCCGCAGATGCCACCATCAAAAAGCTTATCCAACACGTCTGGCGCATTCGGTTACGGCTCATAAGCTGCGGATTCATCAGTCTCACCTATCTTCGGCAAACACATTAGCCCTCGGCGACATTCGACCAATAGCCAGGACTCGGCCCGAGTGTGCGGCAGTTAGCAGCCCGCCGCAACATCAAAGTTGACCTCCAAGTTATCTTTGCCATGACTCCACGCGCCAGCACCCCTCACCCAAACTCAATCCAGAGCCCCGCGACAAAACAACTGTCCGTCCTCTGGATAAACCCCCCGCGGTCCGGTCAGAGGCCTCGTTGTTCCGGATAGGTTTTGGAACCAACAGGCCTGACGATCTTCTAATCAGAAGCGGCAATAACACAACCTGTTGACATAGAGTGTGATCTGATCTGGAACACGCAGACAGGCTGCTGGCGATAGCCTTGTGGCGATTCAGCCTCGCAGACCACCTCCCGAAACCGGACCTGACGCAGTCCCATGCCTTGTAACGCCCAATACACTATCCCCCTTGGTATCGCCCTGGAACCGCAAGGTCTCAGCCAACGCTGCGCTCAACTCAGCGGCGCAGACCAATAGTCAGCCCGGCGAGAATGGCCAACCCCCCCCACAACTGCCCCAAGTGGGCCTGTTCCCCCAGCCAGAACACCGACAACAGCAACCCCGTGACCGGCTGGACAAAGATGGTCAGGCTGGCAATGTTCACCTCCGCCTCGCGAATCACCATAAACCACAGTCCGTAACCCACGACCGTGCAGATCACCGCAAGATAAACCAGCAGCAACCAGGCCTTGAGGGGAATGTGAGCGACCGCTGACACACCGCCGTTCCCGGCCAGCCACTCGATGGCCAGGTTTGTCGGCAACGCCAGAATCAATGCCCCTCCCAGCAGCTTCAGTGGACTGGTTCGCTCCAGCAACGGTTTGCCTGCCACCGAATAGGTTGCCTCACAGAAAAACGAAAGGATGAACAGCAAATTAGGCAGCAACCCGTGCAATGGGGTGGAGCCTCGCCACACGTTGGACAGCAGCACCACTCCCGTCATGCCCAAACCAAATCCCCACCACCGCCGCGGGACGATGTGCTCCCGCAGGAAGATCGCCGCGGCCACCGCGGTTACCAACGGCTCCAACGCCACCAACAACGATGTGTCGCCCGCCTGGCCCCTTCGCACCGCCTCGACCTGCAAACGCGGTGCCAGTCCAAACACAACCACCCCGATCAAGAGCACGCGCCACCAATCCCGGCCCCGGGGCGCGGCGCCGGGCAGCCACCGCCACAGCACCGCTATGATTACCGCCGCAAACCCGTAGCGCAGTGTGGCCACGCCCCCGGAACTCAGGTGCTGCGAAAGCACCTTGAACACCGGGTACGTGGTGGCCCAGAACAGGTTCATCACCACCAGGGCTACAATGTGCCAGGATCGCATGGCGCTCTGTGTGTAAGACAAAAGCCAATCCGCGCCAAGCGTGGAACAGCCCTCCGGCCTTCCTGCTGCGTGGACCTTTCCCCGGCGCCGCGAGCCTATCAGTGACTCCGCCTGCAGAGCTGGCGAATTGCCGGATGCTCCGCAATCAACCCCAGCGCCTTCTCCAGCAACTGCCGACCCGGGGCCACACGATGCCATGGAGACGCTCCCGAAGGGTGGGGCAGGGGAATCAAATCGCTTGCCACCCCGTTGGCCCGCAGACAGAACTGGCGCCCGATGACCGCATCGAGCCGCCTCGCGGGCAGAAACCGCTCGATGGCCAGCCGCCCGACCGGGATCACCAGCTCCGGCCTCAGGATTTCCAGCTCCGCCTCCAGCCACCCGGCGCACGCGGCAATCTCCTCCGGCCAGGGCACCCGGTCGCCCCCCGCCGGCTTCTTCCCGGGGAAACAACGGCACACTGCCGCCAGGTAAATGGTTTCGCGCACCCTCGCCTCACGCATTCCGGTGGCCTGCTCCAGCCACCCAAAAAGAGTTTTGCCTGCCGTCCAGGCGAAGGGCCGCCCCAACGCAGGCTCTTTCTCCCCGGGTGCCTGCCCGACCAGCAGCACACGGCTGTTCACCGGCCCACCGCTCACCGGCCCACTCCGCATGGATCCGCACCGGCGGCACCGCAGCAACTCCGCCACGTGGCGGTTCAGCCGCCCTTGTTGGTTTGTCGGCAAAGACTCGCACCCAGGGTGCCTCTGTCCTGCACCCAGCGCGCCGTCGCGCCCGCCTTGGAAGTCAAGACCCACGCTTGCCGTTCAAGAGCTCATCCGCCAGCCACGGTGCGTCATACACTTTGTGCAGGGCCTCGATGATGGCCTGCGAGTTCACCGACACCGCCCGCGCCTGCTCTTCGGTGTAAAGGAAATCCAGAACCAGCGAGTGGATGTTGCCGTCGAAAATAATCCCGACAAACTCCCCCTGACGGTTGACAACAGGGCTGCCCGAGTTGCCTCCGATGATGTCCGCCGTACACACAAAGTTGAATGGCGTGGCCAATTCCAGCCGGTCTTTCCGCTCCAGCCAGCGCCGGGGCAGATGAAACGGTGGCGCGTATTCGTGGGCCGCCGCACGCTCATACAGCCCGGCCAGAGTGGTCTGATACGGCACCTTCTTCCCGTCCTCCTCATAGCCACGTGCCGCCCCGTAGGCCAGGCGCAGGGTGAAGGTGGCATCCGGGTAACTCCCCGTCTTTTCGATCGCAAACCGGGCCGCAGCGATCTTTGCGTAGGCTTGTTTCTTGATCTCGTCCTGCGCCTCCACCACTTTGCGCAACCGCCGCGCTTCCTCGTCCACCAACCGGGCCAGTTCGATCATCGGGTCCTGTCGGGCCTGAACCTCCTCGGGCGTCCCCCCATACAACGCCCGCCGTAGCGCCACCTCTTTCACCCGGGTCTCCCGCACCAGTTCGCTGGCGCGGGCCCGGGGCGACTTGCCGGCCAATACACGTTGCACCAGCCCGTCCCCGGCTCCCAGATTCTCCGCGAGGTAGGCCAGGCTGTCCGCCAGCAACAATGTCTCCAGATCGTCATAAATGGGTTGCTCCGAAAAAAGCCCCAGCTCGAGCGACTCCTTGTTGGAATCCCGGTATTCGCGCAGCCGTTCGCCGTTGGGTTTGGCGCGCTCCACCGGCGCGCGCAGCAGGTGACGCGCGATTTGGAACAGCGTGGAATGAAATCCCTGGGCCCCCTCGAGCAGCCCGTGCCGCACCGCCACCCGCCCGATCTCGCGCTGCGCCTGTGCAATGGCCTCCCATGCCCCCAGCGCTTCCTTCCATTCCGCACGACCCGCCATCGCCTTTTTCAACCCCTCCTCCGCGTCCCGCTTTGCAGCCATCAATCGCGGATCCAGCAACCCGGCCTGCCTTCCCAGGCGCGCCTTCCGGCTGTTCTGCACCCCGAACAGCAAATCCTTGGCCCGCCGGGCGTTCTCCGCGCTTCGCGCGCTCCAGGCCGCCAGCAGCACCTCCAGCCGGTTCAACCGCGCCAGCACTTGCGGGTAGCGCTCATCCCGCAGAGACTCCAGTTCGGCAACCGTGAGCTGCCGGCTCGTGCTCCCGGGATGCCCCGACACAAACACCAGCTCGCCCTCCGCCACCCCCGCCCGGCTCCACCTCAGGTAATGCGGCACCTTGGCCGGTTGCCCGTTCTCGTAAGCCCGAAACAGGCACACATCCAGGTTAAAACGCGGATACTCGAAATTGTCCGGGTCTCCACCGAAAAACGCGATTTGTTGCTCGGGCGCGAATACCAGGCGCACGTCCGTGTAACGCTTGAAGCGATACAAATGATACTGCCCGCCCTGGTAGAGCGTAACCACGTCACTGCGCAACCCCGTTTTCTCCAGGGATTCCTTTTCAATGGCGGCCATCACCGCCCGCCGCGCCGCCGATGCCTCCTCCGCGCTCGCCCCCGCCTGGACCGCGGCGTTCACCCGCTCGGTCACGTCTTCAATGCCGACCAGCACATTGAGTTCCAGATCCAGGCACTTCTTTTCCTCGGCCAGGCTGCGGGCCAGAAAACCGTCCCGCACATAATCATGCTCGGCATCGCTCAGCTTGTGCAGGTCGTCCGATCCGACATGGTGGTTGGAAATCAGCAGCCCGTCCTCCGAGACAAACGACCCGGAACCCCCGCTATTGAAGCGCACCGACGACTCGCGCAGATGTTTCAGCCAGGCGTCCGTAGGCTCGAACTGATACCGCTCCTTCAACCGCTGGCGCGGCGGGTCGTTGTACAACCACATCCCCTCGTCACCACGTAGCATGCTCATGGGCGTCATCAGCAAAACCGTTATTCCGAGCAGCAGCCACTGGCGGCCCCCCGGCGTCTTAATTGTTTTCATCGTTCACGATTGATTTCGTTGAAAATCGCGCAAAGTAAACGCTTTGCCAACAGAACTTTCTTTGCATGACAAACCGCCGCCGCGCCACTAAAAGAGGTACATGCACACCCGAGCAAATCGTTGGAGAGTCGGAATGGCCGCCGGTCTTCTGGGGTGCTCCACCGTCGCCCTCCTCGGCGCGGTCACGGCTACGAACCCCGCGCCCCCCGCGGTGGCACGCCCACCCGAGACTTCCTTCTGGATCGGGCGTCCCGATGGCACTGCCCTCGAATTCGGGGGAGCCAAAGAGGGCTGGCAGGAGTTTGCCCAACAGTTCCCGGCCCCCATCACCTTTGCCGTCGGCCGCGACAAACCCTCCGCCTGGCCCTTCATCCACCCCAGTTCCCACGACACCTGGGCGGGCGGCAAGCCCCACACTTTCACTATTCACTTCCAGGCCGCAGCACCCCAGAAACGCCCCCTGAATCTCATCCTCGGCTTTGTCAGTTGTCATCCTTCCCCCTCTCAACTCGACGCCCGCCTCAATGGCAAACCGCTCTTTTCCGGGCGTGCCCCCGCGGGCGCCGGCAACGGCGACCCCGCGGAATGGGGACAACAAAAGAGCCTCACCATCCCTCTTCCCCCTGGCTCCCTTCTGGTCGGCTCCAACCGCCTCGAACTCTCCCTGAGCGACGGGAGCTGGGTCATTTATGATTATCTCTATCTCGGCCCCAACAGCCAGCCGCCCCTCCTGGCACACCGCGACGAAAAACTTCTCGACCGGTTCCGCCACGGGCCGCTGGCCGGCGTGAACGACTTCATTTTCGCTGCCCGCAAAATGAACGAAACCGATGGCCACTGGTACGCCAACCTCGGCTACTATGCCCACGATCCCAACCGCAAGGCCTGGCGCGAGGGCACCCATCTCTATCGTTGGAGCCTGGCCACCGGCCGCTTGACCACCCTCCTCGACGACCCTCGGGGCGGCGTCCGCGACCCCCAGGTCCACTACGATGGCGCCAAAATCCTCTTCAGCTACCGCAAGGGCGGCTCCGAACACTACCACCTCTACGAAATCAACACCGACGGCTCAGGCCTCCGCCAGCTCACCGCTGGCGATTACGATGACATCGAGCCCACCTACCTCCCCAACGGCGACATCATTTTCGTCTCCACCCGCTGCAAACGCTGGGTCAACTGCTGGCTCACCCAGGTCGCCATTATGTACCGCTGCGACCCCAACGGCGCCAACATCCGCCCCATCTCCAGCAACAACGAGCACGACAACACTCCCTGGCCACTCCACGACGGCCGCATCCTTTACACCCGCTGGGAATACGTGGACCGCAGCCAGGTGGACTACCACCACCTCTGGGTCAGCAATCCCGACGGCACCGCCCAGCTCAACTTTTACGGCAACCTCCACCCCGGCATCGTCATGATTGATGCCAAGCCTGTACCCGGCTCTGACAAAGTCGTGGCGATCTTTTCCCCTGGCCATGGCCAGCGGGAACATGCCGGCGCGGTGACCCTGGTGGACCCCAAAGGCGGACCCGACGACAAAGGCTTTGCCACGCGCATCAGCCGCGGCAACCAATTCCGGGATCCCTGGGCCTTCTCCGAGGAATGTTTCATCGCCGCCGACGGTCCCGCCCTGGTCCTCATGGACGAAACCGGCGCCAGTCAGGAACTCTTTCGCCTTCCCGAGGCCGATGTGAAAGCCGGCATGCACCTGCATGAACCCAGACCGCTCGCGCCTCGTCCTCGCGAAGGGTTGATCCCCGACCGCTCCGCCCCGCAACTCCCCACCGGCCGCCTCCTCCTCGCCGATATCTACGAGGGCCGCAACATGAAAGGCGTGCAACGCGGCGAAATCAAAAAACTGCTCGTCCTCGAAACCCTTCCCATGCCCATCCATTACACCGGCGGTATGGACCCCATCAGCTACGGCGGCACCTTCACCCTCGAACGCATCGTCGGCACCGTCCCGGTCGAGCCCGACGGCTCCGCCCACATGGAACTCCCCGCCCTGCGCAGTTTCTTCTTCGTCGCCCTCGACGAACACGACCGCGCCGTCAAACGCATGCAAAGCTTTCTCACCGTCCAGCCCGGCGAAATCACGGGCTGTGTCGGCTGCCACGAACAACGCACTCGCACCCCCTCGCCAGGTGCGCTCTCCTCGGCCCTGGCCTTTCGCAAACCGCCCTCCCCGGTCACCCCCATCCAGGATGCGCCCGACGTCTTTGATTTCCCGCGCGATATCCAGCCCATCCTCGATGCTCTCTGCGTCAAGTGCCACGGCTACGATCGCACCCCCGCCGGCGGTCCGCGCGAGGGCCGTCTGATCCTCTCCGGCGACCACGGCCCCATGTTCAGTCACAGCTACTACATGATGACCATCGCCCGCCTCTTCTCCGACGGCCGCAACCGCCCCCGCAGCAACTACGCCCCGCGCGAACTGGGCTCCTCCGCCAGTCGCATCCTGGCCATGCTCGACGGCGCCCACCATGAGGTCAAAGCCACCCCGGACCAGATGAAGAAACTCCGCCTCTGGATCGAATCCGGCGCGGCCTACCCCGGCACCTATGCCGCCCTCGGCTGCGGCATGATTGGCAACTATGCCGAAAACCAGCCCGTCAACACCGATTGGGAATGGCCCTCTACCCGCGCCGCCAGCCCCGTCATCGAGAAACGCTGCGCCGCCTGCCACAACCACCCGGCCCGCCTCCTGCCCCGCAGCCTCTCCGACGAACGCGGCGTCTCCTTCTGGCAACCCCAACTTGGTGACCCCCGCCTCAACACCAGCCGCCACATCGTCTTCAACCTCACCCGCCCCGAAAAATCCCTCTTCCTTCTCGCGCCCCTGGCGGCGCAGGCGGGCGGCTGGGGCCTCTGCAAAGACCCGGCCACCGGCAAGCCGGTCACCGTCTTTGCCGAGGCTTCCGACCCGGACTACCGCCTGCTCCTCGATTTCATTCGCGCCGGCCAGCAACGCCTCAATGAGATCAAGCGCTTTGACATGCCCGATTTCCGCCCCCGCCCCGACTGGGTCCGCGAAATGAAACGCTACGGCATCCTCGCCGCCGATCTCAAACCCACCGACCCCATTGATGTCTATGCCGCCGAGCGCCGCTACTGGGAATCCCTCTGGTGGCAGCCCGACCCGCCATGAACCAGCCCCGGGGGGGCCCACGGCCGGGCGAACCTGTCTTCCCCCCTCCCAAACCTACGGCTGCCCAGCCCAGCGCACCAGCCGTCCGCCCCCCGGCGCAAACCGGACCTCCATGCGCGACTTCTTGGCCGGTGCCCACGCGGCTGTCGCCGGCTGAAACGTCTCCAGGTTTGCCGGACCCGTTACCGTCGCCGTCACCTCGCGGTTGTAGTCCAGGTTGACCACAACCGCGTGCGTCGCGCTCCGCTCGCGTCCAAACAACCCCACGACAAACCCCCGCGCCCCACCCTCTGGACCGCTCGCCTCCACCCGCAACGGGCTGTCCCCGGCTACGGGCTCGCAACCCGGCTCCCGCAACACCGTGTGCCCCACGGCGAGCGACCGCAGCGGTTGCAACTCCGCCGCCATCGCCACGAAATCACGGTTCAGCACCCGCGCCGCTTCGTACAGCGGCGTGGGCGTGCCGTCAGCCAGCGCCATCCCACCCGTGTGCCCCGGGTGGCAATACACGTAATAGCTCAACCCTTGCGCCCCGTAAGCTGCCGTCGTGTAAACCAGGTAACGCAACTCGTTGCCCTGGGGCACGCGCATCCCGGGCGTCCACGTGCACGCCTGCACGATATTCAGAAACGGCACGCCCGCCTCTTGCGCCGCCCGCCGGATCATCGCCAGGTTCAAGAAATACTCCTTCCCGTCCCCGTTGACTGCAAACTGGTAATGATCGTAACTGATCAGCGCCGGCCGCACCACCTCCACAAACTGCCGCACATGCTCCCGGTAGGCCGTCACCGTGTCTCCCTTCGTCCCCAGTTGCTCGTTGCTCGCGTAGGTCGGAAACAGGTTGATGTAGGCCAGATGCGCCGGATCCCGCTCCCGCAAGTGCGCCACCAGCCGCCCCAACCCTGGAAACGCGCTCGCGCTCGGTTCATCGGTGATGAAGTAACTGTAGAGCGCCGGGTGACGCCGCACCCGCTCGATCAACGTGTTCAAGGCCGCCAATTGGTTCGTCGAGTCCAGCGACGCCGGCGTCAGCAACGGATGATGCAACTGCGCTCGCAACCCGTGGCGCCGCGCCACCTCCAGGTGCTGCTCCCCGCACCACACCAGGTTAAAACCTCCCTCCGCCATCTGGCGCGCCACCCCGTCCGTCAGATCCGGCCCCGCCCAATACGTCACAATCGGTGTGCCCACCCGCCACGGTTGCGCTGGCGCATCCGCGCCCGCGGCCAACCCCATCGAAAGCACGGCGCTCCCCAGCGCCACCCATGCGGACCACACTTGACGTCTCATGACATCACTCTAGCCGCTCCTCCACCCATGGCCAGCCTTTTGCGCCCTGGCCCGCCATGCAGCAAACGCCACTTCACCAGTCTCACATTCTAAACTCGGCCTGCCCCCAGTTCTGAGCTACGGCTGAATCCACCTTCCGGATCTCCCGCCTGAGCCCGCCCCTGGCGCCCTTTCCCACACTTCGCGTTACCGGGTAACGAGCATCGCCACACCCCATCCCTCACGCTTGCAATCCATGATGAACTGCATGCCCTATTCCTTTGGGCGAATGCCCTGCCGGCCCAACCGCCGCCATCCACGGTGCCCGACTCCCGTGCTGCGGCCGCGCCTGCTTTCTCCACTGGCCTCGGCAAACCTCCCCGGCCCGCCCTGCCAACCCGGCCCCTCTTGTCCCCAAACCTCCCTCGAGCCTCAAACCGCCCGCCCTCTTTTCAAGTAATTTGAACTGATTTGAGCTAATTTTAACTCCAGATGGCCCTGTCACGACTTCCGCATTGCCCCCATCGCACCACCCATCGTGCCGTCCTCCAGAGCATGCGCCGCCCCATCCTCTCAACGATCTCCACGCCTACTGGATCATCACCCATCGTCTGGAGACCGTCGGCCCCTCCGGCCTTTTGCGGTCCGGCCGCGCCTCCGCTTTGAGGATGCACTCTCCGGCCTGGCCAGGCGTGGTCAGCTTCAGTGTGAGCCGCCCGTCTCCCAGGCCGGTCAGCGAAAACGGCGCCTGTGTTCTGGCCAGCGGCCGGCCCTGCCGCGTCTCCAGACTGAGCGTCAGCCGGCCTGTAACCCCCTCCGGACGATCGTTGACCAGCAACACCGTGTACTCCCGCTCCGACCCCGCTGTCAGCGTCGGCTGGAAGAAATTAATATAGACTCCCAGGGGCTTGAAGGCCTCGCCCATGTAGTCCGCAAAGTGTCGCTCCAGCTTCAGCCGCTTCACATCCGTGAAATGGTCCGCCGTGTAAACCCCGGGATAACTGCACGTCAAATACACAAAGTGAATGATCCCGGCATAACCCCGGTGCGCTCTCCAGAATTCGGTTTTGCCCGCCAACAGGTAGGCGTACATCGCCAGCCGCTCCGTCGCGCTCACATTCGTGCCCATCAGTTGCGCATAGACTTTCTCGGTCAACACCGTGGGCGTCCCGTCCCGGTTCAGCCACAGCCACCCGTACTCGTTAATGATGGGGGTGTGCTTGTCGGACGGCAGCCGCCCGGGCTTGGGCAGGCCGTCCATCGTCTCCAGGTCGCTCATCTTGAACGTCAGCTTGCCGAAATGACCGCCGCTCATCAGATAAGGATGATCCTCCACCGGGTCATCGGGTCCGGCTGGCGGGTTGTAACTGTTTTCCCACGGGCGGTTCGACAGGTCGAGCGGGCACCGCCGGTATGATCTGCTTCCCGAAAATATCATCCCTGGTCTCGTTGTTCGCGTCCCACACCACCACGCTCGGATGATTCCAATTGTCCCGCAACCACTCCCGATACTGGCGGATCATCTCCTCGAGATCGTAAGACCGCGAGTAACCGGGATACCACCCGGGGCCGCCCGTCCACACAAAGAACTCGTTTTGAATGAGCAGCCCTGCTTCGTCGCAAATCTCCAGCCACCGGTCAGGCACCGGGCCGATGCAGAAGCGGAAATAGTTCCAATGCATTTGCCTCGGCAACTCGCCCAAGAGCCTTCGCACCCACGTCTCCTTCCAGGGCAGGTCCTGGCACAAGGGGTCCTCGAAGAAGCGGTGCAAGGTGATGTTCGACCCGCGCAAATAATAGACGCGCCCGTTCAGGTAGGCCCGGCGTGTCGCGGAATCAAAGCGAAACTCCCTCATCCCGAAACGAGTCAGGGTCGAATCGCCGCCCGTGCGGGTCTCCACCTCGTAAAGGAACGGATCCTCGGGCGACCACAGGCGTGCCTCCGGCACGGCCACGGTTTGCGTGATCGTCCGCGATTCGCCCGCCCCGAGATTCAGACGCTCGGGCGCCGCAATCGCGACCACCTTGTGTCCTTTCCAGGTGCGCACCCTTTGCTCGAGGGCAATGGATGTGGCCGGCCCCAGGTTCTCCACAACCGTCTGCACCACGACCTCCGAGCTGGCCAGGCGCGGAGCCACCTGCACCGAACGTATCACCGGGTTGTCACACACAATCAACGACACCGCGTCGTAAATGCCGGGCGTCCATTTGATCTTCTCGAAGTCGGTGCCGGTAGGATAGGTGTCCGGCAAAACGGCGGGATGGGCCCCGATCCGCACTACCAGTGTGTTTTCCTCGCCCCATCGAATCGCCTTTTCCAGGTGGAAATAGCCCGCCGTGAAACACCCCGCGTGCTCGCCCACCTTCCGGCCATTCAGCCAGACCGCCGTGCCAAACTGGGCTTTATTGACCTTCAGCAGCGCTACCGACCGGGCCGTCGGCGCCTTGAAGGTGCGCCGATACCAGAAATAATTGCGCTCCTGGTTCACTTTGCCCTGCCAGTAATTGGTCCGCCACGACTCGGGGAAGAGCTTCGCGCGCACACGATTGGCAATCAGCTCCCGCGAATAGAAGTCATCCACCCCGGCAAACCCGGGCCGGGCCAGATTGGCCAGCCCTGGCACCGGCCCGCGATGCAGAAAAGAAGCGGGCACGACCTCCGCCTCCCGGCTCTCCTCGATCTCCCAGGTCCCGTTAAGCGAGACGGTCAACCGCTCGCCCTGCGCGCTGAAAGCCACAAACAAAGTCGCCAGACCCAGTGCCAGGCGCGTGATGGGTGTTGTCATGGCGCCACTTTCCCAGAAAACCGGCTAGGGTGCAATGCTCCCGTCCGCCCGCACTGTCCCTCCCTCACCCTCATGGCGCTTCACGCGCCCGGCGCAGGGTGCTCGACCCATTCCAGGAGCATGGCCCGTAACCTTGCGTTGACAACCGGGCGGCTTCCGTTACCTTACCGCCCCTGTTTTTGGACCTAGATCAGTACTGTTGATATGCCGAATACCAAATCTGCCGAACGCCGGATGCGCAACAGCGCGCGCCGCAAATCCCACAACCGTGCGGTGATTCGCCGGCTCAAGACCCTCGAAGCCGGTTATCGCGCCCTGCTCCAGGCGGGCAAGAAAGAGGAGGCGGCCGCTGCGCTCCGCAACGTGGAATCGGCCTTTGACAAAGCTGCCAAGGTGGGAGTGGTGCACGCCGCCAAGGCCTCCCGGAAAAAGTCGCGGCTGGCCACAGTCCTGGCCAAGGCGCAGTCGGCAAAGTGAGGGCCGATGGGGTTTTCTCGTCGCCAGCCTCTCGGGCAAAATACTTGTTGCAGGCCCCCCGGCATTTGCCTATATTCCCCGCTCCATTTCTCCAGCCGGGAAATGGATACACTCACCCCGCTTCGCGGGGATCAAGCATAATGGCATTGAACAACGACGACCAGGTTCAACGGTGCGCGCGCGCCCCGCTCGCTGCGGGTCGGGGTGGCGTTTCCCACCGCCGTCTGTCGTTCCCTCGGGCCGGTCGGTCCGCTCTCGGAGGCGGCCGTTAGCCTCTCCTTTCCATGCTCTCCAACATCCTCAACACCTTCGCCAACTGTTTCAAGATCCCGGAGCTCAAGTCCCGGATCATTTTTACGATGCTTGTGTTGGGCATCTGTCGGCTGGTGTCCATGATCCCTGTGCCCGGTCTGAACGGCGCGGCCCTCTCCGAGTATTTTGATCGGATGGGCTCCTCGGGGGGCTTTCTTGGCATGTACTCCATGTTCACGGGCGGCGCGCTGGAACGTTGCGCGGTGGGCTCCCTGGGTATCATGCCTTACATCTCCGCCACGATTATCATCCAGCTCCTCACCGCCGTCATTCCTCGCCTGAGCAAAATGGTCCGCGAGGAGGGCGGGCGCACCAAGATTATCCAGTATGGACGCTACCTGACGGTGCCGCTGTGCCTCGGGCAGGGCTTCGTCATGGCCCTGGGGTGGGAAAATGCCAGCGACTTGTTCTCCGGTTTCACCGGCCAGCTCGTCACCTACGAGAATCTCTGGTTTTACCGCATCCAGACCACCATTATTTTGACCACGGGCACGATGTTGCTGATGTGGCTGGGCGAGCAAATCACCGAGCGCGGCATCGGCAACGGCGTCTCCCTTGTCATCACCATCGGCATCCTGGCGCGCCTGCCTCAGGCCTTTCAGGGCGTGCGCGACATGTTCTTCCCCAAGGGGGCGGAGAGCCAGTTCAACATCTTCGTCGCCATTGCTCTGGTCCTCCTCCTGGTCGGCGTGATCGCTGGCGTCATCGCCGTCACCCAGGCCCAGCGCAAGATTCCCGTGCAATACGCCCAGCGCGCGGTGGGCCGCAAGGTCTTCCAGGGCGGAACCTCCTTCATGCCGTTGCGGGTCAATTACTCGGGCGTTATGCCCGTCATCTTTGCCCAGGCCATTTTGATGTTCCCCCAGCGCATTCTTCAGGTGCTCGGGCAACGGCTGAACCTGAACTTCCTCCTCGATTTGGCCCGCCTCCTCAACGAGGACGCCCCCCTCTACATGGCCCTTTACGGCCTGATGATCCTCTTCTTCTCCTACTTCTGGGTGGCCACGCAGTTCAATGAAGTGCAGATTGCCGACGACCTCAAGAAGTATGGCGGTTACATTCCCGGTGTGCGGCCCGGCTCGGCCACCAGCGAATACCTGCACAATGCGATGCACCGCATCACCCTGGCCGGCGCGATTTTCCTGACCATTATTGCGGTGATCCCCATCATGTTGAGCCGCGAAATGCAGGTGCCTCCCTACGTGGCCCAGTATTTCGGGGGCACCAGCATGTTGATTCTCGTGGGCGTGATGCTGGACACCATGCGCCAGATGGAGTCGCACCTCTTGATGCGGCACTACGATGGGTTCCTGAAGAAAGGGCGGCTCCGCGGCCGGTTCTAGGCCGGGGAAGACTTTGCCGGGGCTGCGGGCTGGCCGGCGGCCAACGGGCATGATCATTATCAAGACGGCACGCGATCTGGAGCTCATGCGGCCCGCCTGTCGCGTGGCGGCGCAGGTCCTGGACGATGTGGCGCGGTTTATTCGCCCGGGCATTACCACGCGCATGATTGACGAGTTCGGCGCCGCGCGCATCCGGGCCTATGGGGCGCGGAGTGCGTTTCTGGGGTATCACAAGTACCCGTGCCACTTGTGCATCTCCGTTAATGAGCAGGTGGTTCACGGGATCGCGTCCGACCGCCGGCTGGAGTTTGGTGATATTGTCAGCCTGGACGTCGGCGTGGTTCACAACGGGTTTATTGGGGATACGGCTCGAACGGTGCCGGTGGGCGGTTGCAGCCTGAACGCTCAGCGGCTCCTCGACGTAACGGAAAATGCTCTCCACGAAGGCATTAAAGCCGCAATCGTCGGAAACCGGGTTTGCGACATCAGCCGGGCGGTGCAAACGTATGTTGAAAGCCACGGCTGCCAGGTGGTTCGGGCCTTCGTTGGCCACGGCGTCGGGCGCTC
>Ga0073934_10003379_pt1 | contig 29559 bp, 24 predicted proteins | sample LarsenN4metaG_FD_76834 | JGI IMG/M metagenome (GOLD analysis project Ga0073934, IMG submission 76834) | Hot spring sediment bacterial and archeal communities from British Columbia, Canada, to study Microbial Dark Matter (Phase II) - Larsen... ... | reverse complement strand
AGGACTTCGTCGCCGTTGAGGCCGCTGCGAATTTCAACCATGCCCTTGGCGCGGAAGCCATCGACCACTCGCACGGCCCGGGCCAGCCACTCGCGCTTGCCGTCGGCGCCGACGCGTTCCTCCGGCACGAATACGAGCGTGCCGCGCTCGGTCGAGCGCAAACATTCTTCGTGCACGAGCACGGCATCCTTCTTCGTTTCGAGCGGGATGCGAACGCGGGCCGTGAAACCGGGCAGCAAAGCCGGGCCCGATTCCGGCTGGATGATTTCCGCTTTGCACTCGAACTGGTGCGTGCTTGGATCGCCGACCGTGCTGACATAGAAAATTCGCGCCTTGAACGTATGTCGTGGAAACGCCAAGACGGTGAACTCCGGATCATATTGGGGGTCGCGGTTTTTCTTTTCCATCAACTCGCGCACCGTCGCCGTGGCGGTTTCCGGCACGTACATCGTCAGCCGCATCCGCGACAGATCGGCCATCGTCGCCACGACCGTTCGCTCTTCGACATAACTGCCCTTCGTCACGAGTCGCTTGTTGATGCGGCCACGGTAGGGTGGATTGAGACGCGATCGCTCGGCGTTGTACTTGGCGCGCTTTAGTGCCGCCTCGGCGGCGCTGTACTCGGCCTTGGCAACCTTGTCGGCCGCTTCGCGCTGGAGTTTTTCCGTTTTCGACAATGTCGCCGGGTTTTCGTTCGCGAGCCGCCAGTTCTCCGCCGCTTCGTCCGCCCGGGCCCTGGCGCGAGCGAGGTCCGCCTCGGCGACCTTGACTGCCGCCTCGTAGAGCGGTTCGGAAATGGTGATGAGCGGCAGCTTTTGGCCCGGATCGACGATGTCGCCTTCGCGAAAGTTCAACTCGTCGACATTCCCCGGCACCCCGGCCGCCAATTGCGTCTCGCCTTCCGCTTCGATGATGCCCACGGTCTCGACCGTGTACACGAGCGGTTGCTGGACCGCCTTCGTCAGTTGCACATTCCGGCGAATGTTCACTTTCGACGGCGGCACTCCTCCACCCTCGGGCGCCGACTTGCCGCGCGTACAACCGACCGCCATCGTCGCCAGAAGAAAGGCGCCGGCGACGACTACAATGACCGAAAACAGACGCATGCAAATAACTCCGACGTGAAACCGCATACGGCAGGGGGGATGATCGGACGGACAGTGTCAAAATACCCGTGCCGCTTTCATCCGTCAACAATGGCGGTCGCCAGGATCCGATTCGTGCCTCAAATACTCCGCCCTCGCTCGTTCCCTCGGCCGAACGATACCTGAAAGCCGGGGCGGAGTTGAATTGACTAAGCCATCTTCACTTCCTTGGAGTCCGAACATGCCCGCAACAAGCAGATTAACGTTTTCGTTCGTCGTATTCGGACTGTTCGTCACATTTCCGTTGTGGGCTCAGGATCGTGGGCCGCGCGAATCCACGGGCATGAAGCCGCTTTCGGAAATGACTGCGAAGGACAAATACAAGAACGAGGACGGCGGCCTCTATGGCAAAGGCCAGAACAAGCCGCCCGAAGAGCATCGCAAGGCCGCGGAAAAAGAACTCGCCATGATTCAGCCGCTGGATGCCGCGGGCAAGCCGGCCAGGGACGGCAAGATCGGCTTCGTTTCCATCAGCATGTCGAACGCGACTCAGGAATTCTCGTTTTTCAAACGCATCGCCGACATGGATCAGGCCAAGTCGCCGTTCGTGGCGATCGTCGATTGCGCTCAAGGCGGTCAGGCAATGGCGGAGTGGGTCGATCCGGAAGGCCGGCCCTGGCAGGAGGCGGAGCGCCGAATCGCGGCAGCGAAGGTTTCGCCCCAGCAAGTCCAGGTCGCGTGGATCAAGCTCGCCAACAAAGGACCGCGCGGCGACTTGCAGGAGCATGGCAAAAAACTCTACAACGACACGCTGGCGGTAATTCAAAATGCCAAGGCACGTTTTCCAAACTTGCGCGTCATCTATTTGGCAAGCCGTATTTACGGCGGCTATGCCGCTGGACCGCTCAATCCGGAGCCATATGCGTATGAATCCGCTTTTGTCGTCCGCTGGCTGATCCAGGCGCAAATCAAGGGCGGTGCAGCGCTGAACTTCGACGCCCAGCGCGGCGAAGTGAAAGCTCCGATTTTGCTCTGGGGACCATACTTTTGGGCCGATGGGACCACTCCGCGCAAAAGCGACGGCCTGGTCTGGAAGCGCGACGACCTGGCGAAAGATGGCACGCATCCTTCGCAGTCGGGCCGCGAAAAAGTCGCGAAAATGCTGCTCGAGTTTTTCAAAACCGATCCGCTGGCGAAGTCCTGGTTTGCGGGCAAGAAGTGACCGTTGTCGAGTTTTGAAAGAAGAAATGATCTCACGCAAAGGCGCAAAGACGCAAAGAATTCTTGCCCGTCAAACTTCTTTGCGCCTTAGCGCCTTTGCGTGCGGTGTCTTTTGCTTGTGTTTCGACGGTAGACCAGGCAGCTCAGGACGCCGCAACGGTCTCGAAAACTGCGGACGCGAAAAGTAAGCTCTTGTGTTTCCAGTTTCGCCTGACCACAATAAGCGCTAGCTCGTTCTGTTTGGCTCGCGTTCGGCCAATATGGATTTGGTGCGAACCCCGTTCAATGCGGGGCCCTCTCCTCTTTTTGTTTGACGAACGTTGTCTTACTTCCGTGGAGGGAAGTCATGGGCCGCAGTGAATTCGAAGACGCCTACGAGGATTTCGAGGACCTGGAACACATTCGAGGAGCAATTCTCAACACAGCGATTGCGGACCTCAGTTTGCGGACGCCCATCGTCGTCGAGGACTCGGCCTCCGTTGCCGAGGCCGTGGACGCGATGAACGAACACCACACCGGCTGCGTGCTTGTCGTTCGCGACGGCAAACTGGTCGGAATCTTTACCGAACGCGACGTGCTGAAAAAGGTCGTATTCCAGTCGGAAAGCCCGACCGAGCGCGTCGAAGAAGTCATGACGCCCAACCCCGAAACGCTCGAACCCGACGCCAATATCGCCTTCGCGCTCAACAAGATGAGCGTCGGCGGTTATCGCCATATCCCCGTCGTGGATCGCGACGGCAAACCGATCGGCGTCCTTTCCGTTCGCGACATCGTGGACCTTCTGGTCGAACTCTACCCCGCCGACGTCCTCAACCTGCCGCCGACCCCGGCGCAAGGCATCGCGACCACGGTCGATGGGGGATGAGATCGCTAATTCGCCACGCTCACTTTACATCGGTCGGGCCGAGCGAACGCGAGGCCCGACGATTGGTTGCTCTTCGCGTCGGCCGACGAACCGCCTATTTCTTCACGAAGGCTCATCCTTTCGCAGGTTCCATTTGCCTTACGCGGGTTTGCCGCTTATGATCGTGGCTAACTCACGATCCAGTTCCTGGAGTTCTGCCATGGCCGCTCGTCGTTCCGCAACCTCTCGCCGTCGCTTTTTGAAACAGACCGCCGTTGCCGGCGCCGCGATCCTGGGCGCTCCGGCGTTTGTCTCGTGCAAGTCGCCGAACGAGAAACTGAATATCGCCATCATCGGCTCGGGCGGGCGCGGTGCGGCCAACATGAAGGAGATGCTCGGCGAAAACATCGTCGCACTATGCGATGTGTCGGCGCCGAACCTGGTCAGCGCTGCGGCGAAAGCGCCGAAGGCCCGGCAATTCCGCGACTACCGCAAGCTGTACGACGAACTGAAAGACAGCGAGTTTGACGCGGTCGTCGTCAGCAGCACCGAGCACACGCACGCCCATGCGACTCTGCCCGCATTGCAACGCAAGAAGCACGTCTATTGCGAAAAGCCGCTGACCCACAACATTCGCGAAGCGCGAATCATCACCGAGGCCGCGAAAAAGGCCGGCGTGGCGACGCAGTTGGGCACGCAGGTGCACGCCAGCAGCAACTACCGGCGCGTCGTCGAATTGGTGCAGTCCGGCGTGATCGGCACGGTTTCCGAGGCGCATGTCTGGGTATCGCGCGCCTGGGGTTGGCAAAGCGAGGAAGACGCGAAGAAGAACAAGGACATCATCTGGACGGCAGAACGACCGGCCGGTGAAATGCCCGTGCCGACCGGCCTGGAATGGGACTTGTGGCTGGGTCCGGCCCCGCATCGGCCCTTCCATCCGACTTATGTTCCGGGGCCGAAATGGTATCGCTGGTGGGATTTTGGCAGCGGCACGATGTCGGACCTGGGCGCTCACCGCATCGACCTTTCGTTCTGGGCGCTCAAACTCGACGCACCTCACACCGTCGAAGCCGGCGGCCCGCCTCCGCATCCGGAGATCGCACCGGCCAGCATGACGGCGACCTTTCATTTCGGCCCGCGGGGCGACCTGCCTGCCGTTTCCGTGCACTGGTATCAGGGAGTTTTCAAGCCGACCTACTGGACGGAAAAGAAGATACCGCAATGGGCCGACGCCACGCTGTTCGTCGGATCGAAGGGCATGCTGCTGGCGGATTACGCCCGGCACATGCTGTTGCCGGAAAAGGAATTCGCCGGCCTCAAGCCGCCGCCGAAGTCGATTCCCGATTCGCTCGGCCACCACGCGGAATGGATCCATGCGTGCAAGACCGGGGAACCGACCACCTGCAATTTCGCCTACAGCGGTTTACTGACCGAATCGAACCACCTCGGCACCATTGCCTATCGCACCGGCAAGAAGATCGAGTGGGACGCGAAGGCAATGCGAATCAAGAACTCCAGCGAGGCACAAGCATTGGTCGGCCGCGAATATCGAAAAGGATGGTCGCTGGAGTAGCCGAGCCGTGCGATACGCATCGTGTCACTCGCCTCCGGGCGCCTTCTGGTAGAGCGCTTCGAGTTCGGCGGCATGTTTTTGAAATACGACCTCGCGGCGAAGCTTGAGGCTGACGGTCAGTTCGCCGGTCGCGACGCTGAACGGCTGCGGGCGAATGACGAACTGTTTGACTTGCTCCCAGGTCACGGCGTTGGCGAGCGCCGTGTCGATTCGTTCGCGGAGGAAATTCTCGACTGCCGGGTTTCGTGCAAGTTCCTCCTCGCTGCCGCTGACTGGAATCAACTGTTTCACTTTCGGCCAGTTGGGAACGATTAACGCGGTCAGGAAATTGCGTTTTTCGCCATAGACCACCGCCTGTTCGATGCAGGGGTCGGATTGCAAAAGCGCCTCGACTTCCGTCGGAGCGACTTTCTTGCCGTTGGAGAGGACCAGCAGTTCTTTCTTTCGGCCGGTGATGTAGAGGAAGCCCTGTTCGTCGATTCGGCCGACGTCGCCGGTGTAAAACCAGCCATCCTTGATGACGGCAGCGGTCGCTTGCGGCTGCTTCCAGTAGCCCTTCATGATGTTGGCGCCACGAGCGAGGATTTCGCCATCCTCGGCAATTTTCAGTTCGACGCCCGGGATCGCTTTGCCGGCCGACTCGTTGCGATAATCGTCCGGCTTATTCACCGTGAGCACCGGCGAAGTTTCGGTGAGGCCATAACCCTGCAACAGGGGCACGCCGGCCGCATGGTAAGCGGCCCCGACCTGCGGCGGCAGCGGTGCACCGCCCGACATCGCCCACATCAAGCGCCGGCCGAACATGAACTTCAGGCGCTTGTTCGCCTCCTCCGGCGTCGGCGCCGCCTGCGCGGCGGCAAGCATCTTTTCGAAAAAGCGCGGCACGCCATGCAAATGCGTCGGCTGCACTAGTTGAATATCGACCGGCACGCTGTCGAGCGATTCCGAAAGCGCCATCAAGCAGCCCGTGCGCAAGTGCAGATAGTGGTCGCACAGTCGGGCAAAGATATGGCTGTATGGCAGCCAACTCAAGAGCACCATCGAGTGACTGTCAAAGAGCTTGAGCTGCTGCAACGATTCGACATTCGCGATCAAGTTGCCATGCGACAGCATCACGCCTTTCGGGACGCCCGTAGTGCCCGACGTGTACATGATGGTGGCAAGGTCGTCGGGCGCCAGCGTCTTTTCGCGGCGATCGAGTTCCGGTCCGGCTTTGGCCATGACGTGCCGGCCTCGCTGCAAAAAGCTTTTCCACGAAGAAGCGTCCGACGTTGCCCCCGCCCCATCGAAAACGACGACGCCCTTGACATCGGGGAGTTCCGAACGGACGGATCGGTACTTTTCCAGTTGAGCGGCATTCGACACGAACAGCCAGTTCACGCCGGCGTCGGCAAGTTGCTTGGCGATGGCGTTGCCGGGAAGAGCGGCGTGCGCCGGGACGTTGATGGCGCCGGCGGTCATGATCGCCATGTCGGCGATGAGCCATTCGACGCGGTTCTCGGCCAGCAAGCCGATGCGGTCGCCGACGTTGATCCCGGCATCGACGAGTGCGGCAGCACAGGCTCGGGTCGTTTCGCGGTACGAGTCCCAGGTAATGTCGTGAAAAACGCCCTGGAATCGATAGCGAAACGCGGGACGCGGGCCAAGTTGCTCCGCCTGCCAGCGGTGGACTTCGATCAGGTTACGGAAGGTCATCGCGCTCTCCCCAGGCAATGGCACGCAGAATGTTCGTAAAGTCGTCGGTCCACAGCGGCGTTGCCGGCGTCGGCTTTACCTTGCGCCAAAACGGATCGTCGCTGCCCGGCACGAACCGCTGCATCATGATCGGTTTCAGCACGTCGTCGTTCGCTGCCACGACCAGCCACTGCGATGCCGACTTGCCGGCGTCGCGGTTTTCGACGTCGTCCCAGCCGCGAACGACCAGCGGCGGATCCTGATGCTCGGCGAGCCGGGCGACGATCGGCGGCAAATGCAAGTATCGGTTCGACACGTGAAACGCCAGTATGCCGCCCGGTTTCAGCTTTCGAAGATACTCGGATAGCGCTTCGCGCGTCAATAAGTGCACCGGAATTGCATCCGAACTGAACGCATCCAGCACCAAAAGGTCGAACGAATAATCCGCTTCTTCGCGCAGGCGAATGCGGGCATCGCCCAGCTTGGTTGGATGCAATGTGCCACGACACTCGTTCAGGAAAGCGAAATCGCTTCGAGCAACGCGATCGACCGCCGGGTCGATTTCGAAAAAAGTCCATTCGTCTCCCGGGCGAGCGTAGTAGGCCAGCGAACCGGTGCCGAGTCCGACGACGCCAACGCGCCGGCCGGCAGGCCGCGCTGCCAGCCATCGTTGGCATACGGCGCCGATCGGACCCTTGCGATGGTAATACGTCCGTGGTTCGTGCCGGCCCTCATCGTCGGTTCGCTCCAGACTCTGTTCGCCGTGGACGGTGTTGCCATGGTAGAGAACCAGCGTCCGGCCGGTTTCGGTTTGCGTTTCGGCGACTTTGAGCACGCCGAAGAAATTTCTTTCCAACCGCCGTAGCTCTTGTTGTGGCGCCAAGGCGCCGGCGATCAACAATGTCGCAATGCCCAATCCGAAACGCCACGGCCGATCGACGAACGTATAGGCGACAATGCACGGCACGCCGAACATGACCGCGGCCCGCCACGGTCCCTCCGGGATGCTCAGTCGCCGGCTCAGGAAAATCAATCCGAGGGTCAGCGCCCCCAGTGCGACCGGCAGCAGGAAATCCCAAGGCCGGATCGAAGACGACGTTGACTTTGTCTCGGCTTCCTCGTTTCGGGTGATTGGGTCGCTTCGCAACAGACACGCCAGCACCAGCGCCAGCGGGTATTCCGTCAGGCCGGTCCGCGAAAACAGGAGCGGCGCCAGGATCGCGTTGAACACTCCGCCCAAAACGCCGCCGAGCGACAACCACAGGTAGAACTCGGTGAGGTGTTCGGTTCCCGGTCGATCGCGCGCCAGTTCGCCATGGGCCATGAGTGCCGCGAGAAAGAAGGTGATTAGATGCAGCGACAGCAGCACCCCGACGGGAAGGCCACGCAACGCCGTCGCCCCGGTGAGGAATACCAGCGCCAGTATCAGCACAAAAATCGGCAGAATGCGGTTCACCAGGCGCAGCGGGATCCTTTGACGACGGGCAAAAGCGAAGATGAATGTCAACAAGTACAACGCCAACGGCACGATCCACAGCAACGGGATCGGTGCAATGTCGGTCGATATGTGAACCGTCACCCCGAGCAGCAGGCTGGACGGCACAAACGCAAGAAGCACCCAGCGTGCTCGACGAGCGTTGGATACCCGCGCGATTGATTGGGAAGCATTTTTTTCTATTGGTTCAAGCGAGCGCGACGCCGCAATCGGCTTTGCCTTGGCTAATGTCCACACCGAGGAGGCGATGAGCAACCCGAACAGAACATAGCCGCCGGTCCACAACCAGCCCTGGTTCGAAATTCCAAGCCATGGCTCGACGATGGCCGGATACGCCGCCAGCGCCAGCAGGCTGCCGAGGTTGCTGGCGGCATAAAGAAAATACGGGTCGCGAGCGGATTCATGACTGGTCTGTGCAAACCAGCGTTGCAAGAGCGGCGCCGTGGCCGCGACGACAAAGAACGGCAAACCGACGCGCAACGTCAGCGTCTGGAGCAATTCGAACACCGGGTATTCGCTGCCGGTCGATGCACTCAGGTCGCTCGCCAGGATTGAAATCGGCAAAACAACTGCCGGCAATACCACGAGAACGGCATGCAGTACGACCTGTTTCCACAGTCCCAGTGTTCGGGCGGTGAAATGCGCGTACGCATATCCGGCCAAGAGTGCCGCCTGGAAGAACAACATGCAGGTATTCCAAACCGCAGGCGCGCCGCCGACATGCGGCAACAACGATTTACCGACCATCGGCTGAACGAGAAACAGCAGGAACGCAGCGACGAACATCGTCCCGGCGAACCAGCGTGTCACAGGCAAGTCTCCAACAAAAATGTCTCTCTCACGTTCGCAGTCCGGTTGCTTTGCGGACCAGGTCCATCGTCGCCTGGGCTTCGCCGCGAGCGCGCCGAGCGCCGACCTGAAGGATGCTCTCGACATCGTCCGGGTGGGCGGCGAGTTGCTTGCGGCGTTCGCGCGCCGGGGCGAATTGCAGGTTGATTTTTTCGAGCAGAGCCTTCTTCACCTCGCCGTAACCGAGTCCGCCGGCGCGATAGCGCTCGGCCATCGCGGTCTTTTCCTCCGCATTCGCAAATAGACTGTACAGCGCAAACACATTGCACTTGTCTGGATCCTTCGGCGCCTCGACCGGCGTACTATCGGTGACGATGCTCATGACGGTCTTTTGCAACGGCTTGCCTTCGGCGAAAATGTCGATGGTGTTGCCGTACGACTTCGACATCTTCTGTCCGTCGATTCCGGGCACCTTGGCGCCGTGCGGCACGAGTCGCTGTTGCGGCAACGGAAAGATCTCGCCATACAAGCGGTTGAACTTGCCGGCGATGTCGCGAGTCATTTCCAGATGCTGCACCTGGTCCTCGCCCACCGGCACCAGGTGAGAACGATAAATCAAAATGTCGGCGGCCATGAGCACCGGGTAGGTGAACAAACCCACGTTGGGCTCCAACCCCTTCTCGATCTTGTCCTTGTACGAGTGTGCTCGTTCCAGAAGTCCCATGTTCGTCACACAGCTGAGAATCCAGGCAAGCTCGGTGACCTCGGGCACATCCGACTGACGGAAGAATATGGCCTTTTGCGGGTCGAGTCCGAGGGCCAGATAATCGAGGGCCACATCATGAACGAACTGACGCCGCTGTTCGGCGTCGTTGACGGACGTAACCGAGTGATAGTCGGCGATGAAGTAAAAGCACTCGCCTTCGTGCTGCAGGGCGATGTGCTGGCGAATCGCCCCGAAATAGTTGCCCAGGTGCAGCTTGCCGGTCGGTTGCACGCCGCTGAGGATTCGTTTGCGACTCACAGGATTCGTCATAACAGTCCATTCCATTACGCGTTGCGGTTGTCGTGTCTCTTTATATCGGATACCATGCCGCGGTCAGTGGTTCACGCAACTGCAAGTGAGCCAGCGGCGTAAGCCGCCGGAGTGGCAATGATGGACGAACGACAACAGGATGTTCTGATCAAAGCCTTGCAGGCCTCCTTGGCGGCCGGGACGGAACTTCGCCTGTATCGCAGCGGAAAGCTGGCCGGTCTGTTTCCAAGCCGCAGCGGGGCCGCCGCCGCGGCTGCCACCATGGCGGTCCGCGAAGGCCTGGTCGAAATCACCCGCACCGAGATCAAAGGGAAGATCAGCACCGAGTGGGTCAAAATAACTCCCAAGGGCGTCGAATATCTGCACGGCCAGACCACTCCGATCGGCGTGCTCCGCGAACTGCGCCGCGAGTTGGCGGTCGCGCGCGAAGGGGCGCCGTCCTTCCTGACTGCACTCCAGCAGGAATGGCAGGAATCGGCCAGGCGGATGCACGAACAGGTGCAGCGGGCCGTCCAGCGCCTGGATGCACTCGCCGATCGCGTCGAAGATGCGTTGCGACGAGCGGACATCCTTGGCCAGCCGCTGCCGAACGGCGTGTTGAAGTCCGTGCCGTGGGGCCAGGTAGCGCTCGACTACCTCGACCATCGGTACGAAGCGGGCGCCCCGGAAAACTGTCCACTGCCGGAACTGTTCGCGGCGGTTCGGAACCATTTTCCGGAGTTGACTCTCGTCGAGTTTCAGGACGGAGTCCGCCGCATGCACGACCATCGCGCACTCCATCTGATACCGTTCCCCGAGCCGCCCGTTTGCTTGCCCGAACCGGAGTATGCCATTCTCGACGGCGCGACGGTCCTCTATTTCGCGGCGAAGACGGAGAAGCGCTGACACCTCACCGAGCGCAAAATTCATATTGTTCGTAGTAACCCGCTTCAGCGGGTTCACCCAATCTCCGGAGCATCATCATGTATCCACCGCTCGAATCGCAGGCCGATCTGCTGAAAATGTTGGACGAGTTGTCTGAGTATCGCGGCAAGATCTTCGACATCTGTGCGACGCTGACGCCGGCACAATTGCAGGACCCCGTTTATCCTGGAACCTGGAACGTTTTGAAAAACCTCGCCCATTTGGCCTGGGCTGAAGCCTATATGCTTGGCTGGATTCAGAAACGCCCGGGAGAATTTCCGCAGAGCGAATGGCCGCCCGAACCGGCCCAGGATCTAGCGACGCTGCGAAAGGCGTTCGACGAAGCGCACGCTGCCGTGATCGCCTTCCTCAAGGCGAATCCTGCATCCGTCCTCAAGGAGCCGTGCCTGTATGGCCGGGCCAAGACGAACCAGACCGTCGGCGGCGTCCTGTTTCACCTGGTCGAACACGAAATCCATCACCGGGCGTTTGTGCTGAACAAACTGAGCAAGTTGAGGGGTAAGAGCTAGACTGTCCTGCGAAAGAGTTTTTCTTAGAGCCGCGCACGAAGGCGAGGCTTTGCGAGCCGAAGTAAGCGGCCTCGGCAACGCCCCCATAGGCCGCTGACTCCGCTCGAAGACTCGCTTCGTGCGCGGCTCAAAAACTCACTCGTGGGCCAAAATTATCCGGGCGATCGATGCTTTAATCGAGGATTTGTCATGCGTTACGCACTGATCGTACTGCTGCTTTTGCCCCTGGCACTTTGCGCTCAGCAGAAAAAGAAAGCGGCTGCCAAGGAGCCGCCGTATCCGCCACAATTGCCGGGCGGCAAAGAGATCGTCACCGACACGAGCGAGGAGTTTCTGAAAAAACCCGCGACGATCAACGATGACGTCGCCGTTGCGAAAACGCCGCCGACGGTCGATTTTCTCTATTTCCCCGGCCAGACCTATCCGGGCAAACCGTGGTCGGCATGGGGCGACAGCCTGGCCGCCAACGGCAAGTATTACACGTCGATCGGCGATCACCTTGCTCCGCAAGGCAACGGCTTTGTCTTCGAGTACGATCCGGCAAGCAAGAAACTTCGTCAGCTGGTGGACGTGCGAAAGATCATCAAACTCCCAGAGGGGCATTACACTCCAGGAAAAATCCACTCGCGGCTCGACATGGGTTCGGACGGCTGGCTTTATTTTTCCACGCATCGAGGCTCGACCAACGCGACGACCGACGCGAACCATTACAAGGGCGACTGGATCCTGCGTTGCCATCCGGAAAGCGGCAAGACCGAAATCGTGGCTCACGGGCCGGTTCCGAAGCACTGCATCCCGTGCAGCGTCCTCGATCCGCAACGGCTAATCTTCTACGGTGGCACGGCGCCGGCAACCTCCGACTCGGACGGGATTCACTTTTTCGCCTTCGACATCAAAGCCGGCAAGGTGCTGTTCGATGCACCGAACGGTCCGGCACGATACATGATCTTTTCGAAATCGACCGGACGAGTCTACTTCAATGCCGGCAAGGAGGAGGGACAACTGACGCGCTTCGATCCCGCCCAGCCGGATAAGCTGACGCCGATCGAGGGAAACATCGGCATTCGTGCCGCCACGCAGGAGACGCCGCAGCGCAAGGTCTACACTGCCTCGCAGGGCCGCAAAGGCTCTGAAACCCGGCTGTTTTCGTTTGATGTAAAGACCGAGAAAATCGAAGACCTCGGACTGGCGGCCGTCGGGACCCAACAATACATCGCGACGCTGGATGCCGATCCCACCGGCCGTTTTCTCTACTACTGTGCCGGCGCCCATGGCGGCAGCGACACGGACGGAACGCCGATCGTGCAGTTCGACGTCAAGACCCGGCAAAAGAAAGTCATCGCATTTTTGCACCCGTTCTATCAGCAAAAGTACGGGTGCACTCCACGCGGCACGTACAGCCTCGCTGTCGATGAAACCGGTGGAAAGATCTACGTGACCTGGAACGTCAGCCGCGGATCGCGCGCCTGGGACAGCGTGGCAATGACCGTCATACACGTGCCGGAATCGGAACGATAAGCGAACCTACGGCTTACTGCCGGCAATTGCCTTCAGCGCCTTGGCGGCAGCGAAGCGAACATACGCATCGTCATCGTTCAATGAGCGTTGCAACGCGTCGGCCGCATCGTTGGCCGCCGGCCCCAGGCTGCCGAGCAGGACGCATGCGGCGGCACGAACGCGAAGTTCGCCCGAGGCGAGCATTTTGGTCAAACCGGGAACTGCTTTCGCGCGAAGTCCCCGCATCGAAACCAGCGACGCGGCTGGATCGTCAAAGCGTCGCTCGTGATTGATCCGTTCACGAATGCGACTGGCGCCGGAATCTGTCGCTAGATCGGCGATGGCGATGAGACTGCTGTCCTAGATTCGAATCACTTCATCCTGGCCGGCCGAGAGAGCGCGCTTGCCGTCCGGACTGAACGCGACGGTCAGAACGGCCCCGGTGTGTCCATGAAGCGTCAGCGCTTCCAGGCCGGTGAATGTGTCCCACACTTTGACTTTCGCATCACTGCTTCCCGAAATAAGCCGGCTGCCGTCGGGGCTGAACGCAATCGCATGAATGTCGCCGAGGTGGCCCTCCAGCAGTTTGCCGTCATCGTTCCGTTTCAGGTCCCACAGCTTGAGTTTCCCGTCCTTGCCGCCGGCGCAAACCAGTTGGTTGTCTTGACTCAACGCCACGCAGATTGCTCCAACGCCGGGCATGGTCAACACGCGTTCCACCTTTCGCTCGGCACAGTTCCAAAGCCGCACTGCGTGATCATCGCCGCCGGAGACGATGCGCTTGCCGTCGGCAGAAATCGCCAATGCGCGGATTGCCGTGGGAAGCTGTTCCAGCGTATCGAGAAGCTGTCCGTCCGCTCCCGACCAAATCTTGATGATGCCCGACTGATCGCCGGTCACGATTCGGTCGCCCGAAACGGTTTGAACAATTGCGGTGATCGGCGACGAGTGCCCCTCCAGCACAAACAGGACCTTTGCGTTTGCAGCATCGCGGACGGTAGCTCGGGTCGTCCCGTCCTGCACGACGAAGCGAGAACACGGAAAGTCAAAACGCACCGCTTGCGCTTCGTATGCAACCTGTTCATAGTTGATCGACCGGATTTGTTTGCCGGTCACGGTGCTCCAATGTTTGAAACCGTGCGGAGTCGAATGTGAAATGATCTCGTCGCCGTCCGGCCGAAAAACCGCGCTCGTCACCGGCCCGCGGTGGCCGGCAAGCTGCTCGCTTTGCGCCGTCCGCCAGTTACGCAGCGCGCCATCCTCGCCGACGGAGGCGATTTCCTGATCCCCGGCGGCAAAGCGCAGCGCGAGCACGCTTTTGGAATGCGCCAGAAACGACGATAACGAACCGCCGGTCGCCGTGTCCCAAAGCCGGATCGTGCCGTCGCTGCTCCCGGAAGCGATTTTCGCGCCGTCGCTATTGAAGTCGGCCGCTGTCACATCGCCGACATGGCCGTGGAACTGTCGAATAAGCTTGCCGTCACTGGCGTTCCAAAGCTTGAGGAGCCCCGCCTGCCCGCTGGTTAACAATGCATTTCCATCCGGACTGAATTCAATTGCCTGGATGGGCGTCGGTTGCGAGACGCTCAATAGTTTGGCGTCGTCGCCCCTTCCCGTGATGAGAATCGGTTTCTTATCCGGACGGATTTCAATTCGCTCGCGGTCTTCCGATTTTCCGCTCTTCACGTCGACGCGATTTCCCCGTTGAAGATCGCGGCCGTCCCATTGGCAGATTCGAAAGAAACCGTCGCCGCCGGCGGTGGCTATGCGCTCGCCATCGGGGCTGAACGCCAGTGCCGTCAGGCCAAAGTGATGAGCGACAGGCAACACAGCAGCCAGCTTCTCCGTCCGAATGTCCCAAATCTGCAGCGTGCCGGCATTGCCATACTGCCCGCCGACGGCGAGCCAACGCCCGTCGGGGCTAACGGCCACTGCGCGAACCCGCTCGATTTGCGTATGAAATGGCGCGTCGGCGCGGTGTAGGAAGGCCTTATTGGCATGCATTGCCCCCGACGAATTATCGTAAATCAAGGCGAGTAGGTGCATCGGCGCCTGCCTTCGCTCGCGTGCCGGTAACGCCACGCCGATGGCAATCTTTTTGCCGGCGCGATCGAAGGCGGCCGCGGTATGTTCCATCCCGTTCTCCGCGATGAAGGCCGTCGCCTTGCCGTCGGCGTCGAATGCGCTGATCGACTCGCGTTTTCCCGACAACACCGCCTTGGCGTCGGCGCTGATGGAGGCAAAGTGGAGCGAACTGCCGATCGTCACGGCCCGGCTTTCCGCCAGCGCCCTGAGCCGAAACCACTCCCAGCCTCGGAGGTCTTTCGGGCATTGATTCAGAAGTGCCAGAAGGCGCGTACGATTGCCGCGCTGGGCTTCGATGTCGCACTGCGCGATGGTGCGAAAGTATTGCTCGCGGCGCGTGAGATCCTTTTGCTCCTTGACCCGCTGTTTTTCGAGATCGGTTTTCGTCTTTTCCGTTTCGAGCGATTCATCCTTGGTCCTGGCGACCTGCTTGGCGGAATCGGTCTGCTTTTTCTGCTCGCCGGCCAGGTGAAACCCCAGCCATGCCACGCCGGTTGCCAGCGCCAGAACCGGCAGAAATACGCCAACAGCGGCCCAGGCTGGGTGCCGGCGCAGCCACTTGACCGTTCGAGTACCGAGTCCGGCGGGTTTCGCCACAATGGGACGCAGTTCCCGCATTCTTCGCAGATCGTCGGCCAACTCCAAAGCGCTGCCGTATCTTCGACCCGGCGCTTTTTCGAGGCACTTCAAACAGATCGTTTCCAGATCGCGGGGAATTCGGCCGTTGCGGCGCCTCGGCGGAACCGGATCGAGCGACCGCAGCTTATCGAGCGTTTCGAGCGTCGTCTCGCCGTGGAAAGGCGGCTCGCCGGTCAGTAGTTCGTACAAAATCGCCCCGAGCGCATAGACGTCGGCGAGCGGTCCGACGGCGGACGGTTTGCCGGCGGCTTGCTCGGGCGCCATGTAGCTCGGCGTACCAAGAACGGCGCCGGTTCGGGTTTGATCGGAATCGGAACCGATCTTTTTAGCGAGACCGAAGTCGGCGATTTTCAATTGGTCCGTCGTAAGCAGCGACTGGCGAGCGCCGACCAGCAGGATGTTGCCGGGTTTCAAATCTCGATGGACGATTCCGCGTGTGTGTGCGGCGTGCACGGCTCGCGCCAGCGCTTCGATGAGTTCCGCCGCTTGCGCTGGCGGCACCCGATGCGTTCGCAGGAATTCCGCCAATGTGCCGCCGTCGCAATATTCCAGCGCGAACCACGCCAGCTTACCGTGGGTTCCGGATTCATAGATCTGCACGATATTCGGATGCGACAGCGCCGCGACGGCCTTGGCCTCGGCCTGGAATCGTGCGACTTCCTCGAGCGTGGCGTCGGCGCCGGCCCGCATCGTTTTGACCGCGATCACTCGGTCCAGCGCGATGTGTCGAGCTTTGTAGACCACTCCCATGGCCCCGCGGCCAAGCCGGCCGAGCATTTCGAAGCCGGGGATGACCGGCGCCTCGAATGCCTCGATCTCGTCGCGAATTTCGGGAAATCGCCGGCAAAACTCCGCCTTCGGAAACGGCTGCTGGTGAGCGGCGGCCAACGCCTTGATCAGTCCAATTAGCTCGACAAGGACCGGCTTTTCCTGAATCTCCGGAAATCGCGACAGGTACGAATCCAGTTCGCCGACGCCGATGCTCTTCCCGGAAAAACGCAACTCCAGGTCGGCCTCGACCAGGCGGGCAGCCGCACGTTGCCGCACTTCGACTCGTTCGGGCAAGTAAGCCGATAGATCGCCTGCCTTGCCCGAACGGAAATCCGATTCGTACGAGGCGACGATTGCATCGACTTCGATGTCGAGTTCGCGGTTGGTCGAATCGGATCTCGTCGTGTCGTTCATGGCCCCGGCTCCAACGTTTCCGGCGCCAAAGTGCTGCGGGCAATTGCCATCGCGGCGGCTAATGCGGTGCGAACGCGGGAACGAGTCACACCGGCAGCCTGGGCAATTTCCGTCTGAGAACTGCCTTCCAGCCAATGCCGGAGCACGATTCGCTGTGCATCATCGAGCTTTAGGAAGATCTGTTCGATCTGCGATTCGACTTCGCCGGCAATTGCGATTTCCAGGGGTGAAAGTTCCACGACGGCATCGATTTCCACTGCAGTACGGCTCGACTCCGCCTTGCGCGCACTTTGGTCGCGAAGCTTGCGTCCGGCAGTGACGACCAGCCAACACTCGAATTCCGCAAGCGTCATCGGCTTTTCGGCGGAGGTAGAACGAACCAGAAATTCGCGAATCCCGGATTGAACGGCCCCCTCCAGATCGATCCCGTACCGATCCGCGCCGAAGCGCCGCATCAGCGCATGCCTCACCTTCGGGAGCACCTTGGTCTGCACGCGCTGCCATGTCACCGAATTGCCGGCACACAGATCCGCGAGTGTTGTCTCTTCCGAACCGTGATGGCGAATTGTGCCGGGCATCGCTTGAACCACTTTTTTGAAGAATCCGAATGATTTCGCCGCCCAGTTTGGGACCATACCCCTTCTTGCCAATGTTGGGCAACGCGATTCGGTTTCCGATTGTACCGGTTTGCGGCGAGGACCGCAATCAATCGAACGACCACACAGAACGAGGCGATGAGCGCGATGGGCCAGGCCAAATTGATCCGGTTTGAATGTCCCCATTGCGGGCGGCGGCTGAAGGTGGGCGCCCGGCACGCCGGAAAGCAGATTCCGTGTTCCAATTGTCGGAAAATCGTCGAGATTCCCGACTCGGACATCGAGGCCCTTAAAGTGCAAACGAGGGTCCTGCGATCGGATGAAGCCTCGGCGGATTACAAACGGCTGGTATTTCCGACATTACTGGGCGGCGCTGGGGCCATCATTGGCGCCATTGCGACCTTCTTGCCCGCGGCGATCCTACATCTCATTGCCGGTAACGCCATTTCGGACGTCGGTAAAGCGTTGATTGCGGTGGTGTGCTTTATGATGCCATTCGTAGCCATCGGCGGCGCCGGCGGCATATTCCTGGGCCGCCGCCTGGCGCGAAGGCTCGTCGTAACGCGCACCGTTGCGATTCCGACGCGCAGTTTATCGTCAGCGGCAGTGCCGCCGTCGCTTCCTGTCGGCCACGCCGTTTTGCAGGACGGCGAGACCGTGCTTTGGTCGCGGAGACCGATGTTGCTGGCCGGCGCCTTGGGTTGGTTGATCACCATGATCGCCATGATTATGTTTGGCCTGATTGCCCTGAGCGGCGGGCAACTGGTCATTCGCTTCACGGCGATCAAAATCGCTGGCTGGGTTCCCTGGCCGATCGCACTGGTATGCCTCGTCGGTATCATCGTGACTATCGTGCGCAATCTGAATACGATCCTGCTCGTCACCGAGCGCCAAATCATCTTGCACTCCCACCAAGCGCGAAAGTCGATTTCTTTGGCGGACGTCGGCGAAATCAAGCTCGACTCCGAAATGGATCACTTGGCAGCCGTCGCGATTATGACGATTGAATGCAAATCCGCACCGGACAACAGCATCGTCGTCAAAGGATTGAGCAACGCGAAGGAAATTGTCGAGGATCTCAAGGAATTGGTCGCGGCCTATCGGCCTCAAGGTTAGAACCGAGGCGCGAGAAGCGAACGAAAAATGCCTCGCAAAGCCGGCCTGTAAGCCGGGTTCTGTTCGTGCCGGGTAACCGGCACGCAGCGGCCATTTCTCTAGGCGCTGGATTGCTCCAGCGCTCGAGCAGCCTACCCGAGAGTCGATAAAGGACCGGACAGGTCCTGCTCTCTGCTTGGCCTTGCTCCCGATGGGGTTTGCCGAGCCAGCCGGTCACCCGGCTGCTGGTGCGCTCTTACATTAAGGCTTTCGCCCGCACCTTTTCACCCTTACCTGGCAAGTTCGGAATGCGCAGTGGGGAATGCGGAATGAGAGACTACGATCCTCCATTCCGAACTCCGCACTCCGAATTCCGCCCTTGCCCGGCGGTATACTTTCTGTTGCACTTTCCCGGTCCTTGCGGACGGTGGGCGTTACCCACCATCGTGTCCTGTGGAGCCCGGACTTTCCTCTGCGAGGCGCCGGCGAACCGACCCGCGCAGCGGCCGCCCGGCCGGCTTTGCGAAGCACTACCATTATAACAGTGCGGGGCCGTCGTCGTTTCACGACTATCGCGATTCCGTCGATCGCGTTAGACTGTGGCGCAAGCATCAGCCGAAAATCGGTTTATCTTTACGACCAAGACCATCGACTCGGCACCTATGATGTACGTGACGGCACGAGGCATCCGTTGATGAAGCGGCTACGGATCATTTTTTGGTCATTCGTCGGCGCCATCGTGGTCGCCGCCGTGGCCGTCATGTTGTCGCAGGTCTGGAGCCGAACGACTTCGCCGCGGCCGCTGTCGGTGCCGCCCGGCGACCAGGAAGTCGCCTGGTTTCACACGGCGACCAACGCGCCGACCTGGGAACGCTTCGTCACTGGCGCACATCGAGCGGCCCGGCAGGACCCGAGATTGCAGATCGACGATTCCCGCGCATTTCTGGACCGCACCACTTCGGCGCCGGAGTTGGTGCTGAGTCGAAGCGGTTCGTCGCAAAAACTCCGCATTCGCTGGTACAAGCAATCCAGTCAAATGAAAGTCGAGGATTGGGTGCAGGCGCTGGAACGGCGTGATCCTGCGCCGCTGGCGATCCTGGGCGGCGGGTCGAGCGACCGGGCCCTCGAACTGGCGCGAATCCTGGCCGCACACCATGAATGGCGTGGCTCGCCTCCGTTGCTGCTCATCACCACGGCGACGGCGAACTCCGTCTATGTTGAAAGCGGCGACATGGAAGCACGCCGCGATTTGATGAAAGTGTATCCCAACCGCACGTTCCGCTTCTGCTTCACGAACCGGCAGATGGCTCACGCGGTGCTCGACTTTGTCTGGCGGACCCCGGAACTGCGGCCCCGAGGACATCCCGCGCCGCTTTTGGGCGCTATCGGCCTGGCTGCGTCCGGCGATCCGCTGGGATGTGCATCGCTGGCCGTGCAAGCGGAAGCGCCGCCGGAAGTGTTCGCCCTGGTTTGGCAGGACGATCCCTACTCGGTCGATTTGTCGGAACAATTCCGGGGCGCCTTCTATCAATCGGACGGGCATTCGCCCTGGACGGTGAACGGGCCGTCGCCGCCGCAGCTGCTGCCAATATCGTCAAGCGTCGGCGGCTTTCTGCGTCCGAACGAAAGCGAAGCGAACGCGATCGAACAGTTGCTCGAACCGCCGATCATGCTTCGTCCGCTTCCGCGCAACGGCATTCAGCGTTCGCTCTTGATCCTCCCGGCCGTGGCGGCGCCGGCTCGGCGGGTCCTGGCGGGGCTGGCCGGCGCCGATCCGGCGATGACGCAGTCGCTCGTCGCGGTCTCCGGCGATTCGATCTCATTTGCCAATGTCTATCGCGACGCCGACTTGCTCTGGAACATCCGGCTCGTGCCGATTCCGCTGGTGTTTTTCACGCACCAAAACCCCGTAGCCTGGGACGCCGACGAAGCACCGGCACGCGACGACCGCGATCCATTCGCCTTGTATCCGCCCAACGGCACCGACGACGTGCTCCATTTCGCGGATGTCGTACGGCGCTTGTGCGACGCCGCCTGGGGCTCCGGCGCCGGCACGGCAAGTCTGAAAACAAAATCCGACGAATTGGCCGAAGCCCTGCGGCAGAGCGACGCGCCTTTCTTTGACGCCGACGGCAACCGGCTCGGTGGAAGCGGCGAATCGATCGTCTACTTGCGTCCGCATCAGACGGAAAGCGGCGTTCGCGGCGCCACGCTGGAAATTTGGACGCACCACGACGACAGCGGCTGGAAATTCATCAAACGCTTGCCCGTGCGTTACCGGTAATCCATCATGAGTACGACTGAGTTTCAATTGACGCCTCCGCCTGGAAAAGCCCCGGCCCCTGGCTGGCGGCTCGTTCGCGGACTGGCGCCGGCGGCGCTCTTGTACATCCTCCTCATCGGCTGGCTGGCGCACTCGCTCTACTCGCGTACGCAATGGTGGCAGGAAGCGGACGAGGCGAACTTGCGCGAATGGCTCGACGAGGCCAGAGTATTTCGCAAATCGCTGCCGGAACTCGTCCGCGAGTATCTCGCCGAGCGCGAGAAGAACGCCCTGCCCTGGGAATTGAACAGCGAAAACGCCTCGCTCGGCGCACTGGCCGTCAAAGAAAACGAAATCCGCGATCAAATCACGGCGCTGGCGGACCCCACTCGAGCGTACACCGGGCAGCTTCCGCTGTTTCCGGAGATCTATCGAATCGAAGTGCATTTTGCCGACCGTTCGCTCGAACCGATTGTTTGGGACTCGCCGACGCCCAGGCCGCGCCGGCAGAACCAGACGCGAATCCAGGAGTTCGATCACTACCTGTTGGGCGAAAGCGACCGGCGCGCCTGGCTGCATGTCGAGTATCGATTGCACGCGTTCAACAAGATCCGCCAGGACGAAGAACGCCGGGCACAACTGACGTGGGGCGTCGGCGCGCTGGTCCTGTTCGCGAGCGTCGGCGCCCTCGTTTGGGTTTACTATTCGCTGAAGCGCGAAAGGGCTCGCGAAGTCGCCAAGTTCCAGATCGAACAACAAAAAGAGCATGCCGAAAAACTCGCTCTGGAACACGAACTTCGCCGGCAGGAAGTCGAACGGCACCGTGACGAACTTGACCGTAAGCTTCTGGAACAGAGCCTCGAAACCGAACGCCAGCAGGTGCGCGCCGCCGAGGCCGAACGTTCGGCGCTCGAATTGAAGTCCCAACTGTACGCCAGCATCGGCATCATGGCCGGCTCGTATGCCCACAACATCAAGAACCTGCTCGTTCGGCCCAACGACCTTTTGTCGCGATGCCTCGAATCGAACGGACTTTCCCGTCCACAGGAGCATATGCTCAAGGAAGTTCGGCATACGCTCGGCACGGTCACCGAACGATTGCAGCAGATTCTGCAGACGGTCCGCAGAGACCCAAGCCGCAGCGAGATGACCCGCCTCGATCTCCACAGCATCGTCCAGGACACGCAACAAACCTGGGAGGAAATGGCGCGCGACAAGTGGAAACTGAACCTGCAGGTCGAGACGCCGAACGAGCCGCTCTTCATCCTGGGCGATCCGTCGCACTTGCAACAGGCGGTCGAAAACCTGCTATTCAATGCTCGCGACGCCACGTTCGAAATGCGGAATGCCCTCCGCGAACAGGCTCGCAGCGATCCCAAGTTGGATGTCCCAGCCCGCCAACAGGCGGTGATCGAGGCGGCCGCCTGGAAAGGTCTGGTGACGTTGAGAACGCGTCGCGAAGGCGATTTCGTCGTCCTCGAAGTGCAAGACAACGGCATCGGCATGACCGAAGAGGTCCGGCAGCGTTGCACGCAGACGCATTTCAGCACCAAGCGCGACAACGCCCTGTACGAAGGACTCAATTCCGGCTCCGGCCTCGGTCTGTCGTTCGTGAAAATGGTCCTCGACCATCACGGCGCCACGATGGATGTCGAATCGACGCCATTACGCGGCACCAACTTTCGGCTGCGATTTCGATCGGCTTGACCTGAACGGAGGAGACAAATGGACGTATCCACTACGGTTCGCGACGAGTTCATCCGCTATTTTCGGCACCTGGCTGGCCGCGTCGAAAAGGCGGTTCGCGCATTGCCGAAGGAAAAGGTCTTCATCCGGCCGTTTCCGTACGGCAACAGCCTGGGCCATCTGCTTTTGCACCTGACGGGCAATCTCAACCACTACATCGGCGCCGGCATCGCGGGCACGGGCTACGTTCGGAATCGGCCGTTGGAATTCACCGACCCGAATCCGCCGCCGCCCGAGGTCGCTCTGCAAAAGTTTCAGGAAGCGGTCGAAATGGTCGTTCGCACGCTGCAGGCACAGTCCGACGAAGACTGGTCAAAGCCGATCACCAAAGAGAATCAACCGATTCAGACTCGCTTCGGCATGTTTCTTGTATGCTGCGCCCATTTGAACAATCACATCGGCCAGATTTCCTGGCTGCTGCAGCAGTTCGGCCACAGCACCAACGAGCCGCCGGTGTGGTGAGGGAAGCCGTTGCGATTTTGTGTGCACGAGGTACGATGACGGCATGACAGTGCCGACCCACCCATCGCCGGAACCCATCGGCATCCAGACTGTTTGGATGGGATCGGAGATTCTCGACCGTGCGGAGCGGGCCGTGGCGAAAGTACGGGAGCGTTTGCTGCGGGCGACCTCCGCCCTGAACCAGGCAGGAATTCCATACGCCGTCGTCGGCGGCAATGCCGTGGCATTTTGGGTCGCGACCGTGGACGAAGGCGCCGTGCGCAACACGAGGGACGTGGACCTGTTGGTCCGGCGCGAAGATCTGTCTGCAGTAACCGATGCACTGGAGCGCGCCGGCTTCGTGCGCGACGAATTGCTCGACGTAATCATGTTTCGTGACGGCCCCCAAGGAAAACCGAGCGACGCCATTCACCTTTTGTTCGTCGGAGAAAAAATGCGGCCGGACCATTTGCTGCCGGCGCCGGCGATCGAAGCGGTTGCAACTGCCGACAACTATCGAGTCCAAGGGCTCGAACCCCTGCTGACGATGAAACTGATGTCGAATTGGGACAAGGACCGGACACACGTGCGCGACCTGATCGGAGTCGGACTGATCGATGCATCGTGGTTAGTAAAACTGCCGCCGGAACTGGCGAACCGATTGAAACAAATCTTGGACACGCCGGAGGGGTAAGCCGAGCGACGGGGTGCAGCAGTTCGGCCACAGCACCAACGAGCCGCCGGCGTGGTGAGGGGATTCTACTTGAACTTCAATCTGTCGGTTCCGCCAGCGCTCGCTTACGCTCGCGGCTAAACGGGTTCAACGGTCATTCGCCGAATTTGGCGGCGCCGCCTTCGACGGTCGCGCCGCCTTTGCTGACTTCGCGAATCTGCTTGGTGCGGATTTCCTCTTCGAACTTGGCGATGACCTGGGCGAGCGGCATGGCGCCCAGGTCGCCGGCGATGCGGTCGCGGACGGCGACGGTTCCCGCTTCTTGTTCCTTGGCGCCGACGACGAGCATGTACGGAATCTTTTCGAGTTGTGCTTCGCGTATCTTGTTCCGCATGTCTTCGTGCCGGTAGTCGCCGACGACGCGCAGGCCGCGGTCGCGCATAGCGGTTTCGACCGAGCGGGCGTAGTCGTTGAAACTATCGCGCAGCGGGATGACGCGGGCTTGTTCCGGCGCCAGCCAGAGCGGAAACGCGCCGGCAAAGTGCTCGATCAGGATGCCGCAGAATCGCTCCATGCTGCCACACGGCGCGCGATGGATCATCACGGGCCGGTGCGGCTGATTGTTGGCGCCGACGTATTCAAGCTGGAATCGCTCCGGCAGGTTGTAGTCGAGCTGCACGGTGCCGAGTTGCCACTCGCGGCCGATGCAATCGCGGACCACGAAGTCGATTTTCGGCCCATAAAACGCCGCCTCGCCCGGCTCGGCGCTGTACTTCATGCCCAGCTTTTGCACGACTTCGAGCAAGGTCTTTTCTGCATTTTCCCAAAGCTCGGCCCGACCAACGTACTTGTTGCTGTTCGGATCGCGCAATCCCACGCGGACGCGATAATCGCTGAGATTCAACGCGTTCAGGATGAACAGGACGAGTTCGATATTGGAGATTAGTTCCGATTCAACGTCGTCCGGTTTCATGAACAGGTGCGCGTCGTCCTGGGTGAAACCGCGAACGCGGGTCATGCCATTCAGTTCGCCGGCTTGCTCGTAGCGGTAGACGGTGCCAAACTCGGCGAGCCGAACCGGCAGGTCGCGGTAACTGCGCGGGGTCGCCTTGTAAATCTGAATGTGGTGCGGGCAGTTCATCGGCTTGAGCAAGTACCCTTCTTGCTCCTTGAGCCAGCCCAAAAGCGCATCCGCCCTTTCAGGATGCGACTTCGCCTGAGCATAAGCCGGGATATCGACATTCATCGCCTGCATGACGCCGGTGATGTATTGATGGATGACATCCAACTTGGCTTCGCCGTGCTTGGACTCGTCGTAACCCGGAATCTTCAGGCCGGACGACGCGAGAAAGAGCGACATCTCCCTTTCGCGATTTTCATCGAGCACGCCGACCGAAAGACGATACTGGGCCAGGTCGATTGCATGTGCGGCCGGGTGAAAGTAGAGCGGCGGATACTGGGCGTCGCGGTAGTACGGGAAGTGGCCGCTGGTGCGATACAGTTCGAGCCGGCCGATGTGCGGGCTGTACACCGGCTGATAACCGCGTTTGAACAATTCCTCCTTGATGAAGGTTTCGAGCAGGTTGCGGACCATGGCGCCTTTCGGCATCCAGAGAATCATGCCCTGGCCGGCTTGCTGGCTGATGGTGAACAGTTTCAATTGTTTGCCAAGCACGCGGTGATCGCGCTTCTTGGCTTCTTCGATCTGATGCAGGTAAGCGTCGAGATCTTTTTGGTTGAAAAACGCGGTGCCGTAGAGCCGTTGCAGCATCTTCCGGCTGGCGTCGTTCTTCCAGTAGGCCCCGGCAATGCTCAGGATTTTGAATGCACCGATCCGGCCCGCATGCGGAATGTGCGGCCCGCGGCACAGGTCGATGAACTCGCCCTGACGGTAAAAACTGACCGATGGATACTTACTCAATTCCTCGTCGATGTGTTCGACCTTGTATTGCTGTGCCAGGTCCGCCACCAGTTGCCTGCCCTCCGGAATCGAACGCTCGAATCGCTCGAACGGCTCAGCGGCCTGGATAATCTTTTTCATTTCCGCCTCGATGCGCGGAAAATCCTCCTCGCGAATCGGAGTCGGCGAATCGATGTCGTAGTAAAAACCGTTCTCGATGGTCGGACCGAACGCTAGCTGAGTGCCGGGGAACAGCCGCATGACGGCCCTCGCCATCACGTGCGCACACGAGTGGCGCAACACATCAAGGGCATCCCGATCCTTTTCGGTGAGAATCTGAAACGAAAGCTCCGGCGAGCCTCCCGCGTCCGCAATCTCCCGTTCCAGGTCAACAATCTCGCCATTGACCTTCGCCGCGATTGCCGCCTGAGCGAGCCGTTTGCCGATGCTTTCAGCGATATCACGAGGTCGAGCGCCTGGAGGAACTTGTTTGACGGAACCATCCGGAAGTTTGAGCGCCACCATGGAAAGGATCTCCTGTCATCCGCCCCGAGCGACCCCTACAACGGGTCAGCTCTGCAAGCGGACACCCGGCAAGTGCTATGGGTTCATGGTATGGTGGTGAGTGGTGAGTGGTGAGTGGTGAGCACGCAGCGCAAGCAAGTGCTCAAACGCGCTCGATCAAGACACTCCGCGACGGGAAATTGATTTCGAGTCGATGATGGCGAAGCATGGCCGTGCCGAGAAGGATATCGTTGCCTGCCACAAATGTGGCCTCCGCCTTCATCAGTACGCCATCAAAAGGGAATTGGACTTCGTAGAGTTCCTGAACTACCGTTTGACCAGCTGCAAGATAATAGAGAGCTTCCCATAGAAATCTGGGATGAAGCATGGGTCGAAGCGCATCTGGCAACTCAAGAAAGCTGTTGAATCCGGTGTCGATGATCGCCGTCCACGTTTGCCCGGCAATTTGAATTTCTATGATCGGCGTACCGTCATCGGTCACGATCCCCGTAATCATTCACCTCCTCCCTCCCTTGCGGGCGTAATACCCCAGTCCAACTCTGATGCAGAGCATGCGACCCGTGGCGCCTTCTGCGTCCGCCTGAGCACGTATGTCTCGCGCGTCCTCGCCAAACCAAACGCGACGGCCATCTGGATCAATCCCCACTGCCTTCCCGTGCAGTGCGGAAACGTCGTGCGTCTTCTGGTACTCGTCCCAGAACTTCAGTGCACGCTGCGTGTCTTCGTCCGTCCATTCCGTTGCCGCTGCCATGACATGATCCTCGCCCATTTGGCTCGGTCGTATTTTCCTCGTCCCGGCTTGAAGATGCAAGGGCAGCGACATTCGCAGCAATTACAAACAAAAACAGTCATGGCCCTTCGACGGACCATGACTGCGACAAAAGCGAATTGTGCTGGCGGATCACTCGCCAACGTAGGGCAAGAGGGCCATGAAGCGGGCCCGCTTGACGGCTAGGGCGACGGCGCGCTGGTAGGTGGCGCAATTGCCGGACCGCTTGCGGCTGAAAAGTTTGCCCTGGTTGGTGCACATCTTCTTGAGGCCGTTCACGTCCTTATAATCGACGAACGCCGGCCGCGGGCAGCCTTCCTTCGTGCAGAAACGGCAACGATTCTTCCGGCCCCGACCCAACTTCTTGCGAACCATAAAGACCTAATCCCTTTGCCAACAGTTAGCGATTTTGGAAAGAGATCAATTTAGGCAAAGCCGCCGTCACCGGCAACGTGGAAACGCCATCGGCGGCTCCGAGGCGCCGCCGATTCAGCCCGTTCGAAGACCGCCGGCGCTTACGCCATGCCGATCTCTTTCTTCAGAGCCGCGTACCAGTTGCTGAACCAGCCGGTCTTGACCTTGTTCATGCTGTTGTCTTCCATGATCTCGACCAGCATGCGCTTGATCTGAATGTCGTTCTTCTTGCCTTGCATCTTGCGCTTGGTGTTCTGGAAAATGAGATCGAATTCCTTCTGATCGATTTTGCCGTCGTTGCCGAAGGCGGTTTCGATCTGGTCCTTGACTTCCTTCAACACGGAGCTCTCGAGGATGTAGCCGTTGTGTTCGCACACCTGGGCGAGGGCGGCCCGAGCCGAGTCGATGCTGATGCCCTGCTGGATGGCGACCTGGAGGATTTCGCGTTCCTCTCCCTTGTCGACGTACTTGTCGTCGTAGGCACGCAACTTGATTTCATCGACGAAACGTTTCTTGATGTCTTCCATCGCCATGGAACGAGTCTCCCTGGGAAAATGAGCGGATAGGTCTCGACCCGCCGCAGGGTCAATCCCGGAACCCACAATAAGAGAGTACCGCCTGTCGAGGCGGTTTTCATCCGGTAGTTCGCACAAATTGGCCATTTATTTGCCGTCGCACTTCACGATTATACCTACGCACGGCACGGGGTCAATTTTTCATTGGAAATAACGCCTATTTCCCTTTTTCTCTGAACGTCGATCGAGGATGCCAACAATCTCGGCGCGCCGGGATTAGTCGGCGCCCTGCCCGGAATCGCTGTTTTGGTTCAAGTAACGTGGGACACGATGCTGTTAGCCGTCGTTCAATACGGTGCCTCAATTGGCGCGAATGTCATGTCATTGAAGTCAAACAGCGTGTCCTTGCCCAGTAAGCCCTGAGTCGTCAGCCGCCCCGCTTCGAGTCGGCCTTCGGCAGCCCAGACAAGTCGCTTTCCATCCAGTTCCGCCCATTCCCAGTGCGGGCACGCGATTGACGCACTGGACGACAATTGAATCAGTTCGTGCTCGTCCCAATAACAGCCCTTGCCGGGAGGCGCGCCGACCTCGGCATGCGCGACCTTTCGCAAAACCCAACCGCCGGGACATGGTTTCTCAAAGATGACTTTATCCTTCCATTTCCCAACTCGGACCGCTTCCTTCATGGTCCAGCCGTCGCGAATCAGCCGCAGGTAGTAGACCCCCGGGCATTCCCCGCCGTAGTTCGCGGGAGGATGCCATTTCGCGTCGCGTCGAACCACAGTTGTGTCTCGCAGCACGGTGTGGCCATATCCGTCGTTGAGCCAGTATTTCTTGGTCCCGGTCCATAACCCGCCGCCGTGCCAGCAGTCGCCTTTCGGGAAGATCGCTAACGCTTTCAGGAACGGGGCACGCGAAATCGCTGTCCACGAACCGCGCGATTCGCTCTGCCACTTCCCGTTCATTGCAAAGTAAAGAAGGTATTTGCCGTCGGGTGAAAGATCACTGCGGCGCTCGTAGATGCGGCCCTTGAGCCATTGGCCGAGTTGGAACGCATCGGTTTTCCGATTCCAAAGCATCGTGGCCACCGACTTCGATGGACCTCGCCGAATGACGAGCCCCACCGGCGCGTCGCTCGCCAGAAGCACGTGAATTCGAGCCGCAAATCGAGCCATGATTTAACGCGGGCAAACGTTGAGAAGCCTATCTGCATGCGTCCCGCACAGCGACTAGCCCTCGCTTGGGCCAGCATACGGATCGCCTTGCGATGCACAAAAAAGCGCGTCGCGACCGCCGGCGGCGATGGGTTTTCATACGTCGCGGTTCGGTTTCGAAGTGTACTTTAACGGCTCGTATCGACCGCGGGCAAGCGTTTTCCGGGCTGATTCACTCGATCCCGGATCGCTTCCGCCATCCGCGCGCAGCGGTTTCGCCGCTTGCCAAAGCGCTGGCCGCCACGCATTTCGAACAGCCGCCAGTTCATCGACTCGAAGTGGCGAACGTCACAATCTCGAAGGAGGAGACGGCGACCCGGGCATCGGCCCGTGCCCGTTTCAAAGCAGGAATCCGAGCCAAGCACCGAGCACGAGTGTGTCCATCCCGACTCCCCCGACAATCGCGGGCCCCCGGAGACGCCAGAGAGTTAACATGGCGACGACCTCCGTTAGCCAAGCCCCCGTGTAGAGGATTAGCAGCGGCAGGGAATCTAATCGGCCGGGCTGCAGTACGACGGTCAGCGCCGCCGTGACGCCGAGCCATCCCAGGAAGTTCCGCCATGGGATGCCGTAGTACCCCCCTTTGGTCCGCCATTCCCAAACGCGCCACGATACCAGGATCGGGTCAAGGAGGAGATCCCAGGCCGTCGCCACGACGGCGCTAGCGAAAACGAAATCCGCATGCGGCCCGTGCAACGACGGCCGCCATCGCTTGAGCCGGCATGCGGATCGACTTGTTCCATCGCGGTTCGGTTTCGAAATTTACTGTAACCGTGGATTGGCGAGATTCGCAAGCAGTTTCCAAAAAGTCCCAGCGAGCCCGAGCGAGCCGGGCACGTAAGTGCCCGGAGT
>Ga0073934_10003377_pt1 | contig 29586 bp, 32 predicted proteins | sample LarsenN4metaG_FD_76834 | JGI IMG/M metagenome (GOLD analysis project Ga0073934, IMG submission 76834) | Hot spring sediment bacterial and archeal communities from British Columbia, Canada, to study Microbial Dark Matter (Phase II) - Larsen... ... | reverse complement strand
TGAGGCAAGCGACCGGAGGGTCAGCACCCAGATCAGCTCCGGGGCCAGGTCCGGAAACTTCGGCAGCGCGCCGCAGCAGTGCTTGAACTTGCGGTTCGAGCCGCAAGGACAGGGCTCGTTCGGCCCCGGCCAGCCAAGCGAGCGCCGCCGGAATCCGTTCGAGGGAAGCGGCGTCGCGTTCCAGATCGTCCTGCCGAGCGAGAAGGCGAGCGCCCTTGCGAACTGCGGATCGCCGAAGCGCCCGTGCAGCTCTTTCGCCAGCCAGTCGCGAAAGCCGCTTTCGTTTTCGTGCCGCACGATCCAGCGCACCGAGCGCTCGATCAGCTCCTCGAAGTCCTCCAGCAAGGTGCCGTCAAAGGGTTGATCGGGCATGACGCGAGTCTCGCATTTCAAGGGGCGCACCGTCGTCCGATGCGCCGGTTGCGCGCACGATGGCCCGATGCTGCCGCGGAATTTCGAGGCGGCGGCTCAGTGCTTCCGCGAGCGCGTGTCGCCGAGCAGACCGCCAAGCGCGGCGAGCTCCGCGTTGGTCCAGGATCTCATCCTGCGTGCCCCCGAACCGGCGCCGGCAGGCGGCTCGGCGTGCGGCGCACCGGACCGGTTTCAGAGGCGGCAAGCCCGACGCGCACCAGTTGCGTGACGAGCGCCTTGAACGTCGTTCCTTCCGGCGCGGCGCGCGCCTTCAGCGCACGATAGAGGTGCTCGGGCAAGTCAACCGTGGTTCGCATGAACGCATATTACGCACCGGTCGAGACGCCGTCGAGGCTCCGGCAATGGCGCTCGCCCACCTGCAGAAGCGCCTCGGCGAGTTCGAGCACGTCGTCGGGCCAGTAGTCCATCGGGCGCGGCCGGGGCGCGCCGGCCTCTTCGCACGGCCGGCAGGCGAGCACCGGCAACACCCAGCGCGGCGGCACCGCGTCGCGTCCATATGCCGCGCCGAGCAGCGCGCCGGCGATCGCGCCATTGGTGTCGGTGTCGCCACCTTGCGCAACGGTCGCGACGATGCCCTGCTCCAGGTTCGGCGCGTGCATAAGTTCTCGGAAGGCGTTTTGCAGCGCGATCAGCACCCAACCCTGATTGGAGAAGAAGTCGCGCGGCGGTTCACCCGAGGCGCCGCGCTCGATCGCCTGGCGCGCAGCGCCTTTGGCGTGTTCCTGCGCCGCGCGGAGCATTTCGGCCCGGTCGCCGGAGGCGATTCCGGCCGCGATCGCGGCGGCAAAGCCGGCGCAGGCCTCGACGCAGACTTCGTTCGGATGCGTCAGGCGCGAATCCTCGCGCGCTGCGGCGCCCGCACGCTCCGGATCTCCCGCCGCCCACACGCCGATCGGCGAGACGCGCATGAGCGAGCCGTTTGCCTCGCTCGCCGCGTTTGGCGCACCTTCGAGCCCGGCCCGCGTCGTGGCGCCGACGTCGAAAGGGCCGGAGCGAAGCCAGTCGCGGTAGGCGCGAAGCGCCACCTGTGAGTCGTAGCGATTTTCCCGAAGGATGCTCCGCGCAAGAGCGAGCGCCATCTCCGAATCGTCGGTCGGCTGCCCGGCGATCGTCCCCCACACGCCGCCGTCGGCGAGATCGCGCACGCCGTGCGGGAATCGGCGCGCGATCGTCCGGGCATCGCTGAATTCGACAAGCGATCCGAGGCTATCGCCGATCACCTGGCCGAGGAGACATCCTTGCGCGCGCGCAAGGCACGCTTCATCCGCGATTCTCGGAAACCCAAGCCGCAGGCGTGGCTCGGCTTTCGGTGTCGCGCTCACCTCCGTCCAGCGGATGCGCGCAAGCTCCCTCGCCGCTTCCGGCGCCCCGGCAATGCAACCGGTGACGCGTGCGTTCGGCACGCCGGTGAAGACGATCTCGCGCCCTTCGGCATCGAGCAGCACGCCGCCTGCCGCGCGCAGCAGCGCCGCGCCGGCGGCGATGTCGTACTCGTGCACCGAATGCGCCGAGAGCGCGGCGACGCCGTCGCCCGCGGCCACGCGCGCAAGGCGATGCGCGATGCTCGACATCGCGATGAACCGCGCCGGCGCGACGCCGCGCGCGAAGGCACGCGGCCTGAGCGCCGCCGACTCGGTGCACCAGACGAACTCTCCGGCCGCAAGGCGCCGGCTCGACAAATCCACCGTGATCGGCCGCCCGTTTCTTCGCAGCGGGCCCGTGCCCTCCGCCCAGGCGAACGTCTCGCGCCCGCGGTCCGGAGACATCGGACAGTGCACGACCCCGAGCACGGGTGTCGCGCCACGCAAAAGACCCACCGACACCGCGGAACCCCGGTAACCCTTGAGGAAGTCCGTCGTGCCGTCGTGCGGGTCCACCATCCAGCGCCAGCCCGCCTCGCGGCCCGCTGTGAGCCCGGTTTCCTCGCCGAGAAAGTCGCAGTCGAGCGCGGCCTGAAGCGCCGTGCACAGCGCCTGCTCCATCTCGGTGTCCACCGGCGCCTTTCCGCGTTCGCCGCGCGGGCCGCCTGGCCGACGGAACTCCGCGTAAAGCAGTTCGCCCGCCGCCTCGGCGGCGGCGACCGCCGCGCTCAGGATGCGCTCGAGCGACGGCGGCGCCACGCGCGCATCCCGGCCCTACTTCGCCAGCGCCGCTTCGCGCGGGCGCGCGAGCTTCGCTCCCGGCCAGACCGAAGGATGGCTTCTCGCGTACTGCGGCGGATAGTCGAGCTTGACGCCGAAGCGCTCGGCGGCATGCCAGACCCAGCGCGGGTTGTCGAGAAAGCCGCGCGCGATCGCCACCATGTCGGCCTTGCCGGAGGCGACGATGTCCTCGGCCTGCTCGGGATCCACGATCATCCCGACGGCGCGGATCGGCAGCCCGGGGACCGTCTCGCGAATCGCGGCCGCGAAGGGCACCTGATAGCCGGGTTCCACCTTGAGCTTCTGCCAAGGCACGAGACCGCCGGAGGAAACGCACAGGTAGTCGAACCCGATCGCCTTCAGCTCGCGCGCGTAGGCGATCGCCTCCTCCAGCGTGAATCCTCCGTCGGCCCAGTCCACCGCGCTGATGCGCGCGCCGAGCGCCCGGCCGCGCGGCCAGACTTCGCGCAGCGCTCGCGCCACGCGCAGCGGAAAGCGCATGCGGTTGGAAAGGCTGCCGCCGTATTCGTCGGTGCGACGGTTCGAAAGCGGCGACAGAAACTCGTGCAGCAGATAGCCGTGCGCCGAGTGAAGCTCGATCACGTCCAGCCCGACCCTCAGCGCGCGCCGTGCGGCCGCCGCGAACGCGTCCACGAGCGCGTCGAGGTCGGCGGCGGTGAGCTCCCGAGGCGTGTGCCAGTCGCGGTCGAACGGCACCGCCGAAGGCGCCACCGTCTGCCAGGGCGACTCGCCCGGACCGAGAGGTTTGCCGCCGAGCCACGGCGCCTGGGCCGAACCCTTGCGGCCCGAGTGCGCGAGCTGCACGCCGATCGGCGAGCGCGTCAGGCGCCGGCAGGCGTCCACCACGCGCTTCATCGCCGCCTCGTTGTTGTCGGAATAAAGCCCGGTGCAGCCGTGCGAGATGCGCCCTTCGCGAACGACCCCAGTCGCCTCGATCATGACGAGGCCGGCGCCGGAGATCGCCATGCTGCCCAGGTGCATGAGATGCCAGTCGTTCATCGTGCCGTCGTCGGCCGAGTACTGGCACATCGGCGAGACGACGATGCGATTGGGCAGCGTCACGCCGCCCAGTTGAATCGGGGTGAAGAGTCTAGGGTGCGGCAACGGTGATTCCTTTCCTCGAGAACGCATGGCGCAGCGCGCGGGCGAATCGCGCCGCCCCGGGCTGATCGCCGTGCAGGCAAAGCGTACCGATCGAGAGCGCGATGCGCTTTCCCGACAGGCTCGTCACGTACCCCTCCTCGATCATCGCCAGCGCCTGCGCCACCGCCCGCGATTCATCCTCGATCAGGGCGCCGGCCGTGCCGCGCGGGGCGAGTGTGCCGTCGTCGGCATAGCCGCGGTCGGCGAAGCCCTCGCCCACCGCCCTAACGCCGAGCCGCTCCGCGCAGGCGATCATGCGGCTACCGGCAAGGCCGTAGAGCATCACGCCGGCGCCGAGGTCCTTCACCGCGCGCGCCATCGCATCCGACAGCGCCTCGTCGTTCGCCGCCATGTTGTAGAGCGCGCCGTGGCACTTGACGTGGTGCAGCCGCGCGCCCGCGGCGCGCGCGAACGCCTCCACCGCGCCCGCCTGGTAGATCACCAGGTCGTACAGCTCCTGCGGCGTGATCTTCATCGCGCGGCGGCCGAAGCCCATCAGGTCGGGAAGCGACGGATGCGCGCCCACCGCCACGCCGTGATCCACCGCGAGGCGCACGGTGGCGCGGATCGTCGCCGGGTCGCCGGCATGGAATCCGCAGGCGATGTTGGCCGAGGTGATGTGCGGCATCACCTCGGCGTCGGCGCCCATCTTCCAGGCGCCGTAGCTCTCGCCCATGTCGCAGTTGAGATCGATGGTTTTCAAGTCGCTTGCACCGGATGCCTTGCCGCGCACATCCTGCGCGCGCCGGTGTTCTCGATGCAAGGATACCTCGACGGCGCCATTCGTGCAGGCCGGTTTGCGATTCGCACCCGCGCCGACGCACGATTGAACCTCGGCAATCCTGTCTGCGGTTCGCGACCGCCCCGCACCGGGCTCGCCCATCGCGTGGCGACATTCGTGCGCGAAACGCCGGGATGAACCGCGCTGGCGTACACATGGATGTGTACAATGCGAACATGCGAACCAATATCGTGCTCAGCGCGCGGCTCATGCGTGCGGCCATGCGCGCGGCAGGCACACATACCAAGCGCGAGACGGTCGAGTACGCGCTCAAGCTGGTCGCCGGAACCCCTGCGCGGCGCCGTGCCTACGCGCGAATCCTGGCTGCGGCCGGAACCGGGGGGTTCGCGTCCGCCTACGACGTGAGCAAGGAACGCCGCAGAGCGCGCCGTCTGGGCTGAGTCCCCTCGGCCAACGTGATCGTTGACTCCGGCGTCTGGATCGACCACTTCTGCGGGCGATCGAACGCCGCGGTGCGCGTGCTGCAGACGGCACTTCGGTACGGCGAAGAAGTTTTCATGCTGCCGATCATCCTTCAGGAGGTCTTGCAGGGCACCAGGGATCCCAGGCAGTTCCGACGGTACGAACGTTTGCTCGCGCCCATTTCTCTTGCGCGGGTGCCGAATCCGCGGCGCGTCGCCGTGAGTGCCGCCCAATACTACGCAAAGCTCAGGTGGCGTGGCGTGACAGTCCCCTCCACCGATTGCTTGATCGCCGCCGCAGCTACGGCATGTCGCCGACCTCTCCTCACGATGGACGCGGACTTCCGCCATATTGCCAAGACCGAACCCCGTTTCAAGCTCGTTATCGTCTCAACGAATTAGCCGTCAGGACGCACCGCGACGGCAGGCGCGGAGGCGAATCGGAGCCCGCGTGTCGTGTTCTCGGCCCGGTTCACGTCCGGTAGTTCCATGCGAGCGCGCGCAGCGCCCCCGCAATGCGCCGCCGCAGCGCGCGGCGCAGCGCTACCGCTTCGGCGAGCGAGCAGCGAGCGAAACGCACGGTTGCGCCGGGCGCAAGCTGCGCAAGCCGCGGCACGTCCGCGCTCGCGATCTCGGCGATCCGCGGATAGCCGCCGGTGGTCTGATGATCGGCCATCAGCGCGATCGGCTGGCCGTTCGCGGGCACCTGCACGGTGCCGAGGCAGGTCGGCTCGGACTGGATTTCGGCCGGGCCCGCGCGCGCAAGCGCCGGCCCCGAGAGGCGAAAGCCCATGCGGTTGGAATCGGACGAGACTTTCCACGCGGCCTCGAAGAACGCGCGTTGCGAGCCGGTTTCGAACAGCGCATGGTGCCGGCCTTCCATCGCGTGCACCGTGATCGGTTCGCGCTCGGGAATCGTGAGCGCCGGAACCGACCAGGCGACGCTCGCCGGACCTCCGGTGAGCGCGCGCCGCGACGGCAGTGCCGCATAGCGCCGCGCCGCGAGTCCGGCCGCGTCCGCCGCCAGCGGCACGACGTCCCCTGCGCGCAGCGCGCGGCCCTCGAAGCCGCCGAAGGAGGCGGGAAGAAACGTGCTGCGGCTGCCCAGCACGACGGGCACCGCGATCCCTCCGGCGACGGCGAGGCAGCCGCGCGCGCCGGCCACCGCGCGTCCGACCGCGAGCCGCGCGCCCTGCTCGACGAGGACCGGGCGATCCGGCGGCAGCGGCACACCGTCCAGCTTCGCGTCGAAACGCGCGCCACAGATCGCGATGAGCGCCTTGCAGCCGAACTGGAGCTCCGGACCGATGACCGTGATCTCCAGCACCGCCTCGCCGAGCACGTTGCCGACGAGCGCATTGGCGAGCTGGAGCGCGACCGGATCCATCGCTCCGCCCGGCACGACGCCGAGATGCTGCAGGCCGTGGCGGCCGGCGTCCTGCACGGTCGTGAGCAGGCCGGGCTTCAGCACTCGAATCCAGGCCCCGGCGCTCATCTCATGCGCTCGAATTCTTCATGCGCTCGAATTCGTCGGCCCCGATCGGCACGAAGCGTACGCGGTCGCCCGGCGCGAACAGGCTCGGCGGCTCGCGGCGCGGGTCGAAGAGCACGAGCGGCGTGCGCCCGATCACGTTCCAGCCGCCCGGCGTCTCGAACGAGTAGATCGCGGTCATTCCGTTGGCGATCGCGACCGACCCGGCCGCAACCCGCGTGCGCGGGGTCGCGCGGCGCGGCACCGCCAGCTTCGCGTCGAGTCCGCCGATGTACGGCTGCCCTGGCGAAAAGCCCACCATCAGCACCCGGTGCTCCGGCCGCGAATGCAGGCGCACGATCTCGGCGGCCGAGAGCCCGGTCCGCTGCGCGACCTCGTCCATGTCGAGCGCAAAGCGCGCGTCGTAGCAGACCGGAACCTCGATGCGCCGTCCGGCGTCACGGAACCTGCCCGCCGCCTTTTCGCACTCGGCGAGCAGCTCCGCGCAACGCTGAAGCGCCTCGTCGGGCAGCTCCGGATGATCCGGGTCGAAGTGCACGGCGATGCCGGTGAGCGCCGGCACGATGTCGCGGATCCAGGGGATGCCGCGCGCGCGCAACGCGGCGGCGAGCGCCTGCAAAGCGCGGTTCGCTTCCGGATCTAGCGTCTCGCCCAACTCGGCGAAGGCCGCCGCGTCGCCGAGCGGCTCGATACGCAGGCGTTCGAGGAGCTTCTTCAGGGCAGACGCGGAACCGCGACGCCGATCATGCAGTCGCGGGTGACGATCGAGGCGAGGCGCTCCTCGCTCCAGCCCTCGGTGCCGGCGGGCCGCATCGGCAGCACCATGTAGCGCATGTCCGCGGTCGAGTCGTGCACGCGGATGCGCACCGAATCGGGCAGGACGAGGCCGAACTCGGCGAGCACCGCGCGCGGCTCGCGCACCATGCGCGAGCGGTATTCGCGCGACTTGTACCAGTCGGGCGGAAGGCCGAGGAGCATGCGCGGATAGCACGAACAGAGCGTGCACACGATCGCGTTGTGCACCTCGGGCGTGTTCTCGACCACGACCAGCCGTAGCGCCGGCACGTCAAGCCCCATTTCCTCGCAGGCGCGCGTTCCGTCGGCAAGGAGCCGCGCCTTGAACGCCGGGTCGGTCCAGGCGCGCGCGACCACCTTGGCGCCGCGCTCCGGACCCCGAGCGCGCATGTCCTCCACCGCCGCGTTCACCTCGGCATCGCTCAGGATCCCTTTTTCCACCAGCAGCTCGCGCAGGCTCACCTCCATCAACTGGAAGTAAGTGAGCGGCTGGTAGGTGCCCCGGTCCTCGCTCACACCGGCTCCAGCCAGTGCTGGTAGATCTCGACCTCGACCACGTCGTCCGGCGAGCCCGCGTAGTCGGGCCAGAGGTCCCGCTGGAGGAACCGGACGCGGTAGAGCGGCTGCCTGGGCTCGCCGGAGCGCATCTGCGCGAGCTCCTCGGGATTGCCGAAGACGCCGCAGAGGCGCTCGATCACGCCGCTGCGACCGCGCACGTAGAAAGGCGTGCGGATGTGACCGAGCGGATACGTCGCCCGCACCCGCACCCGGTCGCCGACGGCAAACCGCGGCGCGGGCGCGTCCTGCGCGCGAACCGTCGCGCTTGCAATCGTTGCGCTAGCCACGGCGCGCGATCTCCTCCATCTTGCGGCCCAGCTCTTCGGTGGTGATGACGCCGCGCTGGATCATCGTCTGCATGATGGAAACGATCCAGCGCTCGTAGTAGCTCATGCGATCGTACGCTTCCGGCGGCAGCGCCTCGATGTTTTTCCTGAGCTCGTCCACCGTCATCAGGCGTCGGCCGCCGCGGATGCCCGATAGCAGAACCATCAGCGCATCCACCCGCCGTTCCCACTCGGCGTAGTCGTGCTCGCGCCGCTCGACTCGCCCCGCCGGCAGCCCGCCCATGTCGTGGTGGCCGCGGCGCAGGAGGTCGGCGGGCGACGGCACCTTTTCGCTCATGCCACCCACTCCGACACCGGCGCGCGCGCCTCGTGCAGCGGCTGGCACACGATGTCCACGAGCGACGGGCCGCCGTGGGCAAACGCGGCGCGCAGCGCCTCGCCGAGCTTCGCCGGATCGGCGACTCGCCAGCTTCGAACGCCGAACGCTTCGGCGACGCGCGCATGGTCGGTGAGGCCGAAATCCACAGAGAAGTATCGCCCGCTGAAGCCCGACTTCTGTCCCGCCTTGATCCAGCCGTACATCGCGTTGGCGATCACGACGAAGGTCACCGGCAGCTTCAGGCGCACGGCGGTTTCTAGCTCGCCGGCGCACATGCCAAAGCTGCCGTCGCCCATCACCGCCACCGTCTTCACCTCCGGCCGCGCGAAGTGCGCGCCGATCGCCGCCGCGAGCGCATAGCCGAGCGCGCCGTGCGCGCGGTTGGAAATGATGCGCCGTCCGGTGCCGCGCACCGGGTAATACGCGGAGAAATACGGGCAGGGCGTACCGGGATCGAGCACGAGGATCGCGTCGTGGTCGAGCGCCTTCGCCATCTCGGCGACCACGCGCTCCGGTCGGATCGGCGCATCCTCGGAGCGGGCGAGCTGCTCGAACTTGGCGAACTTCGCCTCGCGCGCCTTTTTAACTTCCGCCGCCGAAAGCGGCCGCTTCAGGCCTTCGAGCGCCGCGTTGAGCGCGGCGAGGCCGAGCTTCGCGTCGGCCACCAGCGCCGCGTCGGTGCGGTAGTTGGCCCCGATCACGCGTGGGTCCACATCCAGATGCACGATCTTCGCCCTGCCCGGCGCCGGATGGCGCCAGCGCTCGGTGGTCACCGACCCGGCGCGGCAACCGATGAAGAACACAAGATCGGCCCGATCCACGATCGAGCGCGTCTCCGGCGTGCCGCCATTCGAGCCCACCACGCCGACCGCGAGCGGATGTTCGTCGGGAATCGCGCCCTGCCCGCTCACCGTGGTGGCCACCGGCGCCGAGAGCCGCTCGGCGAGTTCCGCAAGCTCCGCCTCCGCACCCGAAGCGACCACACCGCCGCCGCAGATGAACACCGGGTATTCGGCGGCCCGCAGGAGCCTCGCCGCCGCCTCCACCTGAGCGGCCTCCGGCGCCACGCGCCGCGCGGGTGCGCACGCATGCGACAGATCGGCCCACACCTCGACGCGATCCACCGGGCCGTTCTGCACGTCGAACGGCAGCGCGATGTGCGCCGCGCCCGGCCGTCCGCTCGTCATCTCGTTGAAGGCGGCGCGGAAAGCGCGCGGGACGTCCTGCGAGCGTTGCACCACCGTGTTCCATTTCGTCACCGGGCGCATCAGCGCGCCCTGATCGAGCTCGGTGAGCGTGAAGCGTCCGCGCGAGCCGACCGCGATGTCGGTGTTGATCGCGAGCACCGGGACCGAGGACTCGTTCGCCTCGACCAGGCCCGGGAGAATGTAGGTCGCACCGCCCCCGGACGGACCTTCGCACACGCCGACCTTGCCGGACACCCGCGCATAGCCGTCAGCCATGTACGCGGCGTGGCGCTCGTCGCGCGTGAGCACATGGCGCATGCCGTGCGGCAGGCGCGCGAGGGCATCGTAGAAGGGAAGGCTCGTGTCGCCGCACAGGCCGAAGATCACTTCGACGCCGTGCGCCTTCAGCATCTCGACCGCGGCCTCCGCCCCGGTGATCGTCGCCGCCTGCGGTTCGACCGGCCTGTTCATGTCGCTATGATTATAGGGCGTGAGCGCGCACATCCCCCGGCCGGGCGAGCTGGTCCTCGATCATGTTTCGCACTTCGTGCCCGACCTCGGCGCCGCGGCGCGCGCTCTTCGAGCGCTCGGTTTCGTCGTCACGCCGGAGTCCGCTCAGCGCACGCAGGACGGGCCCGCCGGGACGTCCAACGTCTGCGTGATGCTGCAAGCGGGCTACCTCGAATTTCTCGCGCCCACCGCGGACACGCCGAACGCGGCGCGCCTGCGCGCGACGATGCAGCGCTATCGGGGTGTGCATCTCGCCTGCTTCGGCACGCCGGCCGCCGAGGAGGAGCACGCGCGCCTCGCCGCGCACGGCTTTGCGCCGCAGCCGCTGGTCGCGCTCGAACGCGAAACCGAAACCGGCCGCGCGCGCTTCAAGGTGGTGCGGCCGGCGCCGGACGCGATGCCCGAAGGCCGCGTGCAGTTCGTCGAGCATCTCACGCCCGAGGTGATCTGGCACGCGCGCTGGATGGGACGCGAAAACGGCGCGTGCGCGCTTGCCTGCGTGTTCGTGGTCGCGGGCGATCCGGCTGAGGCGGCCGCACGCTGGGCCGAATTTGCGGCGCTGCTGCCGCGCCGGGCGCGCCGATTCGTTCACCTGCCCGCCGACCGCGGCCACGTGCTCGTCGGTGCGCGCGCCGAATGGCAGGCGCTCCTCGGCGAGGCGGTGCCGCCCGCGCCGGCGCTCGCCGGCTGTGCGCTCGAATGCCGCGATCCGGATGCGCTCGCGCGACGCGCCGAGCGAGCCGGCTGCGCGGTGCGGTTGCTGCGCCGCGACCTCTACGCCGTCACCCTTCCGCCTGCGCTGGGCGGCGCCTGGGTGATCGGAACCCGGGAATCTCTTGCCATGGAAGGCTGACACCTATGGATCCCTGCACCCTCACCGTCGCCGAACTGCTGCGCCTGTACCGCGCGAAAAAACTCTCTCCGGTGGAAGCCACGCGCGCCGTGCTCGAACGCATCGAAAAACTCAACCCGGTGCTGAACGCGTTCTGTCTCGTCGCGACCGAGGAAGCGCTGGGCGCGGCGCGCGAGTCGGAACGCCGCTGGATGAAGGGCGCGCCGCAGGGCCTGCTCGACGGCGTGCCGGTCTCGATCAAGGACCTCGTGCTCACGCGCGGCTGGCCGACGCTGCGCGGCTCGAGGACGATTGATCCGAAGGGGCCGTGGAAGGACGATGCACCGTGCGTCGCGCGGTTGCGCGAGCACGGCGCGGTGCTGCTTGGCAAGACCACCACGCCCGAATTCGGCTGGAAGGGCGTCACCGACAGTCCGCTCACCGGCATCACGTGCAACCCCTGGGACCCGCGCATGACGCCGGGCGGCTCCTCGGGCGGTGCCGCCGCGGCGCTCGCCGCCGGCATGGGCCCGCTCGCGATCGGCACCGACGGCGGCGGCTCGATCCGCATCCCGTGCGCCTTCACCGGAGTCTTCGGACTCAAGCCCTCGTTCGGGCGCGTTCCGGCGTGGCCGCTCTCGCCGATGGGCACGGTCGCGCACGTTGGGCCGATGACGCGCAGCGTCCTGGACGCCGCGCTGATGATGAACGTGATCGCCCTGCCGGACGCGCGCGACTGGCATGCCCTGCCCTGGGATGCGCGCGACTACCGCATCGGGCTCGACGACGGCGTGCGCGGGCTTCGTATCGCGTGGTCGCCCGATCTCGGCTACGCCAAGGTGGATCCGGAAGTCGCGCGGATCACGAAACGAGCGGTGCGCGTGTTCTCCGAGCTCGGCGCGCATGTGGAAGCCGCCGACCCCGGTTTCGACAGCCCGCTGGAGATCTTCACGAAGCACTGGTTTCCGGGGGCGGCAAGCATCGTGCGCGCGGTCCCGCCAGCGAGGCGCCGGCTGATGGACAAGGGGCTTCTGCAAGTGGCGCGCGATGGCGAGAAGGTGAGGACCGCGGAGTATCTGGACGCCGTCAAGGCCCGCGGCGCACTCGGCGAAGCCATGAACCGGTTCCATCAGCGCTACGACCTGCTGGTGACGCCTGCGCTGCCGCTTCCTGCCTTCAAGGCCGGGCGGGAGGTGGCGAACGTCCTGCGCGAGCGGCGCTGGACCGACTGGACGCCGTTCACCTATCCATTCAACCTCACCCAGCAGCCGGCGGCGAGCGTGCCCTGCGGGCTGACGAAGGCGGGTCTGCCGGTCGGACTGCAGATCGTCGGGCCCCGATACGCCGACGCCCTGGTGCTGCGCGCCGCTCGCGCCTTCGAATCGGTGCATCCGGTGCGCATGCCCGACGTTTCTCGGCTCAACTCGGGCGAGAATTAGCGACACCAGCAAGCCGCGCGAACAGCGGGAGGCGCCCGTGCTAGGATTCTTTCATGGTGCTCACCGAAGCGACTGAACGCAAACTCGGCTGGAAGGCGGCGGATTTCGACCTCCCGGGCGTGGACGGCAAGCGGCACACGCTCGCGAGCGCGCGCGGTCCCAAGGGCCTTCTCGTCATGTTCATCTGCAACCACTGCCCGTACGTCAAGGCGGTGATTGACCGCATCGTGCGCGACTGCAAGGAACTCGCGCAGCACGGCATCGGCTCGATCGCGATCATGTCGAACGACCCTTCCGACTACCCGGAGGATTCTTTCGAGAACATGAAACGCGTCGCACGCGAGAAGGACTTCCCCTTCCCCTATGTGCTCGACGAGACGCAGGAAGTGGCGAAGGCCTACGGCGCGGTGTGCACGCCGGAGTTTTTCGGCTTCAACGCCGACCTCGAGCTCCAGTACCACGGGCGGCTGGACGCCTCGCGCAAGGAGCCGGTTCCCAACGCGCGGCGCGAGCTGTTCGAGGCGATGGTCGAGATCGCGCGCACCGGCCGGGGACCGAAGGAGCAGATCCCCTCGATGGGCTGCTCGATCAAATGGAAGAAGTAAGGCGCGGCGGGCCCTGAGCTCCGGCGCCGCCGGGCGAACCCCCGCGCATGCGCACGCGCGCGCTCGCCGCGCTCGCTCTTTACGCCGCGCTCGTCGTCGCGCTGCCGCTTGCGGGACTGGCCGCATCAGGGGCAGCGATCGGCCCGTACCTCGCGTTTCCGCCGCGCACCGAGTTCGTGCCGCACGCGCCGTTCGCGTGGGGGCCGTTCGTCGTTCTTGCCCTGCCCGCCTGCGGCGCGCTCGCGCTCTTCGCGCTCGCGCTCGCGCGCGCCCGACCCCGTGCGCCGCGTCCGCCCGCGCGGGCATTTCCCGCCTGGGGCTGGCTAGGAATCGCGCTGCTCGCCGCGGGCTGGCTGCTCGCCTGGAGCGAGGCGACCCCGCCGCAGTGGCGGCGCCACACGTTCACGCCGCTGTGGCTGGGGTACATCCTCGTCGTGAGCGCGCTCTCGGCGCGACAGACGGGCTCCTGCCTTCTCACGCAGCGCACCGGCCTTTTTTTCGCCCTCTTTCCGGCGAGCGCCGCTTTCTGGTGGCTGTTCGAATACCTCAACCAGTTCACCGACAACTGGTATTACTTGGGTGTCCAGGCGCAGGATGACCTCGACTACCTCGTTCAGGCAACCCTGCCCTTCTCGACGGTCCTTCCGGCGGTGATTTCCACCTGGTGGTGGCTGCGCCACTGGCCGCGCGTCGAGACGATCGCCCTGACGCCGACGCGACTGACGCGCGTCGCCGCGTTGCTCGCGCTCGCCGCAGGCGCGGCCTCGCTCGCCGCCATCGGCCTCGCACCGGAAGCGCTCTTCGCCATGCTCTGGCTCGCGCCGCCGCTCGTGCTCTTCGGCCTTGCGCGCTTCGTCGTCGGGAAGTCGCTGCTCGATTCGCTCGCCGCCGGCGACTGGCGCCCGTTGCTTCAGCCGGCGCTTGCGGCGCTCGTCTGCGGCTTCTTCTGGGAATTGTGGAACTGGGGCAGCCTCGCCAAGTGGCACTACAGCATCCCGTACGTGCAGGCACTGCACGTATTCGAGATGCCGCTTCTCGGTTACGCGGATTATCTTCCGTTCGGCGTCGCCTGCGCGCTCGTCGCCGATCTCGTTTCGCGCGCGATCGGCTCCGGTGCACTCTGGCCGCCCGAGGACGACGCCGGCGCCGCCTCGCCCGGGAAGAACCCGAGCGCCGGGGCGACGCGATGAGTGCAGTCCCTGCGCGCGATCACACTCCGTCCCTGAACGCCCCGCCCAGGCGCGCCGCGCGATTCTCGTCGAGCGAGCCGTCGTAGGCGACCAGCCGCAGCGCGGTTTGCCACGCCTCGCCGCGCGCGAGCGAGACCGTGCGCCCCCGGGTCGGATTCCACACCGCCAGACCGTAGTCGCGCACGAACCACGCGAGCGCCGGATCGTCGCCGATCAACAAAAGGCCGAAGCGCGGCTCGCCGCCGCTTTCGAACGCCACGAAGCGCGATTGCCGATCGTGTGCGAGCCTCGCTCCGCCTCTGCCGCCTTCGGCGACGACGGCCGCACCGTAGTCGGGCGCGAGGCGCGGATCCACGCGGACACCGATGCCGCCGAACTTGGTCGCCGGAAACTCGAGCGCGCAGTACGCGGCGACCTTGCGGCTCGCCACGTCGCAGATCACCGCGTCCTCCTCGAGCGCGAGGCAGAAGCGCCGCTCCTCGTTGAGCACCGGCGCACCCTTCTCGTCGCGCCAGACACACCGCACCGTGAAGCGAACACCGGCCGCGTGCGCTTCCTCACCGATCGCCGGGTCGGTCTCCATGCGGCCGACGCGAACGAAGATCTCGTCCTCCGGCGAGCGCCACGGCGGCGCGGCCCAGAAGTTGGCTTCGCCGCCCGGAAACCGCACCGGGTGCTGGCCGACGAAGCAGGCGTTGTGAAACGGATGGTCGAAGGGGAACTCCTGAAGCACCGCCTCGCCGCCCGGGGTGTAAAGCGGGTACAGCCACGGCCGGTACCAGTTCCAGCCGATCCCGCCCAGGCACCGTCCGCGCTCGCGCTCGAAGGCGAGGCGCGCCTGCGCGCCGGCCCGGATCTCGAAGGCGCTCACGGCACACTCCGAAACGCGGCGCGGTAGCGCGCCGAACCCGCGACGCGCACCGCGCGACCGCTTCGAACCGACTCGATTCCGGCGCTCAGGAGCGCGAACACCTTCAGGTTGTTGCGGCCGCTGAAGGGCGGTTCGGGCCCTCCTTCGAGCCAGGCGCGCCAGCGCTCGAAGAACTCGCGCCACGGATTGACCGGCGGCATGCCGCGGTCAAGTTCGACCGGTGCGAACGATCCGCCGCGCGGGGCGAACTCGTACCGCATCTCGTCCACCGACATGTGGATGCCGCGGCAGCGCAGCGCGCCGCGCGTGCCCTCGAGCCGCAGCTCGTAGCAGTCCGCCTGAGAGGAGAACCCGCCGTGGTACAGAACGTGCACGCCGCCGGAGAGCCGGATGAGCGCGTTCACCATGCACGGGCCGCGGTACACCGACCAGCTCGGCCGAAACCCGTCGGCGACGATGCGCTCGGGCACCGCGCGCGGCAGCATCGCGAGCAGCGAATCGAAGTGGTGGCACGACATCTCATGCAGCGCCGGCTGTTCCAGCGCACCGAGGTTGAGCGCTCGGTGCCGCGGCTTGCTGTTGAGAAAGTGCACCACCTCGACGCGGCCGAGCCGGCCGGAAGCGACGAAGTCGCGCACGGCGCGGTAGTGCCGGTTGAAACGCATCTGCTGTCCGACCGCGAGCTTGAGGCGCCTTGCGCGCGAGGCGAACGAGCCGCAGCGCGTCGCGAAAGCTGTTCGTGATCGGCTTCGCGACGAGCGCGTGCAGACCGTGCGCGAGCGCCGCGCGCGCCTGCGCGTAGTGCAGCTCCGAGGGCGTGTTGACGAGGACGGCATCGGCGGCGACGCCGCGCAGCATGGCCGCGTAATCGCTGAACGTCGCCGAAAAAGGCAGGCCGAGATCGGACCGCGCCGCCCTGCGCGCCGAATGCCGGGGATCGGCGACCGCGACGATGCGGCACCACCGCTCCTGCGCCAGAAGCCCCGCGAGCCCGGCGCCGAGCTGACCATACCCCGCGAAAATCAGCCGCCACGGCTTGTCCCGGACGCGCATGCCGCGCCGATCATACCTTCGAGCGTGCGGCTCGCCGCGCCACAAAATGAAAAGGCCGCTCGTCGCGGCCTTCGTGGCGTGCCGTGATCCGGCGAACTCAGGCGCCGGTCAGGCCCGCTGCCACCAGTTTCCGATTTCCTTGTCGAGCGACAAGGCCCATGCCGAGAGCAGCACCGCCGCCGCACCGACCAGCATCGCGTTCACGCTCGCGCCGAAGTGCGAGGTGAAGCCGATCACGAACGGCGCGACCACGAGCCACAGCCCGGCGAGCAGGTTGACCCACTCCTCCCACTTGCCAGGCAAGCCCAGCTCGAGCAGCGAGAAGACGGCGAGCGCGACGCCCAGTATCACGGCGTTCCACATCGCCCCTTCGCTGTCGCTGTAGCCGAGCAGCCAGGGTGAGGCAGCGAGCCAGACCCCGAGCAGGAATGTCGCCCAGTCCTGCCATTTCATGTTGGCTGCCATGGTCAGTCCTCCTTGGAAGAATCTCCCAAGCACTTCCTTTGACAACCGGGACGGCAAGGCTGTTCGCTCCCGGCATGGCTCGCAACTATTTGATTCGACACGATTTTCATGGATACCTATAGCACGACGCCACGTTGGCTGCGCTCGAAGGACAGCGATTCGAAGCGGATTCCTCGTTGCCGCGCGTGCCGGTACGCGGCAGCGAGTTCCATGCGGCTGGGCCGGCGCGCGAGCGGGCGGTAGCGCTCGCTGAACCTCGGATTGTCCGGATCGCAGTAGTTGTCCGGGTGGTACTGGTCCATGATGTTCACCGGCGCCCGCGGCATCTCGGCGGCGATCCAGTCGAGCACCGGGACCGTGCAGCACTCGACATGCCCCGGCATGACGAGGTGGCGGATCGTGAAGTCCTCGCCCCAGTCGCGCAGGCACGTCAGGTTGCGTGTGACGGTCTCCCAGTACCAGCCGGTGCGCGCAAGTTCCAGCGCGCAGCGCCCCGGGCCGAACTTGAAGTCCGGCAGCCACACGTCCATCGTCAGGCGCAGCAGCTTCATCGCCTCCGGCGTCATGAAGAAATTCGAGTTCCACAGCATCGGCGCGTTGAACGCGCCGTTGTAGAACGCTTGTCCATCCGCGCGCGGGGGCCGCGCGAACCAGTCCGCCTTGGCGGCGAGCGCCGCCTCGATGTCGTCCCGGGAAGGCTCGAATGACGCAAGCAGCGCGATCGCCGCGAGGATGGTGTGCAGGTGCACGGTCGGGTCGCCGCCCACCCAGTTGATGTTGTGGCAACCCTCGACGCGCAGCAGCCAGGCCATCGTCGCGAGCGCGCGTGCCGACACCGGCTCGCCGTTCAGCCGGTCGGTGGAGATGTCGCCGTTCTGGCAGAACGCGCAGCGCATGTTGCACGAGGTGAAGAAGATCGTCCCGGAGCCGTGCGTCCCCCGGTACACCAGTTCTTCGCCGCGATGGTGAAAGTACGCGGAGACTCGCGTTTCGGCGGCGAGCTTGCAGGCGCCGAGCTTTTCCCCTCTGGTGCGGTCCACGCCGCACTCCCAGCGGCAGAAGTTGCAGTGCGCGAGCATGCGCCGTGCGATCTCCGCCACGAGATCGAGCAGGTTTGGTCGCGGCGCCGCGTCGGGAAGCCGCGCGTCGCCCGCGCGAATGCGGGCCCGCAGCGCCAGGAACGCGTGCGTTCCTGATTCGAGCGCCTGCCACAGGGTGGCCTCCGCGGCATCGAGGGCGACGCCTGCCGGAAGCGCGGCGAGAATCCGGAACTTGGCCGGCAGGCGGTTGGCGGTGACCGCGCGATACCACTGCATCCGCCCGGCGAGGTCGGCGTCGTCCCAGAAGGCAAGCGCGTCGAACGCGCTCATGGACAGAAGTATATGTCCGCCCCGGACGCCGCCCATCCCCGCCCTTGACCCCGAGCCCGGATTTGAGTGAAGGCACGTTCGGCGCACATCCCCTTCTCGGGCGCGGCATTACAATGTGCATCGTCACGCGATAAAGGACCGGCAGCGACGCAGGAACCGGAAGGCGAATGCCGACCGTTGTGGTTCGGGCAGTTGGCGCTGCGCTGATCGCTTTCAGCGCCGCCTGCGCATGGGCGCGCGATCTCCCGCCTCCGCGTGTGGGGCAGGAAGGCAAGGACGTCGCCTGGATTCCTACCCCCATGCCGCTGGTCGAGAAGATGCTGGACATGGCGCGGGTGACGCCGCGGGACTACGTGATTGACCTTGGTTCGGGCGACGGCAGGATGGTCATCGCCGCCGCTCGGCGCGGCGCGCGCGCCCTGGGCGTGGAGTACGACGCGCAGCTTGTCGCGATCGCGCAGCGCAATGCCGCTGCCGAAGGGCTTTCGCACCGTGCCCGGTTCGTGCAAGGCGACATGTACGAGGCTGACATCTCCCGGGCCACGGTCCTTGCCTTGTTTCTGTCCCCGAAGAACCTGCGGCGGCTCAAGCCGAAGTTCGAGCGCCTCCGGCCCGGTACGCGCATCGTGATCAACGGCTTCGCGATCGAGGGCTGGCCTGTGCAGGAAGTCGGCAAGGTCGAGCGCGACTGCGGCGGCTGGTGCACGGCGTACCTGCACATCGTCCCCGGCGCGCATTGACCGGCTCCGACCGCGAATCGGCATCAGCAATCGCGCCGGCAAACGTCCAGCGGGAATAGAATTCCCACATGCGCGATGCGTGCCTGATCGTCGTGGACGTGCAGAACGACTTCATCCCGGGCGGTGCGCTCGCGGTGCCGCGCGGCGACGAAGTGGTGCCGGTCATCAACCGCATCGCCGCGCGCTTCGAGAACGTCGTGCTCACGCAGGACTGGCATCCGCAGGGGCACGCTTCGTTCGCCTCCTCGCACCCCGGCAGAAAGCCCTTCGAAACCATCACGCTCGCCTACGGGCCGCAGGTGCTCTGGCCGGATCACTGCGTGCAGGGAACGAGCGGCGCCGCGTTCCATGAGGACCTCGCCGTCACGCACGCGCAGCTCATCGTGCGCAAGGGCCATCACCGGGACATTGACAGCTACTCGGCGTTTCTCGAAGCCGACCGCAGAACGCCCACCGGCCTTGCCGGATACCTGCGCGAGCGCGGCTTTGCGCGCCTCTACGTCTGCGGCCTCGCCACCGACTTCTGCGTCGCCTGGACCGCACTGGATGCGCGCGCGGCCGGGTTCGAAACGACCGTCATCGAGGACGCCTGCCGGGCCATTGACCTGGAAGGGTCGCTGGAGAAGGCGTGGCGCGAGATGGCGGCCGCAGGCGTCAAGCGCACGAGTTCTAACGCCATCTGATTCGACGGGTCGCCCGCGGCGTGCCGGCGGCGCCGCGCGCAAGCGGCCTGCCATCGGCATGGGGCCCGTCCGGCCTGTCGCGGATAACGGGCCCCGGGCGTAGACAAGGTCCTGCCGCCAGACGTTTACGCAGCAGCGGCCACGGGCCGCGACGAGAGCGCTCGTGCGAGCGCCCGCAGCAGCGCCGCTCCGTCGCCGCGCCACGCCGAGCCGTGCATGCAGGCGAGCGTGCGCGGCGCCTCGCGCGCGAGGCGTTCCAGAATCGCGCCGGTGGCGGGCGAATGCGCGTAGTAATCCATCTCGCGGCGGAAGGCCTCGCTCGGCCCGAGGATGTCGTCCTCGGTGAGCGGCGGCGCGCCCGCCCCGCCCTGCGTGAACAGATCGCCGCAGAACAGCGTTTTCGTGTCGAGTTCCATCATGAACCCGTTCTCCCAGGCGTGCGGCACGTGCGGCGCATCGTGCCAGCGCAGGCGATGGCGCCCGATTGCGAGCACTTCCCCGTCGGCGAGCGCACGCGCCGGCCGCGCCGCGTAATCGTTCACCGACACCATCGCGGCCACCTGGCTGCACACCGGCTGCGCGTGCGGCGCGGCGGCGAGAAGGTCGTTCAGCGCGCCGCACTCGTCGGCCTCGAAATGCGAAAAGGCGATCCAGCGCAGCTCCGAGAGCGGCACGACGCGTCCGATCGCTTCCGACACCGCGGCGAAAAGTCCCCGCGGCCCGGTGTGGAAAAGAAGCGGCTCGTCGTCCGCCACCAGGTACTGATTGAAGTTGAACTGCGCGCCGCCCGGCGGTGCAATCGGCGTGTTGATGCGATAGATGCCCGGGGCGATCTCGTTCACATGGGTGCTCATCGGCCTCTCCTTTCAGGGGATTACCGCGAGGGGGTGTAACGAAACGCCGGGGCGTTACACCTCCTCTTCGAGAAAGGATGGCTTATGCTTGCGCGGTGCGCACACCCGTTGACGCTTCGGCCATGGACGACGCCGCGCTCGCCACTGCGGTCGCGCGGGGCGACGCGGCGGCCGAGGCGGAGCTTTGCCGCCGGCTCGGTCCGCGCGTGCGGCTCTACGGCCTGCGACATCTGCGCGACCGCCACGCCGCGGCCGACCTCGCGCAGCAGGTCCTCTTGATGACGCTCGAGCGCCTGCGCGAGGGAAAGCTGCGCGAGCCCGCGAAGCTCGCCTCCTTCGTTCTCGGCATGTGCCGGCTCGTCGTGCTCGACATCCGCCGCGGTGCCGCACGGCGCGCCGAGCTCCTCGAACGCTACGCCGGCGCCGAGGAGGTGCAGGAGCCGGGCGAGCCTCTTTTACTCGACGAAGAGCGCCTCGCACGCTGTCTCGACGCGCTTTCCGAGCGCGAGCGCTCGGTGCTGGTGCTCGTCTTCGTGGGCGGCAAGGACGCCGCGGAGACGGCGCGCGAGCTCGCCACCAGCGCGGGCAACGTCCGCGTGATCCGCCACCGCGCGCTCTTCAAGATGCGCGAGTGCATGGGAATCGCATGAGCGGACATCCCGATTCCGCGAAGCTTGTCGACTGGTGGTTCGGCGAAACCGAGGACGAGGCACTGGAGGAGCACCTCTTCGCGTGCACCGCATGCAGGCGCTGGTTGGAGGCGCTCGTTGCGCTGGGGGCGGCGGTGGGCGAGACGTTCCGCCGCGGCGCCGTCGCCGTGGTGCTCTCGCGCGGCATGGTGCGCGCCCTGCGGGCGCAGGGGCTGCGCCTGCGCGAATACCGGGTCCCGGCGGGAGGGAGCGTTCAATGCACGATCGGCGCGCAGGACGACTTCGCGCTGGGCGCGCTAGAGGCGCCGCTCGCCGGCGTGCGCCGCCTCGACCTGGAGGTGCTCGATGAAGCGGGGCGACCGTGCGAGCGGCACGAGGACATTCCCTTCGACCCGGGCGCGGGCGAGGTTCTGGCGCTGCCTGCGGCGGCAAGGCTTCGCCGGCTGCCCGCGCACATCGAGCGCTTCCGCCTGGTCGCGGTCGAGGAAGACTCGCGGCGCGCGCTCGGCGAGTACACCTTCGTACACACGCCGGGGTGATTTCGCCCCGGTTTCGAAATCCGAAAAACCGTCGGTCGAGGCGGGCGCGAGCGCCCGCCGCGTTCACCTCAGCCCTGTCGAATCGCGCCTGACACCGTAACGATGCGTGCGAAAGCGCAGACGTGCGGAAAACGGCCCGCCCTACGCCGGCTCGCGCCGGCGCCGCAAAGAGAGCAGCAGCGCGCCCAGCGCGAGCAGCGCGATCACTCCCGGCTCCGGCGCCTGGTTGATCTGGGCCAGGAGCCAGTCAAGGTACGGGAAGATGAGGATGCCACCGCCGGCGGAACCGAAGAGCGGCGCCGCAGGACCGCCCGAGAAGCTGGCGATGAACGTGTTGACCCCCGCAAGCGCCCAGCCGCCTCCGCTGAAGACGAGGCTCGGTCCGCCGGAGTCGCCGCCCCCCAGTTGCGTCTCGACCGTGTTGCCGAGCGAAGGCCCGCCGATGAAATTCAGCACTCCGTTGGGGTCGTCGAAGTCGAAGTAGAACACTTCATTGACGGGCGCCCCCTCATCATCGGCGAAAAAGCCGTCGGCGGCGTTTGCGCCGCTGCGCTTGACGGTGAACGAGGCGCCGATCGTGTAGCCGTTGATGCCATCGCCGGACAGGCCGTAACCGACCATCGTGAACGCGCCGCCGGAGGCGACCGCACCGCCGAACAACGGGTAGATCGGCACCCCCGCCGGAATCGGCGCCGACAGCGTGATCAGCGCGATGTCGTCGTTGATGGTCGGGTTGGCGAACCCGGTGAAGTCTGGATGGATGGCGAGCGCGCTGGCACCGATCTGGTTCGACAGGTTGCCGGAGAAGTTGAGATTGAAGGTGACGTTGCCCGGTGCGACGTCAATCGTCCCGTTGCTGCCCATGGTGTCCAGGCAGTGCGCCGCCGTGACGATATGGATCGCGCTCACGGGCGTGGCGCTGCAGATGAACGTTCCGTTCGGCGCGACGATCTGAAGGCTGCCGATGCCGCTGAACGGGCTGAGCGCGACGTTCGGATCCACCCGATTGGCCGGAGAGTCCGGCGGCGCGCCGGCCACGATCACCGGCTGGATGTCATGCAGCGTCAGCGGAGCGCCAAAGCCTGACCCCGCCGCCACGGCAAGCCCGATCGAGAGCAGCGTCCGCACGCAGGTGCTTTGCTTCATGTCGTAGCTCCTCGGGCCCTAGGCCACATGCAACGCGGGGTTGCGATGCGAGGAACCAAGCAGCCTACGTGCCAGTGTTGAATTTAACCTTCTTTCAAGAAGTTGGAAGCGCGCGACGCCTTTGGAAGGCGTGCGGTGTAAAGCTTGCCGACGCGTGCCAAACCGAAAAGGAGATCAGCCGCGCCGGCGCCGCGCCGGCAGCGTGCGCCGCGACACGAGCCCGCTCACCCATCCCGCCGAGCGCCGCGCGCGCTCGGCCACCATCGTGGGGGGCAGCGACCGGTAGTCGTCGTTGAAGACTTCGAAGCTGTAGTCGCCGCGGTAGCCCATGGCGTCCACGCGCCGAACGAGCGTGGCGACCTGCTCGCTGTGCACGCCCTCGCCCGGAAACACGCGATAGTGGCGTGCGGTTTCGATCCGGTCAGTCGGCGAACGCGCTTCCTGCCACAGGAAGTCGGAAAGCTGGACGAGAAAGAGCTTTTCCGGGTTGAGCGCGTCGAGCGCCTCGAGACCGGTGCCGCTGGCAATGAAGTGAAACGAGTCGAGCGCGACGCCGAGATTGGCGCGATCGGCCTGCTCGACCAGCTCGCAGGCCTGCACGAAATCGTTCACGTGGCGCCCCCAGGAAAGCGCCTCGTAGGCGATCCGGATGTCGTGCGGCACGGCGAGCATCGCGAGCTTGCGCAGGTCTGCCACCAGCCGCTCCGGGTCGCCGGTCGCGTGCGCCGAGCTCGACGAACAGGCGAGCAGCACGCGCGCGCCGAGTGCCCGGCACATCTGAAGCATCGCCTTGGCGACCTCCACCTTGTAGGCGTGCAGATGCCCGTCGAGGCCCTCGAAATCGCGCAGCACCTGAAAACCCGTCACCCGCAGACCGCTTGCGCGCACCGCGGTGATCGCGGCCGCTTCGCCGCCGGGATGGCCGACGAGGTCGGTCGAGTTGAGCATCACCTGCGAGAAACCCGCGGCGCGCATGGCCGCGAGTTTGGCTTCCAGCGACCCGGCGAGGGTCACGGTGTCCATGCCGAAGCGGTCGAGGTTCACGGCGCGAGGTGGCTCACCACGAGCTCGAAGGTGACGCCGCCGAGATAGGGCTGGGTGAGCGCGCCCTTGTCGCTTGGCTGCACCGGACCGCGATCCACGAACACGATGCCGCGGGCCCGGAGCGCCGCGACCGCCCGCGGAACGTCCGGCGCGCCGAGACCGACGCGCACCAGCTCCTCGTTCCAGCGGACCTCCTCGGCTCCGGGCGGCGGCTCGATGAGCTGCAGATAGAACTTGCGGCAGGGGCTCTCAAGCAGCGTCCCCTTCGGCAGCACGCCGAAATACTTGCCCTGCGGCAGCACGCTGAAGCCGAACAGCGTCTGGTAGAAGTCGAGCCAGTCGGCGGTGCGGTCCGGAAGGATCGCCTGCACCACGCCGAACCAATGCAGCCCGGCGAGCGCCGGCGGCCGGGGATCGGCGCCCGCGAGCGGCAAGAAGTCCACGTCGTAGATGGAGAAGTCGCGATACCGGTCCACGAAGTAGATCAGCGAATCGCCGACGCCGTGGATGCCGGGAATCAAGAGCTCCATCTCGGCGGCGCGCGTCGGCATGTCCCAGGCGCCCAGGTCGAGCGAGCGACGGTGCGCATAGCCCGCATCCCGCACCCGCAGCGCGATCGCCGAGAGCTGCGGCGTCGCCGTGCCCGCCTCGTGCGAGTTGACGATCAGGTTCATCGTCCCCTGCCGGTAGAGCATCACCTCGCGCGAGCGGTGGCGCGCCACCGGCGCAAAGCCCATGCTCGCGAGCAGCGCGCCGAACGCCTGCGGCTGCGAGGTCGCGTACTCGATGAACTCGATGCCGTCCATGCCGAGGGGATTGGACGGCTCCGGCAGACGTTCCTCGACGGACACGGCGCCCTCCTTGCCAGGATTTGACGAATACGCTAAATTAATTTGACATGCTCGTCAATTCCAGCTCCCGCACCGCCGCGATGCGCAAGCCGAAGGCTCCCGAGGCCAACCGCGCGCGCATTCTGCGGGCCGCGATCGAGGAGTTCGCCGCGCGCGGCTACAAGGGCGCGAGCATGGACGCGATCGCCGCGCGCACGCGGACGACGCGCGCGCTGATCAACTACTACTTCGGCGCCAAGGAGACGCTCTACCTTGCGGTGCTCGAGCACGTCTATGGCGAGATCCGCGAGGCCGAGGCGGCGCTCGATCTCGACCATCTGCCGCCGGTCGAGGCGGTGCGGTGCATCGTCGAGTTCACCTTCGACTACTACCTCGCGCACGAGTACTTCGTGCGCATCGTCGTGGCCGAGAACCAGGCGAAGGGCCGATACCTGCGCAAATCGCGAGCGATGCGCACGCTCAACCGGCCGATCATCGAGCGCCTCGCGCGCGTGATCGCGCGCGGACAGGACGCCGGACTTTTCCGGCGCGACGCCGATCCGGTCGAGGTCCACAAGATGATCGCCGCGCTCGGCATGTTCAACGTGACCAACCAGTACACCTTCGGCGCCATTTTCCAGTGCGACATGGGCGCCCGCGGCGACGTCGCGCGCCGGCGCGACACCGTCGCCGAAATCGTGCTCAGCTATCTCACCCACCGCTCAGAGGAGGAGAACCATGCCGTTCAGACCTGATCGCCGCAGCGCCTTGAAGGCCGGAGCCGCGCTCGCCGCGGCTGCCGCGCTTCCCGCCTGGGCGCAGGCGAAACCGACGCTTCGCTTTGCCGCCGTGTTCTCGGACAAGGACATCCGGGCCGACATGATCCGGATGCTCGCGAAAGAGGTCGCGGCCGACTTCACCATCGAGCCGTTCTTCAGCGGCACGCTCTTCAAGCAGGGCACCGAGCTCGTGGCGCTGCAGCGCGACAACCTGGAGCTCGCCAATCCAGCACCGCAGGATTTCGCCAAGCAGATACCGGCCTGGACGCTGCTCACCGTGCCGTACGTGTTCCGCGACGCGAATCATCTGGCGGCGTTCTGGGCGAGCGATCTCGGCGCCGAGTACAAGCGCCAGGCCGAGGAGCAGCTCAAGGTTCGCATCCTCGGCGCGACCTTCTACGGCACGCGCCAGGTCGGGCTGCGAGTGAAGAAGAGAATCCAGACCCCGGCCGACATGGCGGGCGTGAAGCTGCGAATGCCGCCGGGCGACGCCTGGCAGTTGATGGGACGCGCCCTCGGCGCGAATCCGACGCCGGTCGCCTACGCCGAGACCTACACCGCACTTCAGACCGGCACCGTGGACGGTCAGGACAATCCGCTGCCCAACGTGCAGAACATGAAGTTCCACGAGGTGATGTCGCAGATCGTGCTCACCTCGCATTGGATCGGCTACGATCTGCTCGCCATGAACCTGAAGGCCTGGAACGCGATGGGCCCGGCGAAACAGAAAAGCTTCCAGGCGGCCGTGGACAAGGCGCTTGCGTGGAACACCGCCGAGCACCTGAAGCGCGAGGCGGAACTGGTCGAGACTTTCCGCAAGGCGGGTCTGGAGATCTATACGCCCGACCTGCGCGCCTTCCGCGAGCACGCGCACAAGGTCTATCTCGCCTCGCCCGAGGCGAAAGACTGGCCCAAGGGCATGCTCGAGAAGATCACCGCGCTGAAGTGACGCGCCCGGACTGATGCAGGGCGCCGGCGCCTGGCTGCGGCGGCGTGCGGAGAACGTCGCCGCGGCCATGCTGGCGGCGATGTTCGCCGCCTTCGTGCTGCAGGTCGCGTTCCGCTACCTGCTCAACTTCCCGGTCGGCTGGACCTCGGAGCTGAGCGTGGTGCTCTGGCTCTGGCTCATCCTCTGGGGCGCGGCGTTCGTCGTGCGCGAGGGCGAGGAAGTGCGCTTCGACCTGCTCACCGCCGCTGCGCCGCGCCCGGTGCGCATGGCGATGGGGATCGTCGCGGCGGTGGCGCTCATCGTGCTCTACGGCGCGTCGCTCCCGGCGAGCTGGAAATACGTCGCCTTCATGAAGGTGGAGAAAAGCGCCTACCTCAAGATCCGCATGGACTGGCTCTATTCCATCTACCTCGTCTTCCTCGTCGCGATGCTCGCCCGCTACCTGTGGCTGCTCTGGCAGCTCCTGCGCGGCCGCGAGCCGGAGGACGCGCCGCCGGGGTCCGGACTGTGAGCCCATTCGCGCTCGCGCTCGTCGCGATCGTCGTCCTGTCGCTGCTCGGCCTGCCGGTCGGCCACGCGATGATCGCCGGCTCGGTGCTGTACCTCTGGACGAAGGGCGCCGACATGGGCATCGCCGCCGAGCAGCTTCTGAACGGCCTGTACACGAGCTACCTGCTCCTTGCCATCCCGCTCTTCATCCTCGCCGCCGAGTTCATGAACTGCGGGCCGATCATGGACCGGCTGCTCAGGTTCTGCAACGCGCTCGTCGGGCGCTGGCGCGGAGGACTGGCGCAGGTGAACGTCGTGCAGAGCATCATCTTCGCCAGCATGTCGGGTTCGGCGCTCGCCGACGCGGCGGCGAGCGGCCGGCTGATGCAGACGATGATGACGAAGGACGGCCGTTACCCGGCCGCCTATGCCGCGGCGCTCACCGCGGTCTCCTCGGTGATCGGGCCGATCATTCCGCCGTCCATCCCGCTCGTGCTCTACGCGCTCGTCTCCGACACCTCGATCGGCTACCTCTTCCTCGGCGGCATCGTGCCAGGGCTGCTGCTCGGACTGGTGCAGATGGGTCTCATCGCCGCGACCGCGCGGCGGCGCAACTTTCCGGTCGAGGCGCGCGTGCCCTTGCGGGAGCTGCCGCGCATCACCCTGGAGGCGACACCCGCGCTCCTCATGCCCGTGATCCTGCTCGGACTTCTCTACAGCGGCATCACCACCCCGACCGAGGCGGCGGCGGCCGCGGCTGCCTACGCGCTTCTTGTCTCCGCCCTCCTGTATCGGGCGCTGCGGCCGGCCGATTTCTATCAATCGCTCGTCACCAGTGCCCGCACCACCATCGCGATCGGCATGCTGATCGCGGGCGCGCTCGTCTTCAACTACGTCATCACGGTCGAAAACATCCCGAAGACGCTCGCCGCGCTGCTGAAGGACGCGGCGCTCTCGCCGCTCGGCTTCCTGCTGGCGGTGAACCTGCTGCTGCTCGCGCTCGGCTGCTTTCTCGAAGGCACGACGATCATCCTGGTGGTTTTGCCGGTGCTCCTGCCCGCGGCCGAGGCGCTCGGCGTGGACCCGGTACACTTCGGCGTCATGGCGGTGATCAACATCATGATCGGCCTGATCACGCCGCCGTACGGGCTGCTGCTATTCCTGATGATGAAGATCTCCGGCGTGCGGCTCTCGGCGCTGGTGCGCGAGGTGACGCCGTTTCTCGGCGTCATGATCGGGGCGCTCGCGCTCATCACCGTGTTCCCCGATCTCGTCCTCTTCCTGCCGAGGCTGCTCGGCTACAAGGGTTGAGCGCAGCCCGCATGAGCGCGAAACCTGTAAGGCGCGTGGTGACCGGCCACCGGCCAGACGGCCGATCCTTCGTACTCTTCGACGGGACTGCGCCGAATGTGAAGGTGCGCCACGCCGGGAATGCCTCGACGCTTCTCTGGCTGACCGAAGAGTCCCCGGCGAGCGTGGCCGGCGACGAGGACCGCGCCGCGCGCGAGATCGGCGTCCCGCCGCCCCGCCGCGGCACGATCTTCCGCATCGCCGAGTTTCCGCCGCGCTCGGGAGGCGAGGTGGGTGACAACGCCACGGTGCTCGCCGACTTCGGCATCGGACCCGAGGTCGCGCGAGGCCACGTCCCGCGCCATCCGGCGATCCACCGCACCCGAAGCCTCGATTACGTCGTCGTGCTGGAGGGCGAAATCCATCTCCTTCTGGACGAAGGCGAGGTGCATCTGCGCGCAGGCGACGTCGTCGTTCAGCGCGGCACCAATCATGCCTGGATCAACCGTAGCGATGCGATCTGCCGCCTGGCGATGGTGTTCGTGGACGCCGAGGAGCCGCCCGAGATCCTGGCGCTTTCGCGATGACCAAGCTCCTTGTCGGCCTCCTCGGGACCGGGATCGGGCGCTCGCTCGCGCCGGCGCTGCACGAAGAGGAAGCGCGCCACCACGGCCTGCGCCTTCACTACCAGCTCATTGACCTCGCCGCCGCGCCGGATGCGCTTGCGCAAGTCGTCGCAGCGATGCGCCTGATCGGCTTTGCCGGCTTCAACGTCACGCATCCGTTCAAGCAGTCGGTCATCGCGCTGCTGGACGCCGTCTCCGATGACGCTCGGGCGATCGGCGCGGTGAACACCGTGGTGAACGCCGGTGGGCGGCTCGTCGGCCACAACACCGACGCCTCCGGCTGGAGCTGGGGATTTCGGCGCGCGCTTCTGGGCGCGGACCTCTCCACGGTCGTGCTCCTCGGCGCGGGCGGCGCGGGCGCCGCCTGCGCCGACGCGGTGCTGCGGCTCGGTGCCGGGCGCCTGCTCATCCACGATACGGATTCCGCGCGCGCGGCCTCGCTCGCGCAGCGCCTGGACGCCCGCTTCGGCGCAGGCAGAGCGCGCGCCGCCGCCGACATCGCCGAGGCGATGAAGGATGCGAGCGGCCTCATTCAGGCGACGCCGGTCGGAATGACCGGGCATCCGGGCATGCCGCTGCCCGCCTCGCTTCTGCGGCCCGGAATCTGGGTCTCCGAGGTAGTCTATGTGCCGCTGGAGACGGAACTCCTCGCGGCGGCGCGGCGCGCCGGCTGCGCGGTGATGGACGGTGGGCACATGAACGTCGGTCAGGCGCTCGGTGCCTTCCGCCTCTTCACCGGCCGCGAGCCCGACGCAGCGCGCATGGAGGCGCACTTTCGCCGGCTCGCCGGCTAATCCGCGCCCTTAGCCCGCCGCGCCGACTCCACGAGCGGCCCCAGAATGTCCATCGGCACCGGAAAGACGATGGTCGAGGACTTGTCGCCGGCCACCGCGGTGAGCGTCTGGAGATAGCGAAGCTGCATCGCCTCCGGGCGCTGCGAGAGCATCTGCGCGGCCTGCAGGAGCTTCTCGGCGGCCTGCAGCTCGCCCTCGGC
>Ga0073934_10003376_pt1 | contig 29588 bp, 32 predicted proteins | sample LarsenN4metaG_FD_76834 | JGI IMG/M metagenome (GOLD analysis project Ga0073934, IMG submission 76834) | Hot spring sediment bacterial and archeal communities from British Columbia, Canada, to study Microbial Dark Matter (Phase II) - Larsen... ... | reverse complement strand
TCGCGGAAGGATGCCGTGTGTTCAAAATCAAATTCAAATCGATTTCAGCTCTCAGTCGACCTAACATGATGAATTTCTATGACCTGCGGCCGCGGACCGGCAAAACGTTGGGACAGTAGTGATTAGTGATTAATGATTAATGCGCTTGGCAAATCCTTAAATGGATCCGCCTTATCGTTTCGTCGTGCTCTCTGTATCGAAGCAACCAAAATCTTGCAGAGTTCTGTATTTTCCCCGACTAATCGGTTCAGTAAAACCGCATCTAACGCGAAACTCCCTGGATAATGCGCAGCCATATGGCGCATTCATTCAATTCCTTCAAGGCAATCTTCAGCCGATTAGGAAAACCCACCGCCGACAAAAACTAGAACCCGGCCCAACTCTCCTCATATAATCAACGGCGCCATTGCACCTGGGAGAACGCCGATGACCAACAGACGAGCACGCGCCGCGGCCTCAGCGGCTCTGATCACGCTTCTTGTCGCGGGCGCCGCCGCACAAGGAACGTTCAATCTCGACCCCGATCTGGTCTTTGTGTACGCAACCGTGACCGGGCAGAAGAACGCGCACTACGCGGGCCTCAAACAAGATCATTTTCAGATTCTTGAAAACAACAAGGAACAGAAAGTTGGCTATTTCTCGGAACAGGGACCGTGGGTTCTCGGCGTGGTTGTCGGCGTCAGCACGCTGCTGCCGGGGCGCGCAGACAACACGTCGCAACACATCCGCGCTGCGGTCGGAGCGCTTCGTGAAGGCGTGGAGTGGGACAACGGCTCGTTTGTGGATGAGCTGCCCTTCGGTTCGGACGGCATTTTCGATGCGATCTCTCGCGGACTTTATAGAGTGAAGCTGACTCCAAATCCACGAAAGGCGCTCATTGTCATCACCGACGGCTTCGACACGACAGAGGGCGACCCCGGACAGCCTCTGAAGGAATTCGCCAAGAAGGTCGACGTTCCCGTTTACCTGCTGTTTGTAAAAGGACAGGGGTTCGGATCGCAGCTCGGGCTGGAGGACGTCGTCCGCGGAAACCAGCCCTACCTTTCGGGAGGCCGCGTGTATGAAGAAATCGCAAGTCTGAGCGGCGGCTGGATGACCATTGCGGACGCAGAATACGAGTTGGCGGCCGTCGCGAAAAGACTCGCGCAGGAACTGACGAATTATTACGTCCTCGGATTCAATTCAGCGAACGACGCGAGAGACGGGAAATGGCGCAATCTGAAGATCAAAGTGAATCCTCCCCCCGGCGCTCCCAAGTTGAAGGTGAACCACAAATCGAAGTACTTCGTGCCGAAGGCCGGCTAATCCTGATATGGACTGGACAATAAGCTGGTGGGCGTGGGTCCTTCTTGGACTCGCGCTCGCTCTGCTCGAACTGACGACTCCCGGCGGATTCTATTTCATCTTCTTCGGGATTGCTGCAGTCTGCGTTGGCGCTCTGTCCTGGGCCGGGCTGATTTCGGAGACCTGGCTTCAGTTCATGGTGTTTTCGATCCTCGCCATCGTCGCCTCTCTCTTGTTCCGCAGACCCCTGATGCAGCGATTCGGCCCGAAGGCGCCCGAGATTCCGGTTGATACTCTCGTGGGCGAGACCGCCATGGCGCTGGATGACATTGAGATCGATGGATTCGGCAAAGTGGAGCTCCGTGGAAGCGCGTGGAACGCCCGCAACAGCGGCGGCCAGAAGGTCATGCGCGGCCAGCGCTGCACCGTGGACCGCGTGGACGGACTGCTCTTATGGGTGAAGGGTTAGATAGGAGGTTGGCGCCATGACTGGCGGACTTATCGTTGCATTTTTCCTTGCGGTATTGGTGATCATCGTCATCGCTAAGACAGCCGTCGTCGTCCCGCAGCAGAACGCTTATATTGTCGAGCGTCTGGGAAAGTACAGCGGAACGCTGAACGCCGGATTTCACATCCTGATTCCGTTTCTCGACGTCATCCGGTACAAACACTCGCTTAAAGAAGAAGCCACCGACATTCCCGAACAGGTCTGCATCACACGCGACAACGTACAGGTCGCCGTCGACGGAGTCCTGTATCTCAAAGTGCTGAACCCGGAGCGGGCTTCCTACGGAATCGCAGACTACATGTTCGCCATCTCACAACTCGCACAGACCACTCTTCGAAGCGAAATCGGCAAGATCGAGCTGGACCGGACGTTCGAGGAACGCACCAACATCAATACTCAAGTTGTGAGCGAGCTCGACAAGGCTACGGAACCCTGGGGCATCAAGGTCCTGCGCTACGAGATCAAGAACATCACGCCGCCCAAAGACGTTCTGGCCGCCATGGAAAAGCAGATGCGGGCCGAACGCGAAAAACGCGCGGTGATCCTCAATTCCGAAGGCGTCCGCGACGCCGCGATCAATACAGCCGAAGGCGACAAGCAACAGGTCATCAAGGCATCGGAAGCAACCAAACAGCAGCAGATCAATGAGGCCGAAGGACAGGCTGCCGCCATCCTGACTGTAGCCAACGCGACGGCTGAAGGAATTCGCAAGATTGCGGAATCCATCCAGGCGCCGGGCGGCTACGAAGCCGTCCAGCTCCGCGTGGCCGAGCAATACATTACTCAATTCGGAAATCTCGCCAAGGCCGCCAATACGCTCGTCATGCCGGCCAGCGTCAGCGACGTGGGGTCCATGCTCGCGCTTGCGATGAATGTGATCAAGCAGGGGAACGGGGCTGCGGCGAAGCCCTAGGTCAGTGGCTGTCAATCGTCATTCCCTAGGCGATTTGGGGCGCGGTTACAGTCGAATCACATTGAAGCCTTCTTTCTCCGCGGCTTCGGACAACCTGCCGTCCCCACAGATAAAAGGGCGCCCGGCAGGATAATTGCCACACCATATCAACGCAGACGCCAACTGCAAGGCGTCGGCGGCGCGCAGCGGATGAGTCCGTATTAATCTCTCGGCGGCATGTCGTACTTCGTCGGAAGGCAGGATTTCACTCCACTTCTGCCGCAGGTATTCCAGGGCTTTGACCGCAGCTTGATTGTCCTTTACAGAGAACGCGCCTTCTCGCGTGAGGCGATAGATGCCGCTGAAAGTTTCCACGCCGGTTCCCCACCACACTATCTGCTTAGCGTAAATGCGCGCGGATTGGCGCGCGGCGATGGACTGCGGCTGACGGCAGCAGAGTGGAATGATTGCGCTGGCATCCCAGAAGGCCGGCACGGGTTGGGATCCCGCGGAAGAACGTCGCTGTCTAAATCTCATCCCGCTCCTCGTCTACCAACCATTGCAGCACGTTCCGCGCTTTAATGACTCCAGTCTTGACCCGCGGCAATTTCAGGTTCCAATAATCCTCGCCGATTGCGCCCTCCCCCAGCCGGATTTTGCCCTGCGCCGCCAGCCGCTGTAACTCCTCATCCGGGGCTCTGGCCCCGCTGATTGGCGCAAGACGGGCGACGGCAAGATTGCGATCTCGGACAATGATCTCCTTGCCGGCCTTCACCTGTTCAATGTAGCGAGACAGGTTGTTTTTCAGCTCCGCGATATTGACGCTGTGCATCTATTTGCTGCTCCGGATTTCGCAAGAATTCATGTGACACGTGGCCATTATAGCTATTCTCCGGCTGAGTTGCCTTGTGGGATTCAGAGAGAGCGATGCGCCTATTGAGGCGAGTGTATGGTAGTATGGTCGCGGTATGGTCAAAATGACATTCACGTTCGACGACGACACCGTTCAGACTCTACGACGAACGGCTTCCCGGTTGAAGAAACCTCAGAGTCTCGTCGTCCGAGAAGCGATACAAGACTATGCGGCTCGAGCGGATCGCTTGAGCGAAGAGGAGCGCAAGCACGTGCTGAAGGTATTCGACCGCGTGGTCGGGCGCATTCCGAAGCGGAGCCGGGCTGAGGCCGATGCCGAAAAGGCGGCAATTCGCGCTGCCCGTCGAGGCGGGGGCCGCAGACATCGGATCGAATGATTCATCTCGACACTTCTGTATTGATCGATGCACTTTGCGGCGATAAATCTCTGGCGCCTAAGCTGCGGCGGTTGTTGGATCGCGGAGAAAGAATTTTTCTCAGCACCCTGGTCCTCTTTGAGTGGCGTCGTGGGCCGCGTATTCGAGAGCAACTCGATGCGCAGCAAGCGTTATTCCCGTCTACTGATGCGATTCCTTTCGGGCCAGCCGAAGCGTTGGCGGCGGCAGACGTATATAAGAACGTTAAGAGAGCCCGCGGCCGGGAAATCGACATTGCGATCGCGGCGTGCGCCATCGCTCACGATGCCGAATTCTGGACTGTAAATCCTGACGACTTCAAAGACATCCCGAATTTGAAACTGATACGTGGGTTGTAGAAGCCGCACTATTTCGGCGCCTCCTGACAACCGAGCCGAGCTTGCTCTCGTCATTGAAGTCGGCCTGGTCGATCACGCCCTTCAGATCATTCGCCTCGGCGAGCCGGCCGATGATCTTGTTGATCTTGTCGGCGATCTCCTTGTCATCTTTTAGCGCGACCATGTCGGCGAAACCGCCGCCCTTCGGTATCTCGATGAGCGCGTCCGGCTTGCCTGCGTACTTGTCGGACACGTACTTCATGAAGAGCAACGTGAGGACGTAGTCCTTGTACTGCGAGGCGTCCATGCCGCCGCGCAGCTCGTCGCAGCTCTGCCAGAGGGAACTGTAGAGTTGGGATTTCTTCAGCGCCATCGTTCAACGCGCTCCCAAGCCTTGGGGCGCCGCGTTATCAGCGCCCTACAGTACAAAATGCGGCTGTAATAAGGAAGCTTCTTGCGAAGGTTGGCTTCAAGAGGTCCATAAACGCGAAATTTTGCGCATAGGCGGGCTTGCAGCGCTCGTTGCTCGGCGCAATTGTTCATTGCCCGGCATGACTTACTCCGAAACCGGCGCGATTTGCTCATAGCCCGGTGCGATTCGCTCGTAACCCGGCGTCTGTCTTCGGGCGCTCATGGAGCGCCCCTACAGCCGCGCGACAGCATGAACAAGTTCGGCCAGGGAAACAGCGGAGATCGTGATTTCGATTTCACCAAACCGTTGCTGAATCGTATTGAGGAGCTCTACGACCGTCTGGCGCCTGCGTTCGGCCTCAATGATGATGCTGGAGTCGAGGACTAATCCCAGGATGGCGGGTTCCATGGCGTGCTGCGTTCCCGGATTCCGTCTTCGACATCCTTGGCAAACCCTTCATCCAATGTGACCGTCGAACCACTAGCTTTCGCCGAGGCAATGCATTCCGAGACAAGCCGTCCCGATCTCTTCGGCGACCGGATGACGGCAACCGGTTGATGGTTCCGCTCAACGATTACTTCGACGCCGTGACGAACCTTCTCCAACACGTCGGCGAAGTTCGCCGTAACTTCCTTCTCGTTCATATGGACTGTACTCATTTCCTTACTCGCTGCGCCTTGTCGAGCTTGCATTCGCTCCGTTCATAGTTTTGATCATAGCCGGTTGTCTCCGGATTCGTCTTCTTCGGTCGACGCCATCAAAGCATGCATCACCAAACGAGCTTCGCGCTGAACTGAATCTGTCGCGCGGGATTCGCGGTGCTCGTCACCTGACCTGCGTCCGAGCGCGGCATTGTTGCGCCCGACAGAAATATGGTCGTAACCGAAGGAATCTGGAAGTTCGCATGGTTGAAGATGTTGAAGAATTCCGTTCGGAACTGCATGCTCACGCGTTCGGTGATCGGCGTGTTCTTCGTCAGACCCACATCCACCGTCTGAAAGCCGTCGCCGCGGAGCGTATTGCGGCCGAGGTTGCCGTAGAATCCGGGTTGCGGAACGGCGAACGCAGAAGGATTGAACCACCGATTGGGATCTCCGATGATCGGATTGTTGCTTGCCCCTGGAACCAGATCCGGCCGGATCGCCGTAACCGCGCGATCCCGGTCGGGGTCGCCGGTGTTGTCCGCGAGCACCGTAAAAGGAAGCCCCGTTGACAGGTTGACGATCGTATTGACCTGCCACCCGTTCAGCAGCACGCCGGCGCGGCGGTTCGCGAATCTGAAAGGCAGCGGATAGACGGCGTTCGCAACCAGCGTATGGCGAGCGTCGAAAGCGGACGGCGCGCGCTCCGCCCGCCGATCCAGCGGATCCTGCGCGGACGGGGAGCCCATGAAGTCTCCATTGCCGCCAAAGAGTCCCGACGCTTCATCAATCGACTTCGCCAGCGTGTAGGAAACCTGAAATTGTGCGCCGCTCGCCGATTGGCGGCGAACGCCCATCTGGAACCCGTGATAGAACGAATTGGCGTTGAAGTGAACCGTGGCGATCGTGGAGAAGTTGGGATTCCGCCGCGGCAGATTCGGAGCATAGAACTTGCGGCCGTCGATGATCGTCGGAACTGCAATATTCTGGTCCTGCCCGCTGATCCCCCATGGCAGATGCACGCCTCGCGTACCCACGTATCCTGCGCTGACGACGGTCCTGTCGAGCACCTCCCGCTGAATTGTCAGGTTCCACTGATACGTCGTCGGCTGCTCGGGCTCGAACGGAATCGACGAAGCCGTCAGCACCGAGGACGGCACGGCCGTCGAAAACGCGTTGGGGAAAGGAGGATTCGTCTGGAATGTCCCGCCGCCGAACGGCGCATTCCCAAGTGAATACGTGCGATACATGTTGGGAAGAATCTGGTTGTGAAAGACTCCGAAGCCGGACCGCAACGACGTCTTTCCGTCGCCAAAAACATCCCATGCGAGCCCCACGCGTGGAGCGAAATTGAGCAGGCCGGGATTCTCGTAGTACGGATCGCCGATGACGATTTCCGTCGCGTCGAGGCTCCTCAGATTCGCTAATCTCCCTTCCACCTCCGTAGGAACCGTAATGAATTCGTAACGGAGTCCCAAATTCAGCGTGAAACCTGGACGCACCCGGACGTCGTCCTGAGCGAAGAAGCCGAACAAGGTTTGCCGGAAATCGCGGACGCTCTCAAAGGGCGTACGCGGTCCCTGAAATGTGGTCGGCAGCCCTTCCAGAAACTGGCGCACGCCGCCAAACTGGTAGATCCCCTTCTGAAAGGGATTCTGGTCGAAGAAGGCATGGAAGCGCTGAATCTGACCTCCAAACTTGATGACGTGGCCGCTGCGGGTGATCGCGGTCGTGTTGTTGAACTCGTAAACATCCTGTTTGAAGTTTCGCGGACGCAGGTTGCCGTTTCCGGCGGGAGAAAGACCGGACACGCCGATGATTCCGTAATCCGAGAACGGCACGAACCTCGCTACTTCGGGAATGTCGACGAGCGGGACGTCATCTTCCAGGATGTCCGACCGGTTGAAACCCACGCGGAAGGTATTCACAACCGTAGGCGAGAACGTCTTCTGCTCCTGGACGGACACGGACTGATTGCGCGACGGCATGATCTGCGTGAACACCTGGCCGCTTGGAAAGCTGAAGCGTCCATCGGTGAAGCTGTAGCGGACGGACACGCGGTCCGAATCCGAAAGCTTGTGGTCGACCTTGACGACGAAGAAATCTTCGTTCTTGACCCGCGTGCGCGTCTCGATGCGTTCGGCAAGGTTGTTCCCAAGATCTCTGCCGTTGGGAGGGAGAAACATCGCGTCGAGAATGGGCCGGATCGCGGGCGAGATTGCGACCTGCTCCAACTGCCCCTCTGAATTGACCACCAGACCCTGGCGCGCATTGTTGCTCGGAACAACGAACCGTTGCGTAAAACCGCGCGCTTCCCTCAGGCCCTCGTATCCACCAAAAAAGAAGGTCTTGTTGCGGATGATCGGCCCGCCAAGGGTCGCGCCGAACTGGTTGCGGCGGAATTCCGGCTTGGCGTTGTTGAACGCGTTGTCGAAGAAATTCGCCGCGTCGAGGTTGTCGTTGCGCAGGAATTCGAACACGTTCCCATGAAGCTCATTCGTGCCGGACTTCGTGACGGCGCTGATCACGGCGCCGGCCGCCTTGCTGTATTCGGCCGAGAAGTTCGCGGTCTTCACTTCGAATTCGGCCAGGGTGTCCACGCCGAGCGTCTCACCGCCGCCGGATGCGGGCGTCGAATTGAACACGTCCTGGATGTCCTGCCCGTCGAGCAGAAACGAGTTCGAGCTGTCGCGAGCCCCGTTGACGTTGATCTTCATTCCCGTGCCGCTGGTGAGCGGAAAATTTCCGCGCACGCGGTCCGACGCCACGACGCCCATTTGCAGCGTCGCCAGTTGCACGAAATTGCGGCCGTTCAGCGGCAGCTCCTGCATGGTCTTGCTGTCCACCAGCTCGGAGATCGCCGACGACGTCGTGTCGACGGCCAGCGCGCCGCCGATGACTTCCACGATCTGGCGTACCTCGCCCACGCTCAACGCAAGATCCACGACGCCCTGCATGCCGACGGTCAGCGTAATGCCCCGGCGGACGGTCGTCTGAAACCCGGCCAATTCCGCGCGTACTTCATACGCGCCGATCGGCAATTGCGTCGCAACGTACCGGCCGGCTTCGTCGGTCAGGACGTTTCGCGAAGTCCCGGTGTCCGTGTGAATCACCGTAACGGAAACGCCCGGAATTGCGGCGCCCGTTTGGTCCTTCACGGTTCCCTGAAGCGTCGCTGTCGCCACTTGAGCGAGGCTCGCCGCCGGACACAGCGCCAGGATTGAAAGGATCAACGCGAGTTTCTTCCCCATTTCCCCCTCCTCGAACTGTTTTGGAAGTTAACGGCGAGATTGTAGCATTGCCGGATTTCCAAAATTCACAATTTGCCCATAGGCGCCCTCTGTGTATGCTGGGCGCCTCATGGAACTCCAACTTGTCATCTTTCTCGCGTTCACGATGGTCACGCTGACGGCCAACACGCTGATGATTCTCTTCGCGTACAAGGCTTTCGCAAGCATCACCATCAAGATCACCGACGGTTTGAAGGAACTCCAATCCAGTCCTGCAACGCATGAGTGGCTGCGATCGCTGGAAAAGGCGTCCGTTCACGCCATGAAAGCATCGCAAGAAGCCAAGGAGCGTATGGCCGGATTCGAGCTGGATGTGGCCCGCGCCCAGTCGGTGGTCGGATTCGCGCTGGCGAAAACCGATGTGAAGTTCGAGCGGTTCTGCGACAAGGTGAGCGTCAATGCCGAGAGTGCACAGCGAGCCGTCGTTCGGAACGCGCGGAAAATCGGCCCGACTGTTTCTCGAGTGAAGAATCTGATGGAGTTGGGTCAGATTCTCGGTTTCCTGCGGGACGACGTTGAAGCGGAACTAGTGGAACGATAGGGGCGGAATACTAAACTCCCGGCCCTTCGGGCCGTGCGCGGTCATAGAAGGTGTGAACGAATTGCCACGACGCATTCTGACCCCCTGCCGCCTTCGGCGGCTCTCCCCCTCGCAGGGGGAGTGAACGCTTCTCAAGCAAGGCCTTTTCTCCCCCTTCGAGGGGGAGAGCCGCCGAAGGCGGCAGGGGGTCAAACTCCGCTAAATCGGCATTCGTTCACACTTTCGTAGACCGCGCACTCCGGCCCCTTCACGGTTTGGCCCTCCACACTGAATACTTCTTCGGATCGGTCCTCAACTGGTTCCATTGATCCTGAGTCAAGACCTGCCGGATGCCGAGCAGCATGCGCGCGTTGGCCTTTTCAAGTTCGGCGCGGGATTCCGCAATGCGATCGATGTGGGCCAGCATCTGGGCCTCATCTTCAGGCCGGACCGCTTCGACGAACGGCTCCAACATCGCTTCAGCCTTTTCCAGCGCCGCATTCAAGTCGATCAGCCTGATCCGGTACTGCAGGAAGACTTCATCCATTTTCCTTTGCTGATCCGCGGTCAGGTTCAGGCTCTTGGCCATCGCCTCATTCCGCCACCACGTTCCGCCCGGGAGCGCCGCGAGTCCGTCGTAGGCGCCCCGCCCTTGAAGGGCATATTTCTTCGGCGACTGTGCGGACGCCCATTCGTAGGCGTAGGGCCCAAAGGGCGCCGGCGCCGCCGTTTGCGCAACAGCCACAACGCTGGTTGCGAGGATTGCGAGCGTTGTCAATATCGTTAGTCTCATGGGAGTCCTCCCTGATCTTCTTGCAATGAAATCATGCTGCTTGACTGCAATTCGGATAACGGTTCCATCGCCAGCGGCGCCCTGCGCGCGAGATGGTCGTTCACGCGTTCCAAAAGCAGCGCGTCTTCTGCAGCCTGTGCTTCGCGCTGCCGGTCGATGGCAGCCTTGTGCATCGGTATGAAAACGACGAGGGCGAACACTGCGCTCGCAAGCGCCCAGCGCAGCCGCGGGCACGCCGGCCGATGCGGCGCGAACAGACTGGATTGGGAACGGATCTTGATATCGGCTTCCCGGTCCGTCCACGCATGAACAGAGCGGCGGAATGCTTCGAGCGCCGTTTGCATCCGCGCCAATTCTGCGCGGCAGTCCGGACATGCCGCCTCATGACGCTGCGCTTCGAAGCCGCCACCTCCCGCCAGCCGTTCGGCAATGTGTTCCGAAGACAGATGTAGATTCATCGCAATCTCCCGACGGATTTTCTGACCGCATGGAGCGCGCGGAAAAGATGCACTTTGACGGCGCCGACGCTGATTCCGGTCACGTTCGCGATTTCGAGAAGATCCATGTCCTCGACGAATCGGAGGAGGAACACCGTCCGCTGCCGTTCCGGCAAAGCTTCGGTTGCGCTCCACACGGCTGCGACCTGCTCTCGCATGAGCGCCACTCCTTCCGGCGACGCGCCCTGGTCTGGAATACAGTCGAGAATCTCGGCGGGATCGACGGCGCCGGAGCGCGTCCGCTTCCAGAATTGCAGTTTCCGGTTTCGCGCGGCGTCCCGAACAAGATTGACGGCGATGCGCATCAGCCACGTATTGACGCTGGCTTCCCCTCGAAAATGCTTCCGCGCCTTGTAGGCCCTCATGAAGCAATCCTGAGTTAAAGTCTCGGCCGCATCCCTGTCCCGCAACGACGCCAGAACAAACCGAAACACCCGCGGCCAGTACGCTTCGACGACCCGGTCGAAATCTTCGATCTCCACAAGCGGCCGGTCGATACGGGCCGCAACGAGTTCCGGGCTGATCGTCTGCGCCATTGCCTACGTAGACGAATTCTGGAGGGGGCGGGTTGACAGGCGGGAATTAGGATTGCGAAATGCGAATTGCGAATTGCGAATTGAAGGAGTCAGTCCGCAATTCGCATTTCGCAATTCGCATTTCGCAATCTTCTTCTTACTTCTTCCCCGCCTGCAGGTCCTCCACAACCTTCGACCGCATCTCCAAGACCTGCGCGCGGTCTGGGCTGTTGGGATTCTCTTTCAGGTATGCATCGAGTTGAGTGAGCGCGTCGGTCCACTTGGTTTGACGCGCGTAGATGTGCGCCAGCATGAGCCGCGCCGGGGGCATACGTTCGAGCTCGAACGCGCGCTTGAAGCCGGCTTCCGCTTCTTCATCAAAAGACGACTGGTAGTTCGCCACGCCGAGCAGGTAGTGGGCGAGGGCGGAATCCGGCTGCAGCTTCACGGCCGCCTCGAGCACATCCAGCGCGTCATCGAGAATCCTGCCGGTTGCAATCGGGCCCAGGGCGGCGCTGTCCTCGGCTTCCTCAAGATACAGAGATCCGAGATTCAGCAAAGCCGCCGTCAACTGTGGATTCAGTTTGCGCGCGGCGTTGTATTCGCGTTCGGCGTCGCGGCGCCGCCCCGCTTTCTGATAGAGCACCCCAAGGCTGTTTCGGACGACCGGAAGATCTGCGGCCTGCTTCACCACGAATTCCATACGCTCGAGCGCTTTCCCCGTCTCGCCTTTGCGGTTGAATTCCAGCGCCTTGGCGTATTCGTCGGCGAGCTTTCTGGAATATTTCTGCGTCAATTCTGCAATCACGGCCGGGGCGGCTTCCGTTTCCGCGTCGGACTCCACGCCGGGAATCGCGCTTTTTCTCCGAAGCACCACAAAGATCGGACCAATGACGCCTGGCGGCGCATTGGCAAGCGCTGTCGGGTCGGCGGCCTCCGCAGCCGCCAAGCCGACGGAATCGGCCAAACTGTTTCCAACCTCGACGTACTGCCGGGCGGTCTCATATCCATCGGCCTTGACGACGACGTCGTACCGCCCGGCTTCTATGTTGCGGAATTCGAAGTTTCCGGAACTGTCCGTGTAGGTCTTGGCGACCGAGTGATCCACGCTTCTTTCCAGGACCACTTCCAGGTTCCCCGAGACTTGCACGGGCGGCCCTACAATCTGGCCGCGAAGCGTGAATGCGCCGGGATTCTGGGCGGCTGCGGAAGCGCCGGCGAGCCATAACACCGGAAGGAGAACTGTCCTGAACACCGATCCCCCTCAGCCGAAAGGATTCTTTGGTTTATACGCGCGGTGGGAAAGCTGTGTCAATTCACAACTCGACGCGCCGGAGCCGCAGCGCGTTGGCAATAACCGAAACGGAGCTGAAGGTCATGGCGGCGCTGGCGATCATGGGATTGAGCAGAAGACCGAAGACGGGGTAGAAGACGCCGGCGGCGATGGGAATTCCCAGTGCGTTGTAGACGAAAGCGAGAAAGAGATTCTGGCGGATGTTCTTCATCGTGGCTTTGCTCAGCGTCCGTGCGCGTACCAGGGCGCGGAGGTCTCCGCCGAGCAGCGTGACGCCCGCGCTTTCCATCGCCACATCCGCGCCGCCGCCCATGGCAATCCCGACGTGCGCCTGAGCCAGCGCCGGCGCGTCATTGACGCCGTCGCCCGCCATGGCGACAATCCGGCCGGCTTCCTGAAACTCGCGGACTATTTCATTCTTCCGGTCGGGCGAGACCTCGGCGCGAACGTCATCGATTCCCAATTCCCGCGCGACGAACTCCGCTGCGCGGCGGCTGTCGCCCGTGAGCATGACGATGCGCAGACCCGCCGTGCGCAGCGCCTCGACCGCATTGCGCGCCGATCGCTTGATGGGATCCGCAACTCCGATGAGACCCGCAATGCGGCGGTCCACCACGACAAACAGAACCGTCTGCCCCCGGCTCTGCATCTGCTCGGCCTGAGTTCGCGCCTTTGTGGAATCCAGCCCGAGTTCTTCGACGAGCCGTATGTTGCCTAACGCCACGTCCCGATCTTCAACGCGGCCGAGCACCCCGCGTCCCGTCCTCGACTCAAAATCCTGAACGGAACCGATCCGGATCTGACGCCGCTCCGCTTCTTCGACGATGGCCCCCGCAAGCGGGTGTTCGCTGCCGCGCTCGACGCTCGCAGCCAGGCGCAGAAGTTCGTCGGGCGGCGCATCCGCCAGTTGAACGATGCTCACGACAGCGGGTTTGCCTTCCGTCAGCGTTCCTGTCTTGTCGACGATGATCGTGTCGACCTTCTCGAGAATCTCGAGCGCCTCCGCATTCTTGATCAGAACGCCCGCTGTGGCGCCGCGTCCGACGCCAACCATGATCGACATTGGAGTCGCCAGGCCGAGAGCGCATGGACACGCAATGATGAGTACGGCGACAGCGCTGAGCAGCGCGAAAGCAAGTCTCGGTTCCGGCCCCGCCACGGCCCATACGACAAACGCGATCACTGCAACGACGATGACGGCGGGCACGAACCAGGACGAGACGACGTCGGCCAATCGCTGGATCGGCGCCCGGCTTCGCTGCGCCTGAGCGACCATCTGTACGATCCGCGCCAGCACCGTATCCCGTCCGACGCGGCTCGCCCGCATGATGAATGTTCCGCTGCGATTCATCGTGCCGCCCACAACCTCCGCGCCGGCGCCTTTCTCGACGGGAATGGGTTCGCCCGAAATCATCGATTCGTCAATAGCGCTCGCCCCTTCCAACACGATGCCGTCCACCGGAATTTTTTCTCCCGGGCGCACGCGCAGGAAATCGCCCACTTTGATGTCTTCCAACGGCGCGTCGACCTCCGCGCCGTCGGACTGGACTTTGCGCGCGGTCTTTGGCGCGAGACTCAAAAGACTCCGAATGGCGCCGGAGGTTCGGGCGCGAGCGCGGAGTTCGAGGACCTGTCCCAACAATACGAGAGCGGTGATCACCGCCGCCGCCTCGAAGTACACGGGCGGCCGTCCGCCGTGCGATGCGAAGCCGTGCGGGAAGACGCCCGGCGCCAAGACCGCCACGGCGCTATAGAAATAGGCGACGCCGATGCCCATCCCGATCAAGGTAAACATGTTGAGGCTTCGATTCACAATCGAAGCCCAGGCGCGCACGAATAGCGGCCATCCGGCCCATAGAACCGCCGGCGTCGCGAAAAGGAATTGAACCACCGGCTGCATTTCGAGCATGCCCAGAACCAGGACCGGAACGCTCAAGACTGCAGCCGTCCAAAAGCGCCGCGTCATGTCCTTCAATTCCGCGTTCGGCGCTTCCTCGACTTCCGCCATTTCGGGTTCCAGCGCCATGCCGCAGATAGGGCAGAAGGCGGGATTCGGCTGCCGGATCTGAGGATGCATTGGGCAGGTGTACGAAGAGATTTCGGATTTCGGATTGCGGATTGCGGATTTGAGGAAGGCGGCCGGGTCGGCGCGGAAGCGGTCGAGGCAGCGGGAGGCGCAAAAGTAGTAGGTCTTACCTTGGTACTCGAATTTCCCGGCGGCGGTTTCGGGGAGGACGCGCATATTGCAGACGGGGTCGATTTCGAAGACCGGCGGGGCGCCGAGCGGGGTTAACTGTATAAGGTCGGGCGAGTCGGGTTGCTTTCGAGTCATTCGCGGCCAAACATCGGCGTAACCTGCGATCTACTCTTTCGCTTGCGCGCCCGATAAATCGCAATCCCCACCGCGCCGAAGATCACGTACGGCGTCGCCAGGAGGAGCAGAATCCCCTGACGGAAGCTGCCGGCCAGGGCCCTGCCTTCCGCCGACGACTCCAGCGCCGTCCGGCACATCGAGCATTGCGGCCATGCGGGCGTCGCAAGCAGCACAATGAAAAGTATCAGGCCGATGGTAATGGCGGCGCGCGGACTCATAGGACTACCGGTTCATGAGGACGTGCGTGGGATCCGCCATTCCCGTCTCGCCATAAGTGAAGAAGAAGAGGATGATGGCGAGCACGAGCGGCGAAAATGTAAGCATCACAAGATTCATGCGTTCGAATTTCAGGTGCATGAATATCGCGCCGATCAGTCCGATCTTGGCGAGCGTAATGCTAACCAGCAAAAACGCCTTCAGGCCTTCCGGCATGGTCACATAGCCGATTCCGAGCGCCAGCAGCGTCATCACCAACAGCCAGAGCCACGTCAGAAAGTATTGCTTGTAACCGTGTGATTGTGCATGAGCCTGTGCCATGAATGCTCCCTCAAACCTGCGGTCGGTTGAAGGCGTGAACAAATCAGCACGACGCATTCTGACCCCCTGCCGCCTTCGGCGGCTCTCCCCCTCGAAGGGGGAGAAAAGGCTTTGCCCGCCGAAGGCGGCAGGGGGTCCGTCGGCATTCGTTCACGCTTTCATAGACCGCGCCTCCAGTTGATCCTTACAGCAAATAGAAAAACGCGAATACAAAAACCCAAACCACGTCGACGAAGTGCCAGTATAGTCCGGCGTTCTCGACCCCGTCCGCCGAATACTTTCCCATCGCCGCACGCAGCGCGACGACGGCCAGAATTGTCACGCCGCTCAGCACGTGGAAGCCGTGGAATCCGGTAATGACGAAGAACGACGCAGCAAACTGAGGCACGCCCCACGGATTGCTCGTCAACGTCGCGCCTTCGTGGATGAAATGCGACCATTCATACGCCTGGCATCCCAAGAAAATCGTTCCGCCGAGGATCGTCAGGACAAGAAACCGGAAGGCGGCCTTCGGGTCTCCGGCTCGCGCGGCGCCGACAGCCATGGCCATGACTGCGCTGCTGCTGATCAGCGCGAACGTCATGAACGTGATCAGACGCATGTCGAAGACCTGCGTCTGCTCGGGCCACATCGGGCTGATCAGTCGCATGAAGCCGTACGCAATCAGAAAGCCGGCGAACGTCAGCGCGTCGGAAATGATGAAGATCCACATCATGAACTTGCTCCAGGTTGTTCCGAACGGCGATTTCCCGCCGCCCCAATCTGAAGCAAGAATCCGTTGTTGTTCAGCTATGCTCGCATCCATTGCCAAAGTTCGCGTCCTCCTATCCCAAAACCAGCAGAACAAAAATATAAATCCAGACGGCGTCCATGAAATGCCAATACAGGCTGCAAAGCCGCAGCGGTTCATGACGGACGGGCGTCAGTCTGTGCTGATACGCCAGCCAGAGCACATACGTCAGACCGATCACTCCGCCGAGAAGATGAACACCGTGCACTCCAGTCAGCACGTACAAGAACGAACTGTGCAGCGTCGACGGCAAGTAAACGCCGGCGCGGACGAGTTCGCGCCACGCTGCGACCTGTCCCGCAAGAAATCCCAGTCCGAGAACGCCGCTCGATCCCAGCCACAGCTTGACCGCCTGCTGACGGTTCCCGAGAACGCTGCGTCTCGCGATTTCGAGCGTGACGCTGCTGGCAATCAGCGTCAGCGTGTTCACCCACAACAGCGGCGGCAGCGGGACATGCTGCCAGCCCGGAACTCCGCGCAGCACAATGTACGCGCTGGTCAGGCCCGCAAACAGCATCGTGACCGCCGTGAGCACGACCCACATGGCCACGCGGGCTTTAGAGACCGGAAATGATCCTCCGGCCGCATCATCGCCGTCGCCGTTTCCGAACCCGGTCGGTTCCCGCGGCGGGGCGATCACTCCGCCATGTTTCTTTTCTTCGGTGAGTACCGGCATTATCGCGATTGCGGATTGCGAATTGCGAATTGCGAATTTGGGAACCGCCAACTCCTAAATTCGCAATTCGCAATCCACAATTCGCAATTCCCCCTAGTGTTTCGCCGCCACGACCGCCGGCGCCGTTTGGGGCACAAAGTCGTCCGGCGCGCCGGGCACGCTATAGTCGAACGCCCAGCGATGGACGGTGGGCAGTTCGGGTCCAAAATTTCCGTGGCCTGTCGGGCATGGCGTCTGCCATTCCAGCGTGGTCGCCTTCCAGGGATTGTTCTCGGTGGCGCGTTTGCCTGCGAAGATGCTCACGAAGAAGTTGGCCAGGAAGATCAATTGAGTAGCGCCGAGAACAAACGCTGCGATCGTGATGAAGACGTTCACCGGCTGCTGTTCGACCAGGAAATTGTACGACGTCGGGTCGTAGATCCGGCGCATCTGCCCGCCTATGCCCAGAACGTGCATCGGGAAGAATACCGCGTAGACGCCGATGAAGCTGAGCCAGAAATGAATCTTGCCCAGCGTCTCATTCATGAAGCGTCCGAACATCTTCGGGAACCAGTAGTACAGTCCGCCGAACGCCGCGAACAACGGCGCAATGGCCATCACGAGATGAAAGTGAGCAACCACAAAATACGTGTCTTGCAGCTCGATATCCGCCGCCGACGTGCCCAGAAAGATGCCGCTCAGGCCGCCGCTGACGAACAACGAAACGAAGCCGATCGCAAACAGACCCGCCGACGTAAACCGGATGCGGGCGCCCCATACGGTGCCGAGCCAGTTGAACGTTTTGATTGCGGAAGGCACGGCGATCAACAGCGTCGTCAACGTGAACACGGAGCCGAGGAACGGGCTCATGCCGCTGACGAACATGTGATGTCCCCACACGACGAAACTGAGCGCCGCGATGGCGACCATCGAATAAACCATCATGCGGTAGCTGAAGATGGGCTTGCGGCAAAACGCCGAGAGGATGTCGGAGGCCATGCCCATGGCGGGCAAGATCACGATGTACACTTCCGGGTGTCCGAAGAACCAGAACAGATGCTGCCACAACAGCGGATGACCGCCGCTGTAGGACAGCTCTTGATAATTCATGATAACGCCCGCAGGAACGAAGAAGCTCGTGCCGCCGGTGCGGTCGAAGACCAGCAGAATTGCGGCCGCCAACAAGACCGGAAAGGCCAGCAGACCCAAAATGGCCGTGATGAGCAGCGACCACTGGGTGAGCGGCAGGCGCATCATCGAGAGCCCCTTGGTCCGCATGGTCAGAATCGTCGTGATGTAGTTCAGACCGCCCATCAGCCCCGACGCCGTGAACAACGCGATCGCGGCGAGCCAGAGCGTCATGCCGACGTCCTGATTCGAACCTATGGCCGTCAAGGCGCTCAGTGGAGCATAGGCCGTCCAGCCGCCGTACGGCGCGCCGCCGGTCACGAAGAGCGCAGAGAAGATCACGATGCAGGAGAGGAGAAACACCCAGTACGACAAGGCGTTCAGGAACGGAAACGCCATGTCGCGGGCGCCGATCTGCAGCGGGATCAGGAAATTTCTGAAGCCGCCGGTCAGCACGGCCGTAAACAAGAAGAACACCATAATGGTGCCGTGCATCGTGACCAAAGAGATGTAGAACTCCGGCTTCATGGGGCCGCCTTCAAAGGCGACCGGCATGAGCCTCTCCAGCGACGGCCACAGCTCTGCGGGCCAAGCCAGTTGCAGCCGCATCAATAAAGACAGGATGCCGCCGACAATCGCCATGGACATAGCCGTAATCAGGTATTGAAGGCCGATGACCTTGTGGTCGGTGCTGAAGACGTATTTACGCCAAAAGCCCAATTGGGGATGAGCGTGTGAATCCTGCATAAATCCCTATTCCTCGGCAGCGGACATTTATTATTGCTGTGCTGCGGTCTCCTGCAGCCACTTGTTGTATTCCTCTTGCGACGGATCGACGACCAGCGTCGCCTTCATGCGGTAGTGTCCCAACCCGCACAGCTCCGCGCAAGCCAGCTCGTACTGGCCGGGCCGGTTCGGCGTGAACCAGATCTGAATGGCCATTCCGGGAACGGCGTCCTGCTTGACGCGATGGTGCGGCAAGAAAAAGCTATGAATGACGTCTTTCGAGCGCAGCCGCACTTTCACGGGCCGGTTCGCGGGAAGGTGCATGACGTTGAGCGAAAAGATGTCGTCCTTCGCCGCCGGGTCGCCTTCACGGTCGAGTCCGATGTTGTTGGTTGCCGTAATCAGCTTGTTGTCCGTGCGTCCGAATACGCCGTCAGGGCCGGGATAGTGGAAGCTCCACTGAAACTGCTCTGCGGTCACTCGCACTTCGAGCGCATCGGCCGGCGCGTCCGTGAAATAAATCGACGCCCAGACGCGCTGTCCCATGAAAACGAGCACGGTCAGGATCACGGCCGTGACGATCAGAAGAAACGCCTCAGCCTTGGGATTGTCGTGCCAGTAGGCCGCCCGTTCGCCGCCTTGCGCTCCGTACCGTGCGGCGAAAAATCCAAGGAGCCCCTGCACCACGACGAAGGCCACGCCGGTCACAACAAGAACGGCCATGAACACCGAATCGATGTCGGCGCCATGCACGGAAGCGAGATCGGGAAACCAGTACGGCCTGCCGATGAACAGCCACAACGACACTATGATCAAAACCGCCATGAGGACGCCGAACACGAGACCGTTCAGCGTCATGCGCCCCGGCCCCTTGCCATCCGCCATGTCCATCTCCTCCTAAATCAGAACGTGCAAATCTATCAAAACTGATACGAATTTCGAATTGCGAAATGCGAATTGCGAATTTAGCCAAAAACTGGCCCCAAAATTCGCAATTCGCATTTCGCAATGCTGTTGATCATTTGCGGCTCAGACCCACGGACAGGCTACCCATCGTTCCTGTCTGAACTCCAGCGGCGGAACAGCTTCCGCGCACATGGGCTGCGCAATCGGGCAGCGCGTGCGGAAGGCGCAGCCGGAAGGTTTGCGGATGGGGTTGGGGATGTCGCCTTGAAGGCGGATGCGGCGGTTCTGCGCAGCATCAGGATCCGGCAGCGGGACGGCCGACAGGAGCGCGCGGGAATAGGGGTGCATCGGCGACTTGTAGATCAGTTCCGCAGGTCCGATCTCGACGATGTGGCCGAGATACATTACGGCGATCCGGTCGGAGATGTGCCGGACTACGGACAGGTCGTGAGCAATAAAGATATAGGAGAGTCCGAATTCGTCCTGCAAGTCCTGCATCAGGTTGATCACTTGCGCCTGAATTGACACGTCGAGCGCGCTGACCGGCTCGTCGGCGATGATGATCTTCGGACGCGTGGCCAGGGCGCGGGCGATCCCGATGCGCTGGCGCTGGCCTCCCGAGAATTCGTGAGGATAGCGATTGGCCTGCTCGGCCGAGAGCCCGACCTTTGAAAGAAGCCACGCCACGCGGTCTTTGCGTTCCTGCGCCGTCAATTTCGTGTGAATCTTCAAAGGCTCTTCGATGATCTGCATCACCGTCATGCGGGGATTGAGCGACGAGTACGGGTCCTGGAAGATCATCTGAATGTCCGTGCGGTAAGGGCGCATGGCCGAACGTCCGAGCGGCGCCAGGTCCACGACGTTGCCGTCGCCTTCCGGACGATACAGGATCTTGCCGCTGATCTCGACGCCATGAACCATCGGACGCAGGATATTGATGATCGCGCGCCCCACCGTGCTCTTGCCGCATCCCGACTCTCCGACGATCCCGAGCGTTTCGCCCTTCTCCAGGTCGAAACTAACGCCGTCGACTGCCTTCACCTCAGCGACCTTGCGCGCAAACACCCCTCCGGTCACGGGGAACCGCACGCGCAGATCTTGAACTTCAAGCAGCTTCATAGAACGAGTGCGAATTGCGAAATGCGAATTGCGAATTTGGGGAGCGCGCGGCTGACAAGCCCACGTCCAATTCGCAATTCGCAGTTCGCATTTCGCAATTACCTTTCACCGTTTTTCCACCAAATGGCACCGCACCCAATGGCCGGGCGCGACTTCCATGAGCTCAGGTTCGATCGTCTTGCACTTCTCGATGCGCTCCGCGCATCGCGTCTCGAACTTGCAGCCGGCGGGCAGATCGAGAATGCCCGGCACATTGCCGGGAATTGTCCGCAGCCGCTTCTGCCTTTCGCCGGCCACCGTCGGAAGCGATGCGAGAAGCCCGCACGTGTAAGGGTGGAGCGGATTCTTGAACAGCTCCCGCACGGGCGCGATTTCCTGAATCTTTCCGCCGTACATCACCATCACGCGCTGACAGGTTTCTGCAACCACGGCGAGATTGTGCGTAATGAGAAGAATCGCGGCGTCCTTGCGCTCTTCTTTAATCTTGAGCATCAGTTCGAGAATCTGCGCCTGAATCGTGACGTCGAGGGCGGTGGTCGGCTCATCGGCGATCAGCAGGGACGGGTTGCATGCCAGAGCCATCGCGATCATCACGCGCTGCCGCATGCCTCCGGAGTATTGGTGCGGGTAATCGTTCATTCGTGAAGCCGGATCGGGAATCCCGACCATCTCGAGCATTTTGACTGACCGGTCGAATGCTTCCTTCCTGGAAACCCTCTCATGCTCCAGAATCACTTCCATGACCTGCGACCCGATCGTGAACACGGGATTGAGCGACGTCATCGGCTCTTGAAAGATCATGCTGATCTCGTTGCCGCGGATCTCATGCATCTCATCCCACGTCAGCTTTAGCAGATCCCGCCCTTTATAGATGATGGCGCCCCCGACAATCTTTCCGGGCGGATCCGGAATCAGCCGCAATATGCTCAGCGCCGTGACGCTCTTCCCCGACCCGGACTCGCCCACCAGTCCGACGACTTCGCCGGGTTGAATGTTGAAATCGACGCCGTCAACGGCCTTTGAGACGCCCGCTTCCGTCCTGAAATATGTCTTGAGATCTCGAACCTGGAGTAGAGGAGTCACCGTAGTCTGGAGTACTCCCTCGGATCAAACGCTTCGCGAATCGCTTCCCCGACAAATACGATCAGAAGCAGAGTCAAAAACATTGCGCTTAGCGGGAAAAGTACCAGCCACCATTTTGTGAGATAGTCCATGCCTTGTCCGATCAATTCGCCCCAGCTCGGCGTCGGCGCCGGCAAACCGAAACCAAGGAAGTCCAGGGCGACCAGTGCGGTAATGTTGGCAACGACCACGAAGGGCGCAAACGAGATCACCGGAGTCAGCGCGTTTGGAAGGATGTGCTTGAACATGATGGCGGGTTCGGAAACGCCTAGCGCAATCGCCGCTCCGACATAGTCCTTTGCCTTCTCCCGATAGTACTCGCCGCGAACATAGTATGTGATTCCCATCCATCCGAACGCTGCAAGAATCACGACAAGCAGCCAGAACGACGGCTGAATAATGAGGTTGCGGTCGGGCAAATACACGGGCACGACGATCGAGCTGATGATGATGATCGTGTAGAGAAACGGCAGTGACGACCAGATCTCAATCGCGCGCTGCCCAAGAATGTCGAGCTTGCCGCCAAAGTAGCCGAGGAAGGCGCCGACAATCACGCCAAGCCCCTCTCCAATGAGCGTCACGACAAGAGCGAACGTCAACGACACATTGAAGCCGTAGGCCAATCGCGCAAAGACATCGCGGGCCCGGTCGTCGGTCCCGAAGAAGTGCCTGCTGGACGGCGGATGAGGCGGCGATCCCGGCAAATCGAACAACGACTCCGTTGGGTTATACGGATATGGCGGCATCAAGACCCAATTCCCCGCGTTCTCCTGCCGGAAGATCCGCTGCAGCTCCCGATAGTTCGGCTCGCCGATTACCGGCTGATCGAAGGTGGAAGCGGGATAAAACTTGAAAACCGGAAAGTAAAGCTCGCCCTTGTAACTTACGATGAGCGCCTTCGAGTTGATAAGCAGGGGCAGCGCAAACGAAACAATGTATGCAAAGACCAGTATGAGAAAGGAATAGTACCCGCGCTTGATCCTACGGAATTTCTGGACGCGTCTTCTGAAGATCGAAAGCGATGGCCTGGCGGGAGCGTCTGCGGGTTGAGTGGGAGTTTCCGGGAGCGTCGTCGCGACTTCTTGTTTCATTCGACTGTCAAACCTACCGGAACCGAATTCGTGGATCCACAACGACGTAGATCACGTCGGACAGAATGTTTCCAAGAAGCAGGAGGAGACTCGATATGACGAGAATGCCCAGCGCCACAGGATAGTCTCTCTGCAGAATCGACGTGTAACCAAGGTAGCCCATTCCGTCGATGTTGAACACGCGCTCGATGAGAAAAGATCCGGCCAGGATGAGGCTGATGACGTGCCCCAGGCCTGTCGCGATCGGTATCAAGGAATTCCGGAGCGCGTGAAGGAATATGACGCGCTTTTCATCGAGACCCTTTGCAAAAGCCGTCCGCACGTAATCCTGGCCGAGATTCTCCATGAGCGAGTTCTTCATGAGAATCGTCAGCGTCGCGAATGATCCCAGCATGTAACAGAACACGGGCAGAAACATGTGGTGAAGCTGCGCCGTGATTTTCTCGAAGAATCCGAGATACTCCCAGTTAGAAGGCCGAAATCCTCCTAACGGAAACACATCCCAAAAGCTGCCTCCGCCAAAGAGAACGAGCAGCGCCGTGCCCAGAGCCCAGCCGGGCACGGAGTATCCGAGAAAGACGATGGCGCTCGTCAGGAAGTCGAAGCTCGAGCCGTGGCGGATCGCTTTGAAGACGCCGAGAGGTATGCAGATCAGGTAAGCCAAAAGAAATCCGGAAATCCCAAGGAATATGGAGACCGGAAAACGCGACTTGATCACGTCCCATACGGGATCCTGGTAGACATACGACGTCCCGAGATCCAACCGGACAACGTTCCAGAGCCAGTTCAGATAACGAATGTGGACCGGCTTATCGAACCCGTAAAAGCGCTTCAACTCTTCCAGAGCGTAGGGAGGAAGTTCTGTACCAAAGGCCGACGAAGCCCCTGAAGCGCCTGCCTCGCCGGCCACAGCCATCTTGTATCGGATGATCTGACGCTCGACGGGTCCGCCCGGAACAAAGTGCATGACGAGAAACACCGCGAGCGTGATTCCAATGAACGTCGGGATGATCAGCAGCAGTCTGCGAAGAAAGTATCCCGTCATCGCGTAACTGGATTCTTCTCCTGCTCCTCGAGTCGGGCGTACTCCAGCCAATATCGGTCTTCAGTTGGACCTTCGCCGAGTTGGATGGAGGGATCTCGCTTTGCTTGTTCGAGCTTCTGGGCCTTCTCCGGATCGATCCACCACAGGGAGTACAGATCCCGGTAGCGGCCCGTGCGCGTCAGCAAGCCCTTTGGCTGGCCGAACTTGTTCCAATAGACGACGCGCTCGTACGGCGCCATCCATTCGAGTATCCAGTGATGTTCGTTTGTAATGATGCCGTCCATCTCCTGGAGCAGCTTGGCGCGCTCCTTCAGATCATAGGACTTGTCGTAGGCGGCGATCAGCTCGTCGACGCGCTTGTTTTTGAAGCCCGTAATGTTGTTCGAATTCTTTTCGTCGGCCAACGACGATAGAAAGCTTAATCGAGGATTTGGAAAAGGAATTCCTGTGTAGGCAATAGCGACCATATCAAACGTGCGTTCATCAAGTAATTTGATCAGGGTTTCCCAGGTAACAAGGCGCAAATTCAAGGTAATGCCGACTTTGCGAAGTTCTTCCTGATACGGGGTCAGGATGCGTTCCGTTGAGACCTTGTCGTGATACAGAACTTCGATGTTGAAAGGTTGTCCGTTCTTCATGAGGCGTCCGCTCGAATCCCGATCTTTCCATCCGGCTTCCGCCAGGAGCGCCAGGGCTTTTTGCGGATCGAATTTGATCTTTTCGTTGTTTTTGTTTTCGTAGATGCTGTTGGCGAACATCGAATCCATCGGCAGATACTCGTTGAACATCAGCTTCTCGATCAGGGCTTCACGATTGAAAAGATGCCGTAGAGCTTTGCGGACTCGGACGTCAGCGAACTTTTCTCTTCGCGTGTTGAATGCCAGGCCCTGGACTCCCTGGGGAACGTGGTTGAAGATCTTCCGCTTCTGATTCAATCCACGCTTGATGTTGTCGTAGTTCAGTTCCTGGACCCACATCGAAGCACGGTTCACAGAGTAGTAATCGACGTCGCCCCGCTTGAACATTTCAAATTCGAGATTGCGATCGCGGACAACGGTCTCGTGAATTTGATCGAAGTTGTAGAGGCCCACGTTACGTCGATGCTTTTCGGCCCAATAGTCCTTGCGGCGGCTGATGCGCACGGACTTCCCTTTCTCCACATCTTGATCGCGAACGACATACGGCCCCGTGCCCGGCAGCATCTTATAGTTGTACTCGCGAACGTACGCTTCACCATTGATCTTGTTGAGCACGTGCGCCGGATAGATGATCAGGTTGGTTGCGAAATCCATGAAGTTTCGCCAACTGTCTTCCTTCGCGGTCACGCTGACGATGTATTTGCTCTCCGCGACGGGCGGATCGAATTTCGCGAATGTGACGTTCACGCCCGGATCCTGCAGTCCTTTATCTGTAGCGAGCTTCCAGCTTGCGACGACGTCCTCCGACGTTACCGGCTGTCCATCGGACCAGCGAGCGTTTGGATCAATACGGAAACGGAGTTTCCTTTTGTCCTCGGAAATCTGCCAGTGCGTGGCCAGCATCGGCGCATACTCCAACGTGTTGGGATGGAGGAAGAGCAGCGTTTCGTAGACCAGGGAATGGAGGAGCAGGTTCCACTCGGTGATGTTTGGTCCCCAATAACGCAACGTGGAGGGGAAGTCCGACAACGCGCCGGTACGGAACGTCCCGCCCTTTACCGCTCGCGGGTCGCCAATCAAATCAAACGCTGTATCGGTCGTCCATCCTTGGCCGGTAAAGCCCTTTCCGCCTTGCTCAGCGGGAACGGACGGATCTGCGCCGGCGTCGGGATCGGGAAAGACGGGATAGTCGTCTTTGTTGAGAGAGGCGTTATTGTTCGATCCGGTGGGCGCCGATGCTGCGTCTCCGCCGGGCGACGAACCCGAGCTGCATGACGCAGCAGTCATCACGAGCGATAGGCCAATGGCCACAAGAAGAGTCAAACGTTTACCCATGGGGCGCCTCCATCCGGGATCTTTATAAAAACTGATTCTAACAACAGCGGTTAGACATCGGAAAGGGCCCGGCGTTACACTTCCCGAAGCAAGGGATGCGCGGGAAAATCATGAGTTCGCGGTCCACATCCGTATTTCCCGAAATCGAAGACGACGTCGCGAGCGAGCGTCAGCCGCTCTACAACGTCATCCTTCTCAATGACGACGACCACACCTATGACTACGTCGTCGAGATGCTCCAGAAACTTTTCGGCATGTCGGAAGCAAAGGCGTTCAGCCACGCTGTGGAGGTTGATACCAAAGGCACGACCATCCTTCTTACATGCGAGCTCGAAAAAGCCGAACAGAAGCGCGACCAGATCCACGCCTACGGCCCGGACTGGCGCCTGCCAAGGTCGTTGGGCAGCATGGCTGCTGTTGTCGAACCTGCTGCATAGTGTTTAGAACTCTCACCCGGCGCTCGGGTGCGCGGTCCTAGAAGGCGTGAACAAATCGGCGCGACGCATTCTGACCCCCTGCCGCCTTCGGCGGCTCTCCCCCTCGAAGGGGGAGAAAAGGCCTTGCCCCTATCCCTCCCACCTCTTTACGCCCACCATCTCAATGCCCCATAGATCCAAAACGCGGCCGACGGTGTGATCCACCATCTCCGCGATGGACGCCGGCTTCGTATAAAACGCGGGAACGGGCGGCATAATGATTGCGCCGTTCCGCGCGGCGTCCAGCATCAACTGGCAGTGACCGGCGTGCAGCGGGGTTTCGCGGAACAGGAGCACGAGCCGGCGGCGTTCCTTAAGCGTCACGTCTGCGGCGCGCGTCAGGAGGTTATCGTTGGCGCAATTCGCAACGGCAGAGAGCGTCCGCACCGAACAAGGCGCCACGATCATGCCGTCCGTCTGAAACGACCCGCTCGAAATCGCCGCCGCAAGATCGCGCACGTTGTACAGGCGGCCGGCCAGTTTCTCGACATACGAAATCGAATAGTCCGTTTCCGCCGCAATGGTGGCCTTCCCCATGTCGGTGATGACGACGTGCGTCTCGGCGCCGCGCTCCTTCAAAACCTCCAGGAGACGTATTCCATAGATAACGCCGCTTGCGCCCGAGATTCCTACAATCAGCTTCACGCCCGGCTTCACGGCGTCTCCGCGCGCGACTGCGCGCACGCCTCGCACCGGCAAAGATGGCGGAGATATTCGAAGCTGTAGATGCCCGTGTGGTGATGGTCGCTGAAGTCGAAGTGCAGCGCGTATTGGCCCACGAGCTCGATTTTTCCGAATTCCAGGTTGTCTGGGATGTGAATCGGAAGCACCTTACGGACGCCCGTCATCTCGTCCTGACAACTTGCGCAGGGACACATGCCGCGCAGGACCGGAGCGAGATGCCGGGTTTCGTGCCCATCGGCCCAAAAGATCTGCAGCTCTCCGGGGCTGAGCTTCTTGACTTTCGTCGGAGTGGTCGCTGCCGGACCAAACGTCATCGCAATTCCACGCTACTCCAATTCGAGGGTCGGGGCCGTGAAGGCTCGAATGCTCACCTGAGCCGCGACCTTCTTGCTGATCTCACGCAGAATCCGCGCGCTTTCCGCCTCCGGCATAGCCGTCACGATCGGCGCGCCGACGTCCGACTGCCGGCGGATTGCGAGATCGAGCGGCACTTCGCCGAGGAACGGAATTCCAAGTTGCTCTGCGGCTCGCCGGCCGCCGCCCTCGCCGAATATGTAGTCCCGCGAGTTGCAGTGCGGACAAATGTAGTAGCTCATGTTCTCGATGATGCCCAAGATCGGCACGCGCGTCTGCTGGAACATGCCGAGAGTCTTCATCGAAATGCGAAGCCCGACGTCTTGCGGCGTTGAGACAATGACGGCGCCCGTCACCGGAACCTGTTGCGCCAGCGTGAGGTGAACATCGCCCGTGCCCGGCGGAAGATCGACGACGAGATAGTCCAGCTCGCCCCAAATCACATCGAACAGACACTGCTGCAACGCGCGATGCGCCATCGGGCCGCGCCAGATCAGCGGCTGATCCGACTTCACAAGCAGTCCCATCGACATGAATCGGAGACCCGCGGCTTGTTGTGGAATCATGCGCGTCCCGTCCGACTTCGGCGGCTGTTCCAGGCCAAGCATGATCGGCGTCGTCGGCCCGTAGATGTCGCCGTCCAGCAGACCGACTTTCGCCCCTTCGCCGGCAAGCGCCGCCGCGATATTCACGGCGATCGTGGATTTTCCGACGCCGCCTTTTCCGCTCCCCACCGCTACGATGTTTTTCACGCCCTTGAGCGACGACCGGTCCGTTCCGGGCGTCTGACGCACTTCGCTCGTCATGTTCACTTCGACAGACCTCACGCCCGGCAAGCCTTTCACTAAAGCCACGGCCTCGTCGCGCATCTGGTCTTTCACGGGACAGGCGGGAGTCGTGAGATTCAAATCGAATGCGACGGCGCCGTCGTCGATTTTGAGATTTCGGATGAAGCCGAGCGAGACGATGTCTTTGCGAAGGTCCGGATCTTGAACCTTCTTGAGAATTCCCAGAACCTGATCTTCGGTTACCGCGCCGTTCCTGTCTTCCTTGTTCCAAAAAGCCATGGCTTTAATTCTAGCAAGGTTTTTAGCCGCGGATGACGCCGATGCATCCGCGGAATCCGCGGCTAGAATTCCCCATCGAATCCCACAAACACCGGTTCGGGCGCCAGACGAATCCCAAAACGATCCTCGACGCCGAAGCGTATCGTCCGCGCCAGTCTTACGATGTCCCCGGCGGACGCCCCGCCGCGATTCACAAGGGCTAGCGTGTGATTACGGGACACAGCCGCAGGTCCCATGGAAAACCCTTTGTGGAAGCCGGCGCGTTCGATCAGCCATGCCGCCGCGAGTTTCACTCCGCCGTTGGGCGCGGGATATCGGGGAACAGGCTCTGACGAAGCGTTCTGGATGCGAGCATATTCGTCTTCGGTCACGATTGGATTCTTGAAGAACGACCCGGCGCTCCGCGAGTCGGGATCGCCGTCTACAAGCAGCATGCTCTTCGCTGCGCGAATCTCACGCACGGCGCGGCGGACGTCTGCCAGAGCCGGCGTGCGGTCGCGTCCGGCGAAGCGCTTTTTCACATCGGGGTACGTGAGGCAGGGCGCCTGGTTTCGCGGAAGCGCATACGTGACTTGGAGGACGATGTAGCGGTCTTTGTCCGTCGTATTGAAGATGCTGGCTCGATACGAGAAACCGCATTGTTCGCGGGCCAGCTCCACGATCGCTCCCGTGCGCCGGTCCAGGGCCCGCACTGCAACGAGAACATCGGAGATTTCCTGCCCGTAGGCGCCGACATTCTGGACGGGCGTTCCTCCCACAGATCCGGGAATCCCGCTCAGGCATTCCACCCCGCCAAGACCGCGATCCACGCACGCCGCGACGACAGGGTCCCAGTCCTCTCCGGCTGCTGCGCGCAACAGAACGCGGTCCTCTGCGGGTTCCCATTCCGTTCCCTTGAGATTGATTCGAACGACGAGTCCGGGAAACCCGGCGTCCGAGACGAGGAGGTTTGAACCGCCGCCGAGCACGAATAGCGGCGCTTCGTGCGTTTTTGCGAAATCCAGGGCGGCAAGAACATCCGCTTCAGACGCGGCGTCGACGAAATATCGAGCGGGGCCGCCGATGCGGAATGTGGTGAAAGGTGCAAGGGGGACGTTTTCCTGCAAGAATGTCACTGCGGGTTGAGTTTAGCGTAGATGCCGCCGTGCGCGGTCATAGACCGCGCCCTGGAGTTTGGACATTTCCTGCGGACGTCGCACAGCCAGGACGGGACTAACGTCTCGAATTTTGCGTTTCGCCTGCGGGATTATCGTACGTTAAAGCGTGAGTCACGTGTCGGGACACGCGAT
>Ga0073934_10003375_pt1 | contig 29599 bp, 25 predicted proteins | sample LarsenN4metaG_FD_76834 | JGI IMG/M metagenome (GOLD analysis project Ga0073934, IMG submission 76834) | Hot spring sediment bacterial and archeal communities from British Columbia, Canada, to study Microbial Dark Matter (Phase II) - Larsen... ... | reverse complement strand
TGGGTCGCCGGGTGCGCGGCGGAGTGGCCCGGCTGCAACGCCGTCCACACATCGGACGAGGCCTCCTGCGCTATTCCTCTCTTTTTTGACTCCGTGTGTTACTCTATTGTGTGAGAGTCGTTAAGATTTAGTTCCCCCAGCGATCTCACTGACCACTGGTCGCTGTGCACTGGACACTGACACATGGACGAACGCGATTTCCGCAACAAATGTGACGCCGCGCTGGCCGCCCTGCGCCGGCGCCTGCTCGAACTCGGCGATGAACTTGGCTTCGAAGTTGAAGGCCAAGGCGAAAAACTGGAAGTGATTTTCGAAGAGCCGCAGGAAACGAAATTCGTGATCAGCCCGAATATCGCCGCGCGGCAGATCTGGATTTCCGCGCTGGCCACCAGCTTCAAGCTCGGCTGGTCCGAGGCCGCGGGCGCCTTCGTGCTGGACAAAACCGCCGAGACCCTGCCGCAGGTGATGGCCCGCATCCTCACTCAGCAACTCGGAGCCGCGGTCGAGGTATGACGCTCATGAACCGCCGCTCCATGGTGCTGTTTGTTTTCCTGACTTCCCTGCTTCCTCACTTCCTTACTTCCCTCCTTTCGCAGGAAGGCGCGCCCCTGCCCAACGCCAAAGATGTGGTGAAGCCGAAAGCCTACGCTTCGCTCTCGCCCGTTCCGCGCGGAAAAACCTTCGAGGTTGCTGTCGTCGCGGACATCCTGCCTGGCTTCCACGTCAACTCCAACAAGCCGTCCGAAGACTACCTGATCGCGACGCAGCTTCAGCCGGATCTGCCGCCGGGTTTCAAGCTGCTTGCCGCCGTCTATCCGCCGGGCAGACTGAAGAGGTTTGAATTTTCGGAGAAAAAGCTTTCGGTCTATGAAGGCAAGTTCACCATGCGCGTCAAAATCCAGGTGCCGCCCGATGCCCCGCTCGGCAAGACGCCGCTGCCGCTCGCCTTGCGCTACCAGGCCTGCAACGACACTGCCTGCCTGCCCCCGGTGAAAATTCCCGTCCCCCTCGAAATCCAACTCGCCCCCGCCAACGCCACCGCCCGCCCCGCCCATCCGGAAATCTTCACGAAGCGCTGACAGAAGGATTCAGGAATTAGGATCCAGGATTTGGGGGAGAAGGAGCTCAAGCGAGGTCCAAAGGTGGCTTCAATACGCTGCGCGTCTGGCCCTGAATCCTAAATCCTGGCTCCGGCTTTTTTCTGGATGGCTGGCAACGCCCGCCGCAGCCGCGCCACCACGCGCTCCTTGCCGATGGCCACCATTGAATCGAACAGCGGCGGGGCGACCGCCTGCCCGACGATGGCCACGCGCGTCGCGTTAATCAGCAGTCCGGCCTTGACGCTTTCCGCCGCGGCCAGTTCGCGCAGTACTTTGTCGCAGGCGTCGTGGTTCCATTCCCCGAGCGCGGCGTACTCAGCGGTGAGCTTCTCCATCAGCGCAGGCAGCTTCGCGCCTTTCCAGAATTTTTCCACGGCCGCGGGGTCGTAGGCAAAGTCGTCGCTGAAGAACCCGCGCGCCCACGTGGAAAAGTCCGGCAGCAGGCGCGTGCGTGACCTCGTCAGATCCACCACGCGCAGGAACCACTCGCGGCGTGCGCTGGCCCATTCCTCGCGCCACAGGCCTGTGCGTTTCAGCTCCGCTTCGACAAACGGCGCCAACTCCTCCACCGGCAGCTTTTGCAAATATTGCGTATTGAACCACTCGAGCTTGGCGCGGTCGAAAATCGCGTTCGTGCGGCTCACGCCTGCCAGCGAAAACCGCCGCAACAGTTCCGCCGTGCGCAGAAACTCGCTATCGTCCCCGGGCGACCAGCCCAGCAGCGTCAGAAAATTGCGCAACGCTTCGGGGAGAAATCCCTCCGTGCTGTACGAGCCCACGCTGGTGGCCCCATGCCGCTTGGACATGCGCGTCTTGTCCGGGCCCAGGATCAGCGGCACGTGCGCGAAGATGGGCGCCGCCGTGCCCAGCGCCTGGTAGATCAGCGCTTGCTTCGGCGTGTTGGAGAGGTGATCGGCGCCGCGGATTACGTGCGTGATGCGCATCTCGATGTCGTCCACCACGCAAGCCAGTTGGTAGGTGGGCAGGCGGCGCGTCTCCCCGGGCTTGGGCGAGCGCAGCAGCACGAAGTCCTCCACTTCCTCGTTGCGCACCTCGCGCCGCCCGAACACAGCATCCTCGAAACTCGTTGTGCCCGACTCCGGCACGCGGAAGCGGATGGCGGGCTGAAAGCCCATCTCCACCGCCTTTTTCCCTGCTGCTGCGCGCCCCGCCTCATCCAGGTAGCAGCAGCCGCACCGCTGTTTTTTCAGCGCTTTCTTTTCCTCTGCCTCCTGTAGCTCCTCTACTTCCTCTACCTCCCCGGCGGGGCCGGCATCTCCCCCGGCGTACTTCTCCGGTGCGCAGAAGCACAGGTAAGCCGCGCCGCTGGCCAGCAACTTCTCTGCGGCCTGCTCGTACATCCCCAGCCGCTGCGACTGGAAGACCGGGCCTTCGTCCCAGTCCAGCCCCAGCCAGCGCAGGCTCTCCAGGATGCCCTCCACCAGTTCGGGGCGGTTGCGCTCGACATCGGTGTCCTCCACTCGCAGAATAAAGGTGCCGCCCTCGTGCCGCGCGAACAGCCAGTTGAAAATGGCCGTACGTGCGCCGCCCACGTGCAGATACCCTGTCGGCGAGGGGGCGAAACGCACGCGCGGTTTCGAGGCACCGGTCATAAGCTCGGAATCAGTCCACGTGGAGTGCCAAACCACTTAGTTTAGCCGAAGGCTACGCCAATTGCGAGGAGTGACACTCCCGTACTCGATATGCACAAAGTACTAGTCCGTCCTATTGACCCTGCAAAAAACGGTGCGCTATAGTCCCTGGCGAGTGGAAAAGTCTCTCGGCTGCATGAGGTTGCGTGCGGAAGGAGCCGCGTCTGACCCCATCAACGGACGTCTCTGGCACTCCCGGGAAAGGTTGCTCCGCCTTGCCCTTCGCCGGCCAACCGCACCGCGGCGGCCAAGCCCCGGCAGGGGCATCTTCCGGCAACCTTGGGCACCCGAAGGGAGCCAATGACCGCTGAGGGCATCGTCGCGCTGGTGCTGCTGTTCTTCTCGGCGCTCACGGCCGGGCTGTTCGCCTACATCTACCGGCTGAAGCGGCAGACTTACCTGCTGTTGTGGACGCTGGGCTGGACAGCGCATGCGCTGCACACCGTCTCGCCGGTGGTTTTCAACCTGTTGAGCCTGGTGTCGCCGGACCATCAATTAGTGCCTCTGGCTGGCGCACTGGGCGGGCTGAACCTGTGGCTGCTGGGTGTTTCGGCGTTGCTGTTCTTCTGTGCCGCGCGGCTCTATGCCCAGCAAAAACCCCGCGCGCAGGCTCCTGCGGTTCTGGCCGTCCTTTTCGGTGTCTGGATAGTGGCGCGCCAATCCGGCTGGCTGCCCGGTGCGGCCTACTTCTCGCCCTACGGCGGAGTGGCCCTGCTCTTCTTCGTGGTTGGCTGGGTCTTCTGGGAAGAAAGCCGCCGGCAGGAGTCGCTGGCCGATAAGTTCCTCTCCGCGTCGTTCGTCACCTGGGGCCTGATGATGCTGGCGACGGTGTTCCGCGGCGCCGTCGGCACTGTGGTGCCCCTGGACGCGCGCGTGCTCACCCTCATCCCGCAGCTCTTCGTCGCTGTGGTCATGGTGATGGCCCTGTACGAGGAGGAAAAGCGCCGCGTCGAGCGCAATATGCTGGCGCTCTCCAACCTCAACCTGACCACCTCCAGCTTCGCCGGCGGCGAAATCCAGAAGATGCTTTCCCAGGCCTTGGAGCGCGTGCTCAACGTGGTGCGCATCCCTTCCGGCGCTCTCTTCCTGCACCATGGCGACCCCAGCGGCCCCACGTCGGTGGTGGCCATCGGGCTTTCCGACAACTTTTGCGCCTCGACCCACGAGGAAGGGCTGGACGACCACTTGGTCAGCATGGTAGCCCGTCTGGGCGGGCTGGTCGTCCTGGGCGACCTCACCAACAACGAAAAATGGGAGCCCCTCGAACAACGTGAACTGTCCTTCGGGCGCTTTCGCGTGCTCGCCGTGGAGCAGCAACTCCGCACCGTGGTGGGCATTAGCCTGCAAGCCAAGGAGCGCGTCTTCGGCCTCATCCTGCTGGGCACGCCGGATAACCGCCGCTTCACTCCCGCCGAGCTGCGCCTGCTGCTCGCCCTGGGCCACCAGATCGGCATGGCCGTGGAGAACAGCTACCTGATTCAGCAGACCGCGCGGCGCACCGAAGAGCTGCACATCATGAACGAGATCGGTCGTGCGCTCAGCTCCACCCTCGAACTCGACAAGCTCTTCGAGATGATCGTGGTGGAGATGCAGCGCCTGTTCGACGTGGCCAACTTCTACATCGCCCTCTACGACGCCCGCCACAACGAAATCCAGTTCAAGATCGAGACCAGCGACGGCATCCGCGTCCCAGCGCGCACCCGCCGCACCGGCAACCACCTCACCGAATACATCATCCGCACCCGCCAGCCCGTGCTCATCCGCGAAGACTTTGCTGAGGAAGTGCGCCGCATGGGGCTCGAGCCCATCCAGACGGTGGGCTGCTTCTGCGGCGTGCCCCTGGTGTTGCACGACCGCGGCATCGGCGTGATGGCCGTGCACAGCACCCAGCCCCGTGTCTTCGACGAAGGTCACCTGGAGCTCATGCGCGTGCTGGCCAGCGAAGCCAGCATCGCCATTGACAACGCCCGGCTCTTCGCCGAGGAGCAGAAGAAGTCCCGCCAACTGGCCCTGCTCAACGACGTCTCGCGCAACGCCATCACCACCCTCAACCCCGACGAAATGCTGGCCAATATCGCCGGGGAAATGGAGGAGACTCTCACTTACGACCACATTGGCATCGGGCTGCTCGACTACACCGCCAAGGACTTGGTGGTGCAGGCGGAGGCCGGGCGCCGCCGCGCGGAAAGCCCTGTGCTGGGTCGGCGCATCCCGCTGGACGAGGGACTGGTGGGCTATGTCGCGCGCAGCGGGCAGATGGCCCTGCTGGACGAAGTAGCGCAGAGCGCGCCGGAAGCCGCGCGCACCGTCCTGCCCACCTCCGCTTCGGCCATTGCTCTGCCCATCAACTACGCCGAGCAGGTGCTCGGTGTGCTCTACGTGGAGTCGCGCAAGACCTACGAGTTCCCCGACGAAGAAATCCTGCTGCTGCGAACTTTGGCCGACCTGATTGCCGTGGCCCTGCACAACGCCCTGACCTTCCAGAAGGCCCAGGAACAGGCCATCACCGACGGCCTCACCGGCGTCAAGACCCACCGCTACTTCATGGAGGCCCTCTCCGCAGAATGGAAGCGCGCCACGCGTGCCGGCCGGCCTTTTGCCCTGGTCCTGATGGATCTCGACCGCTTCAAGTTCGTCAACGATTTCTACGGCCACCTCGAGGGCGACATCGTGCTCCAGCGCGTGGCCAGCATCCTCGAGCAGAACTGCCGCCGCTCGGACGTCGTCGCCCGTTACGGCGGCGACGAGTTTGTTATCCTCATGCCGGAGACCAACATCGAGCAGGGCCGCCAGATCGCCATGAAGCTGCGCGCCTGGGTGGAATCCGACGCCCTGCTGCGGGAAAAGAACATCACCGGCAGCTTCGGCATCGCCGGCTTCCCGGTGCACGGCTCCACGCCGCAGGAACTCATTCAAGTGGCCGACGCTTCCATGTACCTCTCCAAGCACCAGGGCGGCAACGCTGTCTCCTCCGCGGAAAGCTTCGACGCCAGCCAGTCCAAGCGCTGGAAGCGGGATGTCCTGGAGGCCTACCTCGGCGTCACCCTCAAGCGCATGTTTTCCACCGGCCCGGAGGCCTTCGACGAAATCTACCGTCGCCTGGAACAGTTCATGCTATCGCTCACCGTCACTCACGAGGACGAAGCGCCGCAGGCCCTCGGGGTGCCGCCGGGCATGGAGGCCGTGCCCCAGGCCGTGATTGACACGGTGACCTCGCTGGCCTTCGCAGTGGACGCCAAGGACCAGTACACCCAGGGCCATTCCCGAAAAGTGGCCGCCTACTCCCTACTCCTGTGCCGCGCCCTGGATCTGGACGAGGTTCAGACCGAGGAAGTCCGCCTGGCCGGCATCCTGCACGACGTCGGCAAGGTGGGCATCCCCGAATCCATTTTGAACAAGGCCGGACCGCTCAATGCCGAAGAATGGGAAGCCATGAAGAACCACACCCATCTGGGCGCCAAGATCCTCGAGCCGCTGCGCTGGATTTGCGGCGTCCAGAAAATCGTCAAGCACCACCACGAGTTCTTTGACGGCTCGGGCTACCCCGGCAATCTGCGCGGGGCGGACATTCCCCTCGGCGCGCGCATCGTGGCCATCGCTGACGCCTACGACACGATCACCTCTGACCGCACCTACAAGAAAGCCCGCAAGCCCCACGACGCCTTGGCCGAACTCGAACGCTGCGGCGGCACGCAGTTTGACCCCCAACTGGTGCGCGCGTTCGTCAAGGCCATGCGCAAGCGCGCCACACCCCAGCTCGAGGCCGAAGAGTTGGCTGCCGTGGCCAGCGTCAACGGCGGGCTGGAACCCCCCGAGCCGGATTCCGCGCCGCGCCCCCAAGCCAACACCCGGCTGGTCTGAACAGAACCACACCACTACCCCTGCAAAAAAGGAGAAGTGGATGTACACCGCGCGAGTAAAGTGGTTTGAAGAACAGCAGTTCGCGGTCCAGACGCCTTCGGGCCACACCGTGTCCATTGACGCGGACCGCGCACGCAACGCCGCCCCCGGTCCCATGGAGCTGCTGCTGGTGGCCCTGGGCGCCTGCACGGCCACCGATGTCGTTGTCATCCTGGGCAAGAAGCGCCAGCCGCTTCAGGCCCTGGAAGTCGTCGTCTCTGGCGAGCGCGCCACGGAACCTCCCATGGTATGGACCAAGCTGGAGGTCGTCTATCGTCTGCGCGGCGCGCTGGACGAGAAGGCCGTGCGCGACGCCATCGAGCTGAGCGAAAACAAGTACTGCTCCGTCGCCGCCATGCTGCGCAAAACCGCGCCCATCTCCTTCCGCTACGAAATCCTCCCTGCGGCGTCGTAGGGGCGCCCCGCAGGTCGCCCGCGCTCTACCGGCGTAAGAAACCGGAACCGGCGCGACATTTCCGTCTGATTCTGCTGGACGAGCTCGGACAAGATCTCTACACTTTCCCCGCCAGGATCTTGCGAGGCCACGTGTCCGTCGCGCCGAAGAAAAAGCCTGTTTGCATGCTCTGCGGGAGACCTTCGCCCAAAACGATCTGCGACCCCTGCTCCGAACTCGTCAAAGGCGAAGCCCTGCACAAAAAGAAGAAGGACGACAAGGCGAAGTGACCAAGGCACGAAGTGAATAGCCGGGGTGCGGCGGCCGTCCTGCTCGCGCCAACACATCCCCGCGCGCCTTTCACTTCCTCATTGTTTCACTTCCCCACTTCATCTTTCCCGAGTCCCTACATCCCCATGTCATCCGCCGACGGCCCGTAGATGGACGGCACCTTCCCGCCCATGGGCCGGATGTACACGCTCAATTGCCCGCGGTGGTGCACCGCGTCGAAGAGCAACTCCCAGCACAAACTCCCGAACGTGCCTTCGTGCACTTTCTTGCCGCCCATCAGCAGCGGGATCTTTTTGCTGTTCCACGTGGCCTCATCCACCTTGCGCAGGTGGGCCACCAGTTGCTTCTGCAAGCGCTCGTAGTCTGCGGCAGCCTTCTCGAGCGATGTCACTCCTTTCGGCTCTTCCCCATTGATCAAACCCTTCTCGCACATCTCCACCGGGCCGGCCACTTCGCCCACCAGCACGGCCACCAGTTCACCTGCCGAGCGCGACCTCGGGTGCGGCCGATAGTCCAGCTTGTCCGCCGGCAGCGCGCGGATCACGCGCAGCATGGCCGGTGCTTCTGCTTCCAGGCGTTCGACAAAGAAATCACGGTTGGTCATGACGACTCTCCTCATCGGAAATTGCCACTCGCGGCCCGCCACTATATTCGCTTTTTATTCGCCTTGTCAAGCCCTTTCTCCCGTCAGCACTCCTTTACCTGGGGCAAATCGTCCCGGGGCATCGGGACGCCCTGCTGACTTGGCTGGGTATCACCCGGCTGCTTGGGCCGCTGCTTTTTCCGCCGCCACGGGCAGCTTCTGCGTCTGCCACGCCTCGAACCCGCCCACCACGTTCATCACCTGCTTGAACCCGGCGCGCAGCAGCAGGCTGGCGCCGATGGAGCTGCGGTAGCCGCTCTTGCAGTGCACGGCGATGGGCCGCTGCGTGTCCAGGTCGTGCACCAGTGTGCGCAGCCTGTTGAGCGGCATCAGCCGGGCCTGTGCGATGTGCCCGGCCTCCCACTCCACCGGACGCCGCACGTCCACCACCTGGATTTCGTTGGGCTGGTCGCAGAGCTGCTCGTAGAGATCGAGTACGGAAATCTGCGGCACCTCGTTGAGCGGCAGCCCCACACTCTGCCACGCCACAATCGCCTGCGCGGAGGCCTCCGGGCCTTCGCTGCCCGGCCCGCCCAGGAAGCCGATGATCCTCTCAATCCCCACTCGCGCCAGCCGCACCTGGGCTTCCTGCAATTCCGCCGGCCCGGCCACGACGAGGATGATGGGCGTGTCCAGCCCGATCAGCGTCCCCGCCCAGGAAGCGTACTGCCCGCAGAGCCCGATATGTATTGAGCCCGGCACGTGACCCGCTCCGAACTGCGCCGGCGTGCGCGTATCCAGCACCACGCACCCGCTCGATTGCTTGCGCAGCACCTCCTCCGGCGCGAGCGGCACCAGCTCCGGCAACTCGTTGATCATCGCCGCGCCCACGCGGTTGAGCTGCGCGTCCCGCAAAAAATATTCCGGCCGATCGGGGAACTCGGAGGTGAGCAACTCGACGAACTCCTCGCGCGTGCGCGGCCGCAGCGCGTAGTTCAACGCCCGCTCGTGCCCGATGGTGGATTGCGTTCCGGAGCTGATGTTCCGCCCGCACAGCGAGCCCGCCCCATGCGCCGGATAGATGCGGCAGGAATCCGGCAGCGTCAGCAATTTTTGTTGCAGGCTGTCGTAGAGCATGCCCGCAAGCTGATGCGGCGTGTAGTGGGGGGAAAGGTCCGGCCGCCCCACCTCGCCGATGAACAGCGTATCGCCGGTGAACACGCCCCACGGGTCGCCCGGCGCGTCCTTCCCTTCCAGGTCGTAGAGCACCGCGCAGATGCTGTCAATCGAGTGCCCCGGCGTTTCCAGGAACCGCAGCAGGCATTTCCCTATCCGCAACTCATCGCCATCTCTCACAGCTATGTGGGGGAACTGCGCCCCGGCCCGGGCTCCCACGCAGATCTGCGCTCCCGTGCGCGCGGCCAACTCGCGGTGGCCGGAGACGAAGTCCGCGTGCATGTGCGTCTCGATGACGTAGGTGATCTTCAAGCCCTGCCGCTGTGCCTCCTGGAGGTAGATCTCCACGTCGCGCTGCGGGTCCACCACCGCCGCCTCGCCTTCCGACCCCACCATGTAGGAGGCATGCGCCAGACACGACAGGTAGAACTGCTGAAAATACATCGCCCCCTCCTTTGGACCTGCTCCCTTTATGAACCCCCGCGCCGGGGCACAGCCTTACAGCCTGATTGAATCCTTCGCCTTCGGGTGTTGCCGCTGGGGGCTCTGAAACCGAGTCATCACGAATACTCGACTTGTCCGGATGCCCCGTAGTCTAGCACACTCGCCCGCCGGTGCTGCGCCAGACTCCTAATGTCCTGCCCAGATATCCGTTGAAGAAGTTGGTTTGTAGGTCAGGGCTTCAGCTCGGACGTAAGCCGTTGAATCGAAACAGGGCTTTAGCCCCTGAGGTGCCAGAACTTTTCGTAGGAATTTTTGGAACGCAACACTAACAGCAAGCTGAAAAAGTGGGTTTGTCTGTCGTCCCGAGTCTCGCGAAGCGGGACGACGGATCTGCACTTGATGGACAGCCAAAGAATATGCAGATTCCTCCTCGTCGCCATCCCACGGACTCGTCGGAATGTTACACTCCCGAGTTTTTCAGCATCCTCCTCAGTGCAGCTCCTCCCGCGTGCTCCGCCTTCCCTGCCTTGGCGGTGGCTGACTTCCTCACACCCTTTCGAGATTTCGCTTGCGGTAAACAGTAAGCAGACGGTATATATACCTCGTTCGGGGGGAAGGTGTCGTTGGCTAGGAAAATTCTCGGGCTTCTGGTGTTCGTGTTGCTGGCGCGCGTCGCTGCGGGTCAGACGGCGGCGTCTTCTCGCGCGCAGTCGGACGCGAACACTCCCCCCGCCTTGACCCTCTCCAACCTGCGCATCCCTCGCGTCCACCACGCCCCCAAGATTGAAGATTTTCTCTCCGGCACTCCTGCCGAAGCCGGCGCACGCGTCTCCCAGTTCCGCCAGAACACCCCCGGCGACGGCACCCCGGTCAGCGCAGAGACCTCCGCCTACCTCTCTTACGACGACAAGCGACTCTACGTCGTCTTCGTCTGCAAAGACGCCCCCAGCCAGGTCCGGGCGCGCATGGCCCGGCGCGAGGACATTGACGGCGACGACCACGTGATCATCTACCTGGACACCTTCTACGACCACCGCCGCGCATACGTCTTCGCCGCCAACCCCCTGGGCATCCAGCTCGACGGCATCTTCACCGAAGACCAGGGCAAAGACTTCAGCTTCGACACGCTGTGGAGTTCCGAGGGCCGGCTCACCCCGGACGGCTACATCGTCTGGATGGCCATTCCCTTCAAGAGCCTGCGCTTTTCGAGCGACTCTGCGCAGACTTGGGGGCTGCTGCTCGGCCGGGCCATCCTGCGCAAGAACGAGGTCTCCTACTGGCCCTATCTGACCCGCCGCCAGGAAGGCTTTGCCAGCCAGTTTGGCACGCTCCAGGGTCTGGAAAAAATTTCTTCCGGGCGCAACATGCAGTTCATCCCCTACGGGATTTTCTCCGCCTCGCGCTTCCTGGACCGCGCCGCCACCGGCGGGCCCGCTATGAAAAACGATTTCGAGCCCCGCGGCGGCCTGGACGCCAAGATTGTCCTGAAGGACGCCATCACCCTAGACGTGGCCCTTAACCCCGATTTCAGCCAGGTGGAGTCCGACGAGCCGCAGGTCACCGTCAACCAGCGCTTCGAAGTGTTTTTCCCGGAGAAGCGCCCCTTCTTTTTGGAGAACGCCGGCTTCTTCGTCACCCCCATCACCCTGTTCTTCTCCCGCCGCATCGCCGACCCGCAGTTCGGCCTGCGCATCACCGGCAAGGCCGGGCCGTGGACTTTCGGCGGCTTCGGCATCGACGACCGCGAGCCCACCCCGGCGTTTGTGCCCCCCGGCGCGGGCGGCGGGCCTTTCGCCGAGTGCAACGACCCGGATACCGGCCGCGCCGGCATCGGCGTGCTGCGCGTGCAGCGCGAGTTTGGCGCGCAGAACATGGTCGGCGTGCTCGTCACCAGCCGCGATTTTCCCTCCTGCTCCAACCGCGTCGTCTCCCTGGACACCCGCCTCAAGCTCAATCCCAACTGGGTCTTCACCGGCCAGCTCATGCGCAGCTACACCCGTCGCAACGACGCCACCCACGTCTCCGGGCCCGCCTACTGGGCCCAGCTCCGCCACGATGGCAAGCACTTCTTTTATGCCGGGCGCTATTCCGACCGCAGCCCGGACTTCCGCTCCCATCTCGGCTTTGTTTCCCGCGTGGACATCCGCGATACCGAGCAGTATTTCACCTACATCTGGCGGCCGGAGAAGAAGCGCGTCCTCAGCTTCGGCCTCGGCTTCTTCACTGTGGTGAATTGGGACCGCCTGAACCGCGTGCAGGACTGGTTCGTGAACGCCGAATTTTTTGTCGAGCTGGCCGGCCAGACCAACCTGCGCTTCACGCGCCTGGAGGCCTTCGAGCTGTTCAGCAACGTCGGCTTCCGCAAGCACAGCACCGCCGTTGATTTCTCCACCGCATGGTTGCGCTGGCTGAGCGTTTCCTCGTCCTTCCGCCGCGGTACCGGCCCGGACTATTTCCCCGGCTCGGCGCTGCTTCCCTTCCTGGCCAACTCGACCTCGGCCAACTTCGGCTTCACGCTGCGGCCCCGGCCGCGCCTGCGCTTCGACCAGACCTACATCTACAGCCGCCTGGGCGCGCGCGAAGGCTCCACGCCCGCCGGCTTTTTCCCCGGTACGGCCATCTTCAACAACCATATCGTGCGCTCCAAGCTCAACGTCCAGTTCACCCGCGCGCTGTCCGTCCGCGCCATTCTGGACTACAACTCCGTGCTGCCCAACCCGCAGCTCGTGCAGCTCAGCCGCGCCAAGTCCCTGCGCGGCGATGTCCTTTTCACTTACCTGCTGCACCCCGGCACTGCGCTCTACGTCGGCTACTCCGACCTCTACGAAAACCTCGAGATTGATCCCGTTTCCGCCGCGCCCCTGCGCACCCTCCGCCGCACCACCTCTCCCAACAATCCCACCGGTCGCCTCTTCTTCGTCAAGCTCAGCTACCTGTTCCGCTTCTAGCGCACTTTTTGTCTGTTCTCCCTACTTCCTTACCTCCCTACTTCCTATCTTCCTTACTTCCTTTCTCTTCTTCCGCTCCCTGAGTTAGAATCGCCCGTCCTTTCCACGGGAGAATTCATTTCATGGGCAAACGCATCGCGGCGAAGATCACCGGCGTGGCAGGCTTCCTGCCCCCGCGCGTGATGACCAACTCCGATCTCGAAAAAATCGTGCAGACCACCGATGAGTGGATCCGCACGCGCACCGGCATTCGCGAGCGCCACGTGGTGGAGCAGGGCATGGCCGCCTCGCACATGGCCGTCGAAGCCGCCAAGAAACTCCTCTGCCAGAAAAAGGTGCGCCCAGAGGAAATCGAGCTGATCGTGCTGGCCAGCGTCACCCCGGACATGATGTTCCCCGCCACGGCCTGCCTCATCCAGGATCGCATCGGCGCCAAAAACGCCTGGGGCTTCGACCTCTCCGCCGCCTGCGCTGGTTTTGTGTACGCTCTCACCGTCGGCGCCCAGTTTGTCGCCGCCGGCACGCACAAGAAAGTGCTGGTCATCGGCAGCGACGTGATGACCTCGATCCTCAACTTCCAGGACCGCACCACGTGCGTGCTCTTCGGCGACGGCGCTGGCGCCGTGCTCGTCGAGCCCGCCGACTCCGATAGCGATGGCATCCTTGACTTCCACAATGATGTGGACGGCTCCGGCGGCTGTCATCTCTACATGCCCGGCGGCGGCTCGCTCCATCCGCCTTCCCACGAAACCGTGGATAAGAAAATGCACCACGTCCACCAGGAAGGCTCGCAGGTCTTCAAGTACGCCGTGCGCCGCATGGCCGACGTTTCCGCCATGCTGCTCGAACGCAATGGTTATTCAGGAAAGGATCTCGCGCTGGTGGTGCCTCACCAGGCCAACCTGCGCATCATCCGCGCCATGCAGGAGCGTCTCGGCGTGGACGACTCCAAAGTGCTCGTCAACATAGACCGCTACGGCAACACCACTGCCGGCACCATTCCGCTCGGCCTGATGGACGCGCTTGCCGAAGGCCGCTTGCGCAAGGGCGACCTCGTCCTGCTCATCGCCGTCGGCGCCGGCTTCACCACTGGCGGCATCCTCCTCCGCTGGGCCTACTGAGTGGCACAGCCATTCTTGGCTGTAAACCGGGCGCAGGCTTTCCAGCCTGCGCTTTTGCCCGCGCGCTCTTGCTCTCCGAACCGGCGGCTTCACGCCGCCGCCACCGTCCAATCTGTCTCGCGAATTCTCACGGACGTTGTACCGCCGGCTTCCAGCCGGCGCCTTTCCCGCGGCCGGGTCACTCTCCGCCTTCACATCGCATCCCGCGTGGATTCCCTGCTCAGCGTCCACCGGAGTTGTAGCGCCAGCCCCGAAGCATCGGGGCCGGCATCTTTGATGAACGATTCTCTACGCCTGTCTCGCGAACTCTCCCCGCGGCGCCCACAGAAGCAGCAGCACAATCGCTCCCGCGTAGAACGGCGCTGCCTCGGTCAGTGTGCCGCCCATCATCCGCAGCGCCAGCCCCAGCACGCCCAGCGACTCCGCGAGCGCATACGAAACCATCTTTCCCGCGCGCCACTTCTTCAGTGCCTCGGCGTTCGACGCCTCCCGCGCCAGCATTTCCTCTGCCTGCTGCACCATCCTCTTCCGGAAAAACATGGCCACACCAACCTCCAGCAGTGCTACCAGCGTCAGCACCAGACGGATCACCGTGACGTCCCGCGGCTCTGTCGGCCCGAGCTGCTCCCCAATCAGCGCGAACAGGAGCACACTTGCCAGCAAAGCCACATGCAGGATCCGCAGAGATCCAATTCCGGAAGTATCGTCCATGGGCGTGACCTCGCTCTGTCTGCCTGTCACTCGTGCCGCGCATTGTCCACGCGCTGCTTCCCGCCGGCAACACTATTCACAAATTTCTGGCCGCTGATCACCGATCACTGAGCACTGGTCGCTACACGCAAACTTCACGAATGGATTGAAAGGCTAGGAATCTTACAAAGGCAGAACTTACCGAAGCCCGTCAGTACGACCGCATCTGTGCCCAGACGGCGCGGGTACCCCGCATGCGCTGGTCCACGCAGACCGCCGCGTAGCGCGCGCAGGTGGCCATTTCGCGCTCGGCCCATTCGCCGACCGCGCGAATGGCACCGAACACCCGCGCCACTCCGCGCAGCATGCGGAAGTACCACTGCACAGCACAGAGGCGGTTGGACTCTTTCTTCAAGCTCGGGCAGGTCTCGTACAGGGCGACGAACGTGGCAAAGTCGCGTCCGCTCACCGCATTACTCCCCAGTGAGGCCGCGGCGCGGAGCGGCTCCGAGAAGCCTTTCTCCGCGACACTGCCGATTGTCGCCCGCCACCAGCTCAGCCAGAACTGGCCGACGGCCATCAGGGCGAATCCGAGAATGAGCACTGCCACCATGTTCGTCTCGTTCGCCAGCAAGCTTGCCACTCCGGCCCCTTCCCGGCAATAGTTCCTCCGTACTATCGAAATGCAAAAGTAACTTCCTGTATTTGCAATAGGTTAGAGCCAAACCTGCATCTTGCGATGCCAAAGCATTGTATTCCGCTTGTGAACGGAGCCGCTCGCCAGGTTGCAACCCTTTCATTGTCAACGAGTTCCAAGGCTTGCCTGAGACCTTTGCTTCCAGCCCTTCTGTGCATCTCTGGCGTGGCACCTATCTCCGCGCTTGCTCTGGCGGACGACTTTGACTATCCTCCCACCCTCAAATCTGGAGGACTCAATGAAGAAAGTTCTGCGCCTGTCACTTGCACTGTTGCTGCCCCTCAGCCTGCTGGCCCACGACACCTGGCTAGTGCCCTCTACCTACACGCCGTCGCCAAGGACCGCCGTGCGCCTTTCCCTAGCCACCAGCGAGGCCTTCCCCACCAGCGACAGCGCCGTCGCGCCCGACCGCGTCGCTCGCTTCACCCTGCGCACCACCGCAGGCAGCGAATCCGTTTCCGGCTACCGCTTGGACGGCAAGTTCCTCGTCGCTGACCCGGTCGTTCCCGTGGCGGGCCACGCCGTCGCCGTGCTCGAAACCAAGCCCAGGATCATTGTGCTGGAGCCGGCGCAATTCAACGAATACATCGGCGACGAAGGGCTGAAAGCGGTTACGGACGCGCGCACCAAAAACGGCCAGACTAATTCTCCCGGCCGCGAACGCTACCGCAAAATCACCAAGACGATTCTCTGTGTCGGAGCGGTGGCCGCTCCGCCCGGGGATCAAATCTATTCCCAACCCGAAGGCCTCTGGCTTGAAGTGATTCCCGAGCGCAGCCCCTGCGGACTGAAGGTCGGCGATTCCATCACCGTGCGCGTGCTCTTCCAAGGCCAGCCACTGGCCGGCGCGCATCTCGCCGCGGGCTACCAGGGCGTCACCGGTCACAAGTACCCCGTCTGGATTCCCACTGACGCGAGGGGCCGCGCTACGGTCAAGCTCGACCGCCCCGGTGCGTGGTTTGCGCGCGTGCTGCACATGGTTCCCGCGCAGAACGACTCTGAAGCCGACTGGCATTCCGCCTTCAGCACCCTCACCTTTGAGGTCCGACAATGAAACTCCTTCTCCGTGCGTTTGTTCTTTGCACGGTCTTAGCGGGCACTGCAGGGGCGCAGCATGCTGCGCCCAGTGCAGCACAAAGAAAATCCTCGGGTGCGCAGGCTGACATCCGCGCTCTCCTCGAGGCGCAGGTGGCCGCCTGGAACCGCAGCGACATCGAGGGCTTCATGGCCGGCTATTGGAAATCCGAGAAGACCACGTTCGTCAGTTCCAGCGGCATCACCCGCGGCTGGAAGGCTTTGCTCGACCGCTACAAAGACGGCTATCCCGACAAAAAGGTCATGGGTATGCTGGCTTTCACCGACCTCGAAATCACTCTGCTGGGCCGCGACGCCGCGCTCATCATCGGCCGCTGGCAGCTGGAGCGCGAAAAAGACGGCAAGCCCGATCGCCCCGGCGGCATCTTTTCCCTCGTCGCGCGCAAACTCCCCGAAGGCTAGCGCATCATTTCTGACCACACCAGCGCCGTGGCACCAGCGAAGTAGTCCGCACCAATGTGAGGAGGAATCAGGATTCAGAATACAGGATTTAGGATTCTGGGACAGGACGCCAAGCCGAAGAAGGGCTGAAACCTTATCCACGGTTTTCACTAGATCCTCAATCCTGATCCCTGACCCCTGCGTTCAGAACACCTGCAAATCCTTCCCCACCGCCACCGGCCCCTTGTAGATCTCGCGAATTTCCGCCAGCAACTGCTCTTCGCTGGTGCCCCACAGCAGCACGTGGTAGAGCACCAGCAATTTCGGCCTGGCTTCCGCCGCAATGCGCGCCAAATCGCGGGACGCCGTGTGAAAGCTGGAATGATATTTCTTCCATTGTTCCGAGCGTGTGGCAAATCCCGCCTCGCAATAGACCTCGTGGATCAAAATGTCCGCGCCGCGCGCCTGCTCGATGATCTCCTTGCTCGCCGTCGTGTCCCCGGAAATCACAATCGTGCGGTCCTTGGTTTCGAACCGGAATCCGTACGCATGCTTCCACGCGGCATGCGGCACGCGGAACGCTTTCACGGCCACATTCGCGTCCTTGTAGATTACGCCCGGCTGAATTTCGTGCGCGTTCACCTTGTAGCCCGTCGCGTTCGCGCCTTCCAGCCCCTTCGTGCGGATTGCGATGTCCTCCTGATACGCGGCGACGATGTGCTCCGTCATTTTCTTCAGTCCCGGCGGGCCGTACGCCTCGAGCGGCGCGCTCCTTTCAAGCACCCACGGCGTGAAGATCAAGTCCGCATAGCCGAGGGTGTGGTCGCTGTGCAGGTGCGTAATGAAGACGCGTTTCAGTTCCTCCATCTTTAGTCCTGCCGCCGCCGCACGTCTCACCACCCCCGGCCCGCAATCCACCAGATAGATCGCGCCGTTCACCACAATCGCTGTGGCCGGCCCCGACCGCGCCGGGTCCGCATTCGGCGTCCCCGTCCCCAGCAGAATCACCCGCGTCCCTGTTTCCTTGCTGTCCTGCGCCGCACCCGCAGTCGCAAAAAGCAGTAATAGAGTCAGTGCTGCGCAGCACCGCGCCGCCATTGATTTGGCACCCATTTTCGTTTGCCTTTTTCTCGGGAATCCTTTCACTCAGGAAGGGAGTCTATCACTCTGTGTCCGCCGCAGCCTTCGACTCTTCGGCACTTCAACTCCCCGCCTGACAATCGCTCAATGGCCCAATCCACTGACCCATGCCCCTTGGCGCTTAACCCCCACCTTACTTATGCCGCAGCCCCACGATGGGGTCCACCCGCGTCGCCCGCCACGCCTCTATCTCCTCTCCTTGCTTTGCCTCCTTTTCATTTTCCGCGATAATGTTCTGTTTTCGAATGAGCCGCGGTTTGCACATTGTGTTCCTGCTCGCGCTGGCGCTGGCCATGTACGTCGGCACGGCCGCCGAGCCGGCGCTGATTGACGACGCCGACGCCGGCCACGCCATCGCCGCGCGCGAAATGCGCGAGAGCGGCGACTGGGCAGTGATGCACATCAACGGCATCCGCTGGCTGGAGAAGGCGCCGCTGCACTACTGGCTCGTGGCGGCCAGCTACGCGCTGCTCGGGGAAAGCGCCTTCGCCACGCGCCTGCCTCTGGCCCTCGGCGTCGCGGGGCTGGTGCTGATGGTGTACGCCTTCGGCCAGCACTTCTGGGGCGAGCGCGCCGGCTTGTACGCCGGCTTGGCCATGTGTACCGGCATCGGCACGTGGATTTTCACCCGCGCGATGATCCCCGAAGCCATCTACGCGCTCCAGTTCACCGCGGCGTTCTATCTTTTTCTCCGCGCCTGGCAGGGGACGCTCCCGCCGCGCCTGGGCTACGGGGGCTGCGCCGCTGTCATCGCGCTGGCCGTGCTCACCCGCGCGCTCATCGGCCTGATTTTCCCGCTCGGCGTGAGCACATTGTTTCTTCTGGCCACGCGAGGCCAGTGCGACGGCAAGCCCCGCTGGCGCGAATTGCCCGTGTGGTCCAGCGCGCTGGTGTTCCTGCTGGTCGCCGCACCGTGGCACGTCATTGTCGGACTGCGTACTCCGGGATTTTTCTCCTTTTACTTCATCAACGAGCATTTCCTGCGCGCCATCGGCGCGCGCTACCCGCAGGATTACGGCAGCGTCCCGCTGGCTTACTGGTGGCTCGCGCATCTGGTCTGGCTTTTTCCGTGGAGTTTCTTCCTGCCGTTGGCCGCGCGCGAGTTTCCTTCTCCGCGCAGATGGCGCTCGCTCCACCACGCTGATCAGGCCCGCCTGCTGACGTTTCTCTGGGCCGGCGTCATTCTCCTGTTCTTCACCTTCTCGAAGCGCATGGAGTACTACAGCTTTGGCGCGTGGCCCGCCCTTGCGCTGCTGCTGGGCCTCGGCCTGGCCCGCGCGGAAGAAGAACAGCATCGTTGGCTGCCGCGCTTGCAAGGCGCGCTCGCTGTGGTCGGTCTTCTCGTTGCCGGTGCGCTCGGCGCGTTGCTCTGGCTTTCGCGCAACATTCAGCCCACCGGTGACATTTCTAAACTTCTTCAGCTCCAGCCGGAGAGCTTCTACCGCGTGGCGATGGCCAGCTTTTTCGACCTCACGCTCGAATCTTTCGCCGAGCTGCGCGTGCCGGCGGCCATCGCCGCGCTTTCTTTCGCGATAGGCTTGGGCCTCGCGTGGCTGCTGCGGCGCCACGGCCGCGCGCTGGCCCTCGCACCGGGCGGTGCAGGGCGGGCCGCTAACATGGTCATGGCCCTGGGCATGGCCGGCTTCATTTTCGCCGCGAATCTGGCCTTCACCGCCTTCGAGCCGCACATGTCTTCGCGCCCGCTGGCGCAGAGACTCCTCCCGCTGCTGAAGCCCGAGGACCAGCTGGTCATCTACGGCGAGTTTTACGGCGGGCCGTCGCTGGCCTTCTACACGCACCGAAAAACGTGGCTCTACAACGGCCGCTACCACGGCCTCGAGTTCGGCTCCTACTATCCCGATGCGCCCAAGATTTTTCTCACCGACCAGGATTTCCCCGCCTTCTGGCGCGGCCCGCACCGCGTGTTCCTCTACGCGCCACAACATCTCCGCCGCGAAGTCCTGCTGCGCCTGCCGCCGGAGGCAAGCTACCTGGTCGCCGAACTCGGCGGCCGCGCGCTCTACGTCAACCGCCCGCTCTCTCCCGACCAGCCCACCCTCGCCCAGTTGAAGACCAGTGCTCAGTTGCCAGTGCCCAGTGCTCGGTAGTGATTCGCGATCCTCTGTCCACCGAGCACCGGTCACTGTGCACTGAGCGGGTTCAATTTGCTTGACACCTTTCCATTTCGAAGCGTATTTTTCGCTCATCCCAGGGACACTGGAGCAGGAGTCCGCTATGACCAAACTGGCCTACGCCATGGTCTTCGTCAGCGATATGAAGCGCTCCATCGCCTTCTACCGCGATCTCCTCGGCCTGCCGCTCAAGTTCGAATCGCCCGGCTGGACGGAATTTGCCACCGAAGGCACTACCCTCGCCCTGCACAAAGCCAGCGCCCCTAACGCCGATAGCGATGCCGCCAGGAATCCTGCCGGGCGCTGCCGCCTCGGATTGCATGTGCCCAGCCTCGACGCGCTGCACCAGAAGATGACGGCGCACGGCGTCCGCTGCGTCCAGCCACCCACCATGCAGGACTTTGGCGCGCGGCTTTCCATCTACGCCGACCCCGACGGCCTGCCCATCACTTTCGCCGAATCGCGGTAGGACACACCTCCAGGTCTGTCCGGCAGGTGTTCATTTCCGTTTTGTTTGCACGCTCGCCGGCTTCTGCACTTCTTCGGTTTCCTCCTCTTCCTGCTCCTCCTCTGCGGGAGAGTCTTCGCAGACGAGTTCGTCGTGGTAGGAATCGGCCAGGGCTTTCATGCGCCAGGCGTCTTCTTCGTCGGCGAGGAAAAGTTTTTGGCGCTCTTCGAGGAGACGAGGGAGAGAGAGCAGGAGCGTCTGCCCGACATAGGTGAGACCTGTGGCCTCGCGGGGATGGATCTTCCCAGCCGCCAAAGCGCGGGCGATGCGAGCAAGAAAAGAGTGGACGCCCTCGGCGGTGTCGAGGCGGTCGCGGTTGGAGACGATTTCGGCGGCAGCGCCATAAGCCCTGTCAAAGTCGCAGTGCTTGTGGCACATGTTCCAACCGGGAACGGCCTTGCTTTGACAACGGCGTGCAGTCGGACTGCGGTAAGCACAGCGGGGTTCGTCTTTTTCTATGGTCGGCATGACTTACTCCTCAGAAGAGTCGGGAATCGAGCGGGTACCCCCCTCCCCCCGGTTTTTTGCAAAAGAGTCGGCAAGCGATTCAGGAGACAGGGTTTAGAGGCGACACAGAGGGGTGCAAGAGTGCCGAAGAGCGCGCAACGAGCAGAATAGAAAGGGGATAGGCATGGCAGGGCGGTGAAGGCAGGCCGGGGGGCCCGGGCCGGAATAAGCTTACTGGCGTACATAGCGCGTGTACATTAGCTAATTGCAATGCGGTTGTCAAGTGGAAAAACGAGTAGGCGGGCGGCGGTGGGCAGTTTGCGAAAAGCCGACTATACGTCCCGAGGAGCCAGCACAGCCCCCCTGGACGGGCTGCGGGAAGCCGTGTGCAGCGAGCGCGGCGGGATTATCCGGACTGACGGCGAGCGGCCTAAGAGTGGAAGGAAAGTTGTTGTACATCGGTTAAGTTGTTGGATTACAATCAGCGCGGTCGTTGCTCCGATTCGCCAGCGCGAGTTTCCCCTCAGGCCGACCAAAACCAGCATTATCCGGGTCAGCCTAAACAGGAGTCAGGCGGAAAACATCGCGGAGACCGGGCCCATGAAGATGCTCATTCCCGGAGGTCGCAATGCCTAATCCGAATGCTGTTGTTTCGACCGTCGTGCGCCTGGAGCCACCGCTCGACCGGCCAGCCGCCGAATTGCTGCGCAGCGAGCGCGGGTTGTCCGTCGAGCTGCGGGACGGGCGCCGGGTGCGGTTGGATCCCGCCAATCCTCGCTCGGCCGGCTTTGCCCAGATCCTGGACGGGCTAAGCAAGCAGCGCCTGCCCGTGTACCTGGAGATCGATCCTGCGACGTCGGCCGTTACGCGCCTGCTGATCCCGCACGTGGCCCGCGTCGTCAACGTGCGTCCGTTGGACGACGGCGGGCTCGAGGTGGCGCTGGAGCCATCGCACGCGCGCCATCTCCTGCGGCGCGGCGCAGCGGACTTTGCCGAGCTGGAGAAGCAGTTGCGGGAGGCGATGCGGACCGGCGAGGTGGTCATCGTGACCGAAGACGACGCGCACAACATCATTGATGTGCGCGGCTTCACTCCCGGGCCCGATGGCCCTCTGCCACCGCTGCCCCCTTTTCCTAGGCCGAAGCCGCCCGAGTGGCCGTGGCCATTGCGGTGGATCCTGGAGCTGCTGAAGCGCTTGTGGCGCTGGCCCTGGTGGCCGTGGTGGTGGTTTCGGTGCCTGTCCGCGACCAGGGCACAACAAATCTTCGACGCCATGAACGCCACCACGTGCAATCCTCTCACCGTGCCGGCACCGTGCATTCCCTTTTTGTATCCGGATGATGGCTGCTGGGCGCGCGCGCACGAGATGTGCCGGTTGATGCTCAACATGGGGGTAACGCCGAAGAAGGTGTGGATTCAAGCGAGCACTCGCCTGCACGTGAACACCAAGAACAGTCCCGCATGCTTCGTGGAGTGGGGCTGGCACGTGGCGCCCACGCTGTGCGTGCGTGGGCCGCACTTTTTTCAGACGCAGCAGATGGTGATTGACCCGTCGCTGTTTACCACGCCGGTGTCGAAGGCCACCTGGAAAGGCGTGCAGGGCGATCCCGGTGCATCGCTGACGGATACCGACGCGTCCATCTACTGGCTATGGGGCAGCGGGACCGATCCCACCTACACTCAGACCAGCTATTATCTGAATTACTATCGACTGCAACTGCAAAGCCGTGCCGTGCAATACGGCTCGCCACCCTACGCATATTGCCCGTAATCTGCGCAAACAGGGTCGGCTGGCGACCCTGCTTGTCTTTCGCGCGTCAGAGCGAGCCTTGCGCACATCGCTGGCGCTCTTATCGCCTAACTATGCGTTCAAGCGGGTGCAGCATGCTGCGCCGCTACAAGGCACAGGCGGGAAGCCTGTGCTACGGCGGCGTCATGTGACGATTCCTGCTACAATCCCCGCTTCTGAATTGGAGGCAAAGATGCGTGGAAGCCGGAGGTTGAGCGCGTTGGTGGTCGCCGTCGCGGTGTTGCTGTGTTTTGGCGTGGCCTACCCGCGTGTGCGCGAGCCGAATAACGCCTATGCCGAGCGGCGCGCCAAGCTGCGCGCACAGGTGGACGGCCCCATCGTGCTTTTCGGCTTCACCGGCAAGGAGGACGCCTCGCCCTCCTACATCTTCGGCCAGGAGGAAAACTTCTACTACCTAACCGGCCACAACGAGGAAGGCGCGGCGCTGGTGCTTCTGCCGGATGGCGGCCTAAAGGCCGCCGCTACAGCGGAAAAAGTGGAGGGGCAGGTGGGCGAGGGCCCCAAGGAAATTCTCTATCTGCCGCCGCGCAATAAACAATTGGAGCGCTGGAACGGCCCGCGGGTGGGCCCGGACGATCCCGGCATCGCTGAAGCGACGGGCTTCGCCACGGTCGAACCCTACGCCAAGCTGAAAGAGGAACTGGAGCGACTGGCCAAACCCTACACGAATTTCTACACGCTGCTGCCCCGACGCAACCAGGCCGGCTATCCGCACCGGGAGAACTGGGCGAAGTGGCTGCGCGAGACGCTTCCGCAGGTGAACCTGCGCGACATCGCGCCGCAGATCGGCACGCTGCGCCAGGTGAAGTCCGCGAGCGAGCTCGCCCTGCTCACCCGCGCGATTGATCTTTCCGTGGACGCGCACATCGAGGCCATGAAGATGATCCACCCGGGAATCTACGAGTACGAGGTGGCCGCGCGCATGGAGTACGTGCACAAGCGCGGCGGCTGCGAGCGGGAAGGCTACGCGCCCATCGTGGGCAGCGGCTTCAACTCGACGCTGCTGCACTACAACGCGGTGCGTGCGCAAATCAAGAACGGCGACCTGGTGCTGATGGATGTGGCCTGCGAATTTGCCGGCTATTCGGCGGACGTCACGCGCACGGTCCCCGCCAACGGCAAGTTCACGCCGCGGCAGAAGGAGATCTACGAGATTGTGCTGGCCGCCTCCAACGCCGCCATCGCGGCCATCAAACCCGGCGTGACGTTTGGCGGCAACGCGCCGGGGAGCCTCCAGAAAATCGCCCGCGACATCATTGATGCGCGCGGCAAAGACAAGCAGGGCAATTCGCTGGGCCGCTACTTCATCCACGGCCTAGGCCACCACATCGGATTGAAGGTGCACGACCCGGGCGGCAACCGCCCGCTGGAGCCCGGCATGGTTATTACCATCGAGCCGGGCATCTACATCCCCGAGGAAAATCTGGGTGTGCGCATCGAGGACGACGTGCTGGTCACCGAAACCGGGGCCAAGGTGCTCTCCGCGCGCGCCCCGCGCACCATTGAGGAAATTGAAAAGCTCATGGCGGAGGCCAAGAAGAAAGGGTATAGGGATTAGGGGCAGGGGTTTAGGGTTTAGCGGCTAGTGTCCTCAGTTGGAAATTCGCCGAATAAGTCCGCCGCTGTTTGTCCTGTTTTCCCGAGTCGCGGGAGCTTCTCGTACCGATGGAGTGCGCTGCTGGTGGCTTCAGAATCATTCCGTTGCGGCGAGAGCGAACTCTCGCAAAAGCAAAGCGGCGGGATCCCGAAGCTTCGGGACGCCGCACTCCACATGGTGCCGAATTTCACAAAATCGTGGGAAGAGAGCAAATTCCTCGTCGTCCCGGCAAAGCGGGACTCCTCGGAATGACAGCGTGCGGCTATTTCAGCACCCGGTCAGGGGAGGTGACGGGAGATTGGCGAGTTTCGAACTTCGAACCTCGAACTTTGATCTTCTGATTTCTCTCACCCGCCAGGCGTCACTTGTTGGTTAGCGAATAGGTCACGAGCTGAGCGCTCTTCAGCAAGCGCAACTGCTGGCGCAGTTCGTAGCGCTCCTCGAGGGCGATGATTTCGCCGCGCGAGGTGAGCCAAGCATCCACCGCGAGCGAAGGCGGCAAAGCGTTCTGGCAGACGAGCGCCGCGCTGTCCAACTGCCACAGCGCGAGCACGGACTCGCGCCGGTCGCCCAGCAGCACGCTGCGCTTCAAGCGACTGTACTTGGAGAAGGAGCCGATGGCCAGGTTGGGCGTTTCGCTCGAGCGCAGCTTGTGATGCTCGCTGGCGACGATCTCGGTCTTCGATACGCGCGCCACTTTGCCAGTGGTCGCGTCGAGCCACATCAGGCGCCCGCCCAGGGCCAGCAAGGAGCGGCCATCCGCCGTCCACTGGAAATCTTCCGCGGCGATCTTACTTTCCCAGCGAGTGATGCCACTCACCGGAGAATGCACCGAGAGGCGCGCCTTTCCCGGCCAGCGCATGGCGCGGCGCAGGATGGCGAGCCACGTGGCGTCCGGGGAAAGCTCGATTTCGGTCCACGCGTCGGAGGAGTCTATGCGCATGGGGAGACTACGTTGCAGTTTGCCCGTGGAGGCTTCATAGAGCCGCACTTCGACGCCCTTCCTGGCTTTCGCTTCGGCCAGGTACGACTCCGGCGGCCAGAAGAGCACCGCGAGCGTCCCCGCAGCGATGGAGAGCTTGCCGGGATAGAGCTGACGCTCGGCATCGAGCGCAATTTGATAGAGGCTCTTGCGCGTGGCCACGTCAATGACCCAGATGGCCGCGGTGGAACGCACGGCCAGGAGTTCGCCGGCGGGGGAGAAGGTGGCGTCCAGCACGCGCCAGGCGACGCCCGGGGGCAGGGCCGGAGGCACCAGTTCGATCTTGCGCGGCGCACCCGCGGTGCGCGGCCGCAGGGTGAGTTCGCCGCCGCGGTTGGTGTGGATGTAGAGCGCGAGCATGTTGCCGTCGGGCGAGACGGCCAGCCCTGTGCCGGCGGGCACCGCCGCGCGCGAAACGATTTGCACCGCCGCGCAGGGCGAGAGCGCCGTCTGCGGCACGACGATATCCTGCGCCGCCGCGGGTGTCGGACACCAGGCCAGAGACACACCCGCAAAACACAGCAGGAGATAAACAGGACGAGAACGAGTGCACGCGGACATGGTTGCGGCCTCTAGTGCCCTTCCAACTTTTTCTGACCAACCGAGGGAAACACAAGCAGATCCCTCGCTTCGCTCGGAATGACAACTCGAACCGCTCTGGTTTGGCGGGTCAAGTTGGAACCCGACTAGTTTGACCAATTCCGCGCCTGGCGGCTATAATGATTTTTGGTGTTTGGGTGTACCCCGCACGGTGTACCCAGCGTCGCTCCGATTCCGTCGAGACACGAGGAACTCCCAGAGCAGAACGAGGAAGCAATGACGGTCAAAGCCACACAACTGCGCCCGGGAATGGTGATCCGCCACGAGGGCGAACTCTATACGGTCTTCAGCGTGGACCACCGCACGCCGGGCAACAAGCGCGGCGCAATGCAGACGCGCATGCGCAGCCTGCGCACCGGCTGCATTGTGGACTACCGCTTCCGCGCCGAGGAGTTCGTGGAGCGCGCCATCCTGGACGAGATCGAGTACGAATACCTGTACCACGACGCCTCGGGCTACCACTTCATGAACGTGGAGACCTACGAGCAGATCGCGCTCACCCCGGAAGTGCTCGGCGAGGCGGTGAACTACCTAATCCCCAACGTGCAATTGAGCGTGGAGTTCTACGAAGGCAAGCCGATCGGCGTGGTGCTGCCGGACACAGTAGATTTGACGGTGGTGGACACCGAGCCCACCGTGCAGAAGGCCACGGCCAGCGCGGTGATGAAGCCGGCCAAGCTGGAGACGGGACTGATGATCCAGGTGCCGCCGTTCGTCAACAACGGCGACAAGGTGCGCGTGGACACTTCCGAAGCGCGCTACGTGCAGCGCGCGCACTAATCCCCTTTTCCCCACTCATTTCTGAAGCGTGGCGGCTTCTTCCTCCGCCGCGGCGAGAATCAGCGGCAGGAGGAACTCCTGCATGCGCTCGCTATCGGCCTGGGAAACCTGCTTGAGTTCGATGCCCATGCACTCGTCGCCGATGACGCGGGCCACACGGCCGACGGCATGCACGGCGGGCAGGCCGGGCTTGAGCTGGAGGGTGACCACAACCTTGGAGTCCTGCGGCAGCACGGCGGTGGACTGGATGAGCAGCCCGTTGAGACTCATGTCCAGCGTGGAGCCGTCCAGGCGCACGTTGCCGCATTCCACGGAGGCCCTCACGCGCACGCCGACGCGATGGAAACGGCGGCGCTCCTGCTGGATGGAGCCCTGCGTGACGCGCACGATGCGCAGCAGGCGGCGACGGTCGAGCGGCTTGTAGAGGAAGAAATTGGCCCCGGCCTCGAAGGCGCGCTTCTGCACGGAGGGATCCACGTCGCCGGTGATCATGACGATGGGCGTCTTCTGGTTGAAGCCGGAAGAGCGCGCGCGGCGGGCCAGTTCGATGCCGTCGGGCTCGGGCATGCGCACGTCGAGGAACACCGCGTCAAATTTTTCCCGAGCCATGTGGGCGGCGGCCTGCTGGCTGTCGGTCGTGGCCAGGACGTCCATGCCCGCCGAAGTGAGCACGGCCTCGACCAGCTCGCAAACTTCCTGCGCATCATCCACGACGAGCACTCTGCGATTCACGGTTGTCTCCTTTCGTTTCGCGGGCGCGGCCGGGCGAAGGCTCTGCTACGCGCCGGCCCGCGGGAACTGTAACAAGCTGCGGGGCCAGCTCCACGCGGTTGCGTCCGTTGGCTTTTGCCAAATAGAGGGCGTTGTCTGCCGCGCGGAGCAGATCGTGCGCGGAGGCCGGCTCGGCGCCGCCGGTGCAGGCCACACCGAGGCTGAGGGTAATAGTGATCGAGCCTCCCGGAACTTCCACCGGCTGTGCCGCAAGGCTCTGACGGACGCGCTCGGCCTGGCTGCGCACGCCTGCAACGGGACAGCTCGGGAGCACGATGAGGAACTCCTCCCCGCCGTAGCGACCCACGGAGTCGTACACGCGGACAGAATGAGCCAGGCGCTGGGCCACCTCGCGCAGCATGGCGTCGCCGGCGGCGTGGCCAAAGGTGTCGTTGACTTGCTTGAAGTGATCAATATCCGCCAGGGCCACGGAGAGGATGCTTTGCTCGCGGGCGGTACGAGAGAGTTCGCGGTCCAGGATGCGGGAGATCTCCGCGCGGTTGCACAGAGCAGTGAGCAGGTCGTGCGTGGCGTCGTAGCGCAGCACTTCGCGGGAAGCGAGCAGTTCGTCCTGCAACTGAAGGATGCGCTCACCCACGCGCAGGCGGGCCTGGAGCTCGCCTGGAAGGAAGGGCTTGGAGATGAAGTCGTCCGCGCCGGCGTCCAGCGCCCGGATCATTTCCTCCTTTTCCGTCTTGCCGGTCAACAGGAGGAGAAAGATGTAGGGCTTGTCCACACAGGCGCGGACGCGGCGGCAGAGATCAATGCCGCTCAAGCCGGGCATCACCCAGTCCAGGATCACCAGCCGTGGGGAATCGTCCTGCTGCAGGACTTGCCAGGCGGCTTCGCCCTCGGTGGCCACCACCAACTGGTAGCCCCACGCAACGAGCAAGCTGCGCAGGATGCGCAGGTCGATGGGGTTGTCGTCCGCAATCAATATCCTTCGCGGCGTGGCAGGCGAAGCGGCGCCCATGCGATTCAGTTCCTCCGGGCAATCTTGCCGGCAAAAAGGCCGACCATCTGCAAGAGCTGATCGTGTCGAATCGGCTTGGTGAGGTACATCACCGCGCCGGCGTCGTGGCCGGCTTTATAGTCCCGCGGGCTGCCGGAGGAGGCGATGAACATCACCGGCACCCTGCGCAGGCGCGCATTGGTTTTGAGAATCAAACAGAGATCAATGCCGGAGATTTCCGCCATCATGGCGTCCATAATGACCAGCGCGGGAATGCGCTGGCGCAGGATCTCCAAGGCCTGTTCAGCATTGGCGGCGGTGCGCACCGTGTAATGCTCCTGCAAGCACCTCGCGACGACCTGCAAGCTGGCGGGGTCGTCGTCCACCGCCAGAATAAAGGAGTGGTCGCCAGGCAGGGTATTTTCGTCGCTAGTCATGGTGCTTCCCTCTCAGGCATGCTCCGCGGACGGCTGGGCCGGCCACGAATCGAGAGCGGCCACAGCGGAGAGCGCGTCGCTCAGAATACTGACTTCACGGTGGAGCCGCGCGCAAATCTCTTCGGCGCCTTCCAGGCGCCCGGCGCGGGCCAGCTTTTCCAGCTCGAGGGCCGCGGCGCAGGCGGCTTCCGCACCGAACACGCTGGTGGAACCGCGGAGCGTGTGCGCGGCATGCTCGAGCGCGGTGGCGTCCCGCGTGGTGAGCGCCGCACCGATTTCCTCGAGCGTCCTGGGCGTGTGCTGGAGAAAGACGGTGACGATTTCGCGCAGAAGTTCCGTATTGCCGCCCATGTATTCGAGGGCTTTGGTCATATCAAACGACGCGCCGGCGGGGGATTCGGCGGCAGCGCGCCTGGCGGTGGCGGCCTCGCGGCCCGCGGCCAGCCGCTCGATCGCTTCGTGGAGTTCCTTCACCTGGACGGGCTTGGACACATAGGCATCCATGCCAGCGGCCAGGCAGCGCTCGCGGTCGCCCTTCATGGCGTGAGCGGTCATGGCCACCACGGGGAGGTGTTTGCCTGTGGCCTTCTCCTTCTCGCGGAGGGCCATGGTGGCCTGCAAGCCGTCCATCTCGGGCATTTCCACGTCCATCAGAATCAGATCGAAGGGTTCCTGTTCGAGGCGTTCCAGGGCCTCCCGGCCGTTGGTGACCAGGGCGGCCGTGTAGCCCCACTTCTGGAGGGTGCGCAGAGCGACGGTCTGATTGACGGGGTTGTCCTCGACCAGCAGGATGCGCAAGCTGCGCTTTTTTTCGCGCAGGGAATGGCGGGTGATGAGCAGGGCAGCGGGGGCGCTCTCAACCGGCACGGCGAGCGCGCCGATGATGGCGTCGAGCAGGAGGGATTGTTTCACCGGCTTGGTGAGGTAGGCGGTGACACACAACTGGCGGCAGCGCGCGGCGTCGCCGCGCT
>Ga0073934_10003374_pt1 | contig 29603 bp, 32 predicted proteins | sample LarsenN4metaG_FD_76834 | JGI IMG/M metagenome (GOLD analysis project Ga0073934, IMG submission 76834) | Hot spring sediment bacterial and archeal communities from British Columbia, Canada, to study Microbial Dark Matter (Phase II) - Larsen... ... | reverse complement strand
CCGCCGAGGCGGTGCCCCTCCCGCCGATCCCACCCCAACCAAGGATGCCCATGTCGGAGAGAAGACCCCCGACCTGCCCCTGCTGTGCCGGCCACGGCGTGCCCCTGGGCGCGCTCGGTCGCCTGCACTGGTTCCGCTGCCGCGACTGCGGCATGACGTTCGCCCGAGCCGGAAGATCGAAGCGCTCCACCCAAGCGCCCTCGACCGCAACGCGGGTGACCGAGCCCCCCACATCTCCCAGTTCATCCCGAGGAGGAAGCCACGATGCATACCCTGCCCGCCACCGGCCTGCGACAGCAGGCCGAGATGCTGGCCAGCCTGTCCCTGAAGCATCTGAGTTCGGCAACGCGCAACAAGCTCGCCGTTGACGATCTGTCCGTGAACGCCTACCCGACCGACTGCGGCGGGTTCGTCTATGTCGGGGCACCGAAGTACCGCGTGCCGTCGGAGCCCGATCTGGCCATGCTGTTCGAGGTGGCCGAATCCGCCGGCGTGGCCTGGCTGATGTTCGACCGCGAGGCCGCCGTCATCGACGGGCTGCCCGTGTTCGACAGCGCGGAGCCCGGATCATGAGCCAGCACCTCGCGACGGCGACGCTCGACGGACACCCCGTCGAGATCGTGGCCGGCTTCGATCGACGCCTGGGGGACTATTTTCTCCAGGTCCACGGCAAGCAGAACACTGTGCTCTACACCAGTCTTCAGGAGCCCCAGCGGGACTGGACCGCCATTGCTACCTTGCGTGGCAGAGTCGCCGAACTCGGGCTTCAACTGCCCAGCCTGATGCTCTGCGAAATCGAAAGCGACGGCCTGCAACTCGCGGGTAACCGCATCGTCCGCCACGCCGCCGACGGGCCGCCGGTCACACTGATGGTCGGCTGAGGCGGACAAACTGCCAATCACGGCGCCGGCCTCGTCCCTTCAGGGACGAGGCCGGCGCCGACCTTTTGCTCGATCAGCCCGAGATTGCGTCGGCGATCAAACAACAACCCCTCCTACGATCTGCCCAAGAACACTCTCACCAGCGGTGAGAGTTTCTTGGCTGCCTCTGTGCGACGTGGCTAATGATGGCAACTGGCGACCTGCACTGGCAAGCTCTCTGACCGTAGACGCGGTGACACAGAGAGTTGCTTCTAGCCGGCCGGCAGCGCGAGCAGTGCCCTGGCCTGCGTGACCGAGGCCGGCTGGCGTCCGTATTCCGGCATCAGTCCCACAACCTGCCGAACCAGAGCGGCATTGGACGGGGCCAGCGTATGCCGATCCAGGCGCACGTTGTCTTCCATGCCCGTACGAACGTGCCCACCTGCGGCCATGGCCCATCGCGCGACGGTCAGGGCATCGCGCCCGATGCCTGCCCCGGTGAACGTGGCCTCGGGCGCCAGGCGTTTGAGCGTCTCGACATAGAAGTCGAACACGCGCTGATCCACCGGCATGGCATTGCGGATGCCCATCACGAACTGCACGTGGAGAGGGCCCTGGATGCGCCCATCGCGCTCCATGGCCGCGGCCTGGAAGATCATCGACAGATCGAAGGCCTCTACCTCGGGCTTGATGCCGCGAGTCTTCATCTCGCTGGCCAGCCAGTCCACCAGATCAGGGCTGTTGTCGTAGACGCGCGTCGGGAAGTTCACCGAGCCCGTGGCCAGTGATGCCATGTCGGGCTTCAGCGTCAGATGAGCGCCTCGCTCGCGTCCGGCACCGGAGCGGCCACCGGTGGAGAACTGCACGATGATTCCCGGGCAGTGCTTGCGCAAGCCTTCCTGAACGACGGCAAAGCGCTCGGGGGACGAGGTCGGCGAGCCGTCGTCATTGCGCACATGCAGATGGATCAGCGTGGCACCCGCCTCGAACGCCTCATGCGCCGACTCGATCTGCTCGGTCGGTGTGATGGGCACGGCGGGGTTGTCGGCCTTGTTGGGCAGCGAACCCGTGATGGCACAGGTGACGATGCAGGGAACAGCGGTCATGTTGGATGTTCGGTCAAAGCCGCTTCACGCGAACCGGCGGTACATCGTGCGGCGAGTGTTGATGAATGCAGGCCGCACGCGCGAACTCCATGCGGTTTCGCGAACGGCCAGCCACGGCGGGCTGTTGAAGGCAGCGCGGTCAGCCAAGTCGTAGCCCGCGTGATAGACCGGACCGCCGCCCTCGACGACGCGGTAACGCGTCGCGCGCGCGACACCGGGTACGGCGGCCAGACCCCGCAGGTGTTCCTTGTCGTACCAGGCATTGAAGTCCGCCTCTTGCGCGGGCGACACGTCGGTGGCCACCACGTAGTGCCAGGCAGCATCTCGTTCGTGAGACTCACCGGCCAAGGCGAGGGTCTGCTCCAGTCGCACCAGCACCACCTCGGCGACCACCGGCGCCGGTGGAGATGGCAGATAGGCACAAGCTTCCGAGCCGTCTTCGGCCACCCACACGATTCCACGCTTGGACCGGACCCACTCGCTGACCAGGACGGACGGAAAGCGCGCGAACCACATGACTTGGCTCAGTGCGACACGTTCAGCGCCACGAGAAAGCGCGACACCATGTTGTAGGCGGCCACCGTGGCCACCAGCTCCACCAGGTGCTGCGCATCGTAGTGCTGCTGCAGATCGGCCATCAGTGCGTCGGGCACGGTGACGTCGCGTGTCATCGCATCGGTGAGTGCCAGAACCTGCCGCTCGCGCCGATCGAACGCGTCACCGATGACCGCGTCCTTCACAGCCTGGATCTTTGCCAGACTTACTCCTTCGCGTTCTGCGATGGGTGCATGGGCGTCGAACTCGAAGCCCGCGCGATTGAGCACGGCAACGCGCAAGATGATCAGTTCGCGCAGATCACCCGGCACCGATGTCTGGTTGCGTACCGCCGTCAACATGCGCTCCCACCCGGACGCGATGGGCCCGCTGTTGAGCAGCACCTGATACAGCAGCGAGACACGGCCGCGTTCGGCCAGGATTCGGCCTTCGACTTCGGCGAGTTCTGGCCGCGTGCCGGGTTGCACGAGTGGGACGCGGGGTGTGGCCATGGGCTTCTCCTCTTCGCCGCGTGGGCTCACTCGGGCTTGATCTTCTTGTCGCGGATCAGCTTGGCCCACTTGCCGGTGTCTTGCTTGAGCAGCGCGGCGAGCTCGGCAGGAGTGGACGGCGCGGGCTCGGCGCCCGAGTCCAGAAGTCTCGCCTTCAGTGCCGGGGTGCTCAATGCTCGACGCACGGCATCGCTGAGCGACTGGACGGTCGCCGCAGGCGTCTTGAGCGGGGCGAACAAGGCATACCAGTTGTTGGTGTCCACGTTCGCGATGCCTTGCTCCGCCAAGGTCTTCACCTCAGGCAGCGCAGGGTGGCGTCGTGTGGATGCGAGGCCGATTGCCTTCAGCTTGCCGGCTCGCACATGCCCGATGAGACCGGGGATGTCGCCGAAGAAGCCGTCCACCTGGCCGCCCATCAGGTCGGTAATGGCGGGCGCCGCTCCCTTGTAGGGTACGTGTAGCAGGTTCGCACCGCTGGCGTCAGCCAGTTGTTCGATGGCGAAGTGAGGGATGCTGCCGATCCCGGTGGATGCCATCGCGGTCGGATCCTTGCGCTTCTTGCTGTTGGCAATGAACTCCGCCGCGTCCTTGGCGGGGTTTGCCGGGTTCACGACCAGCAACTCCACGTTGTTGACCACAAGCGCGACCGGCGCCAGGTCCCTCTGCGTGTCGTAGGCCAGCTTTTCGTACAACGACGGGTTGATCGCCGCCGCGCCTACGCTGGTAAGCCACAGCGTGTTGCCGTCGGGCGCGGAACGGATGACTTCACCGGCCCCGATGGCACCATTGGCGCCCGCCTTGTTGTCGACGATGACGGTCTGCCCCAGTTCCTTGCCCAGCTGTTCGGCCAGCGAGCGGGCAACGAAGTCCACCGGCCCGCCCGGCGGGAACGAGATCACGATGCGGGTTGTCTTCGCCTGTGCGAACGCTGCCAAGGGCAATGCCGCGGCCGAGGCCAGGCCCATGGCACTCGTGAGAATCTGGCGTCTGAACATGTCTTGTCTCCTGTGTTTGTAGTGCGAGGCGGCTCAGTCGCAACGCGCGGTCATGCCACCATCGACGACCACCTCGGTGCCGGTGATGAAGCGGGCATCGTCGCTGGCCAGAAAGAGCACGGCTGCCGCCGTGTCGCGGCCGTCGCCCATGAAACCAAGCGGAATACGCTTCTGCCGTTGCGCAAGCAGGGCTTCGACATCACCGCCTGTGCGCTGCTTCGCCAGCCGGCTTTCGACCATGGGCGTGTGCAGTTGGCCCGGGACCACGGTGTTGACACGAATCCCCATAGGCGCATGCTGCACGGCGACCACGCGCGAAAGCTGGATGACGCCGGCCTTCGTCGCCGCGTAGGCGACCTGCGCGCTGCCGGTCCAGCGCAGGCCCGACGTGGAGGCAATGTTGACGATCGCCCCGCTGCGCTTGGCCGTCATCGTCGGCAGCACATGCTTGCAGGTGAGGAAGACACTCTTGAGGTTGACGTCCACCTGCGAATCCCAGACTTCTTCCGACATCTCCACCGGCCCGCCAGCGGCAGACCCGCCGACGTTGTTGACCAGGATGTCGATGGTGCCGAAGCGGTCCACGCAGGCCTTCGCCATGGCGGCGACATCGGCGCTGCTGGTGACATCACAGGCATGCGCCACGATGCGCTCGCGTGCATTGCCGGCCAGCGACAGTGTCTCGTCCAGGCGTGCAGGATCTCGGTCGACAGCCAGCACCCAGGCCCCCTCTTCCGCCAACCGCACGGCGATCGCACGTCCGTTGCCCCAGCCGGCCGCAACGCAGCCGGCACCGGTGACGATCGCCACCTTGTCTTTGAATCTTGGGTTCATGGTCTGCTCAGTTGTCAAATCGATGACGAGAAGCGATACAGGCGCTGAGGGTTGTCGACCAGCAGGCGCTGCACAGCCTCGGCGGTGGGTGCCATGCGGAAGATCTGGGCCGTGAGCTCATCCTCGACTGGCACCGGCCCCGCGTGGTTGGGATGCGGCCAGTCGTTCCCCCAGACGACGCGATCGCCGAACTCGGCAACCAGCTGGGCCGCGAAGGGCACGGCATCGTCATAGGGCGGCCCCAGCCGTGTGATGCGATCCACGCCGCTGACTTTGACCCAGAAGGTTCGCGAGTCCAGTAGCGAGCGCAGGGCGTCGAAAGCCGGTTGCTGGAGGCCCAGCCCGGCATCGACCCGACCGATGTGGTCGATGACCACCGGAACCGGCGACGCTTGCAGCGCGGGCGCCACTTCCGTGAGCAACCGGGTGTCTCCATGAATCTGCAGATGCCAGCCCAGTGGCGCCAGGCGCGCGGCCAGCGCCAGGACCTGGTCGACTGGCGCGCGCGTTCCCAGATGACCCATGTAGTTGAAGCGGACACCGCGAAAGCCGGCAGCATCCAGCCGCGCGATTTCGTTGTCCGCGACATCGGTGCGGACCAGTGCAATGCCTCGATAGTCCAGCGGCCGGCCGGCGATGGCGTGTTCGGTCACGCTGTTGTCCAGGCCGTGGCAGGTCGACTGCACGATCACGCAGCGCTGCAGACCCAGGCTGTCGTTGAGCGTGTACAACGCCTCTCTCGGCGCATCCTGGGCCGGCACGAAAGGCGCATTGATCGCGTAGGGGAAACGGTCTCTGGGACCGAAGACGTGACAGTGGGCGTTGCAGGCGCCTGGAGGCAGGGGGGTCGTCATGTGCCGATTGTTCGAAAACATCGGCCCGTCGTCTGCTGAATTGGGAGATAGCAGCTATTCGCCTGGTCTATGGGTTACTCAGCCTCGTTGCCGAGCCAGAAAGCGCAGGATGCCTTCTGCCAGCTCCGGTCGACCGGGTGCCGACGCATGTGACGCACCTTCGATGGTGACGAGCTCGATCGATGGGTTGATCGCCTGCATCGCCCTGAACTCAGCGAGGTACGGGTCGGCAGTGCCGACGATGCCCAGAGTCTTCACGCGGATGGCTGCCACCTGCGCCGGGGTAATGAGGGCCTTTGAGCCGCCGCGGCGCGATGCTGCCAGCGCGCGATAGTCCTGCCCGGCGAGGTCCTTGGCGGACAGTTCGCGGATCTTGTCCTCAGACGGCAGGGGCTGATCCTTGGGCCATAGACGCAGGATTTGGGACTTCTTCGATCCTTGCTCCATCTCGTCGGCCTCGACGTCCAGCTTGCGCTGGTCTTCGGCGGTCCACCTGAACCGCGGCGTCGCACCCGCCAGGACACAGGTCTTGAACCGATCCGGCGCCTGCGTCACCAGGTAGCCGTTGAGAATCGCCCCCAGGGAGTAGCCCACGATGTGGGCCTTCTGCAGGCCGAGGTGATCCAGCAACCGGGTGACGTCGTGCGCGGCCTGTGGTCCGTACTGGCTGGCTTCATGCGGCTTGCCGCTGAGGCCGTGTCCACGGCCATCGATCCCGATGACCCGGTACTGCTTGACCAGCTTGTCGAACACACCGGTTTGGATCCACTGGCTTTCGACGGAGCTCGAAAATCCGTGGGTCAGGACGACCGGTTCGCCCGCTCCGGCTTCGACGTACCGGATGGGCACTCCTGCCGAGTCAAAGAAGCGACTTTGCGGTACCGCACCGGGCCGCTTGTCGCTGCCGACGCTCGTGCATCCCACCGCCGACGCACAGGCGGCAAATCCGCACGCGAGCGCTGCTCGCCGCGAGATCTGCCCTTGTGCGGCAACACGGGAAAGCGAAGGCGTCGACACGCTATCCGTGTGCACGTGGTTGTCGTTGCTCATGATCGTCATCTCCTCTCGCTCAAGTCCCTGTCGGTTGTCGGCCGATGTAAGTCAGGATGGCCTGAACGACGGCATCCAGCTGCTCCGGCAGCAGGGCATGGCCCGCGTTGGCGATCGTGACGTTTGTGACCCGCTCACCCAGGTACTCGCGCAGCACGTTGGCGTAGTCGGGCGGTGCCACGGCATCGTGCGCAGCCTGCACGTTGAGAATGGGAGCGCTTCCGCCAGCAAAGAACTCGTCGACCGGCGTTCGCTTCTGAGCCAAGGTCTGCATGGCCATCAGGTGGCGGTCCCATCCTGTCAACCACGCGCTGGCATCGTTGCCGGGCGCGAAGAACACGCGCTGCAACGCGTCCAGGCGCTCGGCATCGGGAATCCCGGGCTCGGCGCACTTTTCGATCATTGCCCGAACCTCTGACGGTATGGGCAACGCCTGCGTCCCCTTTGGCACCTTGCCTGCAGAACCCGCCAGCAGGACGAGCCCGCGGACCAGGTCCGGGTGGTCGCTGGCCAGCGTGCGCGCGATCCAATTGCCGTGCGCGTGACCCACGACCCAAACAGGCATGTCGGTGTTCTGTCGGATGACGGCTGCGATGTCGCCCGCCCAATCGTGAAGGGTCTTGCCCTCGAGGGGTCCACGGCTGCCGCCATGACCGCGTGGCTCGGGCCGCAGCACGCGATACCCGGCATCGCACAAGGGCAGCGCCAACTCCAACATGTCGGTGGCACCGCGGCCCAGAGAGGGCAGCAACACGACGACAGGTCCCGTTCCCTGCCTGTAGACAAGGATCTCGACATCGTCGGAGACTGGCACGCGCTGCTGCGTCTCGGGCCAGCGGGAGCGGACGGGTTCGAGGCTCGAAGCGGCAACGGTCATGATCGCGGATGGGCAATGGTTGAAGGTGTGACCTGGCTCATGAGGTTCAATGGGTCAGGCAAGCGGCTGCAGAACAGGAGGCGGGGCGATGGACTTGCGACAGTTGAAGTACTTCGTGACGGTGGCCGAGGAACTGAGCTTCGTGCGCGCCGCGCAGAGGCTGCACATGTCGCAGCCACCCCTGTCGCAGCAGATCAAGGCGCTGGAAGAAGACCTGGGGGTGGAACTTCTCTTCCGCACGCGCCGCGAAGTGAAGCTGACCGAGGCAGGGCGGGTATTCCTGGCGGAAAGCCGCGAACTGCTGGAGAAGGCCCAGGCGGTGGCCCACCGCACGCGCCAGGCCGCCGCTGGTGAACACGCGACCCTGCGTGTCGGCATGGCGACTTCGGCGCTCTTCCACGTGCTGCCTCATCTGCTGGACCGGGTGCGGGCACAACTCCCCACCGTCTCGCTGACCGTTACCGACATGAACTCCGACGAGCAGGTTCGCAGCCTGGCCGTGGACAGGATCGACCTGGGCTTCATTCACGCTCGGCCGGACACCCGAGGCCTGGAACGATGCAACGTGGTCACCGACTCCTTCGCCGTGGCGCTTCCCGCGACACATGCGCGGGCAGGCAAGGCCCAACTCAGCCTGCGCGACCTGCAGGACGATGCCATGGTGGCCTTCTCGCGTGAACATGCGCCGGCACTCTTCGACGCCCTCATCGCATCGTGTCAGCAGGAGAACTTCAGTCCGCGCATCGCGCATGTCGCCAGACACCCCGCCAGCCTGCTGCAAATGGTGCAACTCGGACTGGGCGTTTCCATCGTGCCAAGGGCCTACGCGAATGCGGCACTGCCTGGGGTGGTCTTTCGGCAACTGCCCGCCATGGCTGCCCGCTTGAAGATCGACGCCATCTGGCGCGAGGGCAATGCCGCGCCTGGCCTGCGACGGGTTGTCGACGAAGTCCTGCGGACCTTCGCTCACGATGAGACCCTGAATCCCGGTTGACCCGATCGATGGGACTGTCAGGGTTCGATGCGGATGTTGGCTGCCTTGACCACCAGGCCGACGCGGCGGATCTCTTCCTGGATCAACTTGACGAACTGGGCAGGCGTGTTCTCGGTCGATTCGAACGACAACTCGGCGAATCGCGCCTTGACAAGTGGGCTCTGCACCGCCTTGGCCACTGCCGCATTGAGCTTGTCGACCACGTCCTTGGGCATGCCGGCAGGGCCCCACAAGCCGTACCACGACAACAGCTCGAATCCAGGCATGCCGCTTTCGGCGAGCGTAGGCACGTCCGGATAGCTGGCCAGCCGTTTGGCGCTGGTCACGGCCACAGGGCGCAAGCGACCACTCTTGATGAAGGGCGAGACACCCGGCAGCGGTGAGACGGCCGCCGACACGTGCCCCCCCATCACGTCGGTCAACTGCGGCACCGCGCCCTTGTAGAGGATGATCTCCATGTCGAGTTTCAGATCGCGGTTGATCATTTCCTCGGTCAGGTGGCTCGTGGTGCCCAGGCCCGACGTCGCCCAGGTGTAGGTCTTCGGCTTGGCCCGAGCCAGGTTCACGAACTCGGCCAGCGTGCGCGCCGGAATGGTCGGGCCGACCACGACGGCCAGAGGCACGTAGCCCACCTGCGCGATGGGCGTGAAGTCCTTCTCCGCGTCGTAGGTCTTCTTGGCCACCACCAAGGGCATGTAGACCTGGCTGGATGCATTGAAGAGCAGTGTGTAGCCGTCAGCCGGTGCCCTGGCCGCCTCGTTGGAGCCGATCATCCCGGAGGCGCCAGGCTTGTTGTCGACGACGAAACTCTGGCCCAGGATCTTCTGCATTTCATCGGCCACCAGGCGACCCACGGTGTCGATGGAGCCGCCGGGCGTGTAGGGCACGATCATGCGGATCGGCTTGGACGGATAGCCTTGAGCCTGCGCGTTCGACGCGCTGGCCAGCAGGATTGCCAAGACGGCCGCAAGCAGGACTTTCATTGTCTGTCTCCATCGTTGCGCCTTCAGCGACGCTGCGCGCACTCTAGGAAGGGATCACGATGGCGTCCAAGACTGTCTGCGACTCAGTCCAATAGGGAAACCGAATCAAGGAATCAAAGGCTGCACGGCTCATTGATTCGAGGGCAAACCCTTGCGGAAGTCGAGCGTGCGCAGCAGTTGTGCCGTCTCCCGTGTCAGGCGGGTACCGGGGCGAGCCAGCGGCGTGGCGAGCACCAGCGTGTTCCGGATCGCCGGTGGGCCCAGCGGCGCGTGCGGCAGGCGTTCACCGCCCGCGCGTGCCGCCAGGGCGCTCTCGGGAAGAACGGTGCAGCCGACGCCCTCCGCGACCAGCGCAAGCACCGTCTGTACCGCACCGACCTCGGCCAGCACATTGAGAGTCACACCCCGTGGACCCAGGATGTCGTCAAGCAGGCCGCGGATCGCGTTCGGCGCATTCGGCAGTACCAAGGCGTAGCTGGACAGCGAGGCCAGGGACACGCGCGCCGGCAGCCGGCTCTTCGGCGGCGCGACCAGCAGCAGCTGTTCGCGCATCACGGTCTCGTAGGCCAGTTGCGGCGAAGGCTGCGGGTCGAACATCAGCGCCAGGTCGAGCCGCCCGGCCACCAGCGATTCGCGCAGCGACAGGCTCAGGCCTTCCAGCACCGTGATCACCGCACGCGGGAAGCGTTCGCGAAAACTGCGGACCAGGGGAACGGACAGGCCCAAGGCCACGCGGGGCGGCATGCCGACGGTCACGCGACCGCCCGGTTCCCGACCGAGATCGTGCATGGCATCACGTCCCCGACGAGCCGTCTCCAGCATCTCGCGCGCATGGACGATGAAGACCTCGCCGGCCGCGGTCAACTCGACGCCACGACCCGTGCGCACCAGCAAGCGCTGACCGAGCTCCGCTTCCAGCAGAGCCATCTGCCGGCTCAAGCTGGGCTGCGCCAGATTCAGGGTGATGGCGGCACGGCTGAAGCTGCCGCCGTCAGCAATGGCCACGAGGGATTCCAGCTGGCGAAGCTCCATAGCCAGGAATCATATCGGCTATAGCCCAGACGGCCTGTGCGGAACGGGCGGGTGCGACGAGACTTCGGCCGTCGCGTCAGGGCCTCGACGCCCCGTGAGCCTGCGCACATAAGCCGACACCGAGGAGACAGCGAATTGGACGAACCCACCGCGCGCCTGCGCCTGAAGCTGCTGGCGTTGCCACTCCTGCTGGCGACCTCGCACGTTCGCGCGCAGTCCTTCGCGTCGAAACCGATCCGGATCATCACGCCCTTTGCGCCCGGCGGCAGCACCGACGTGCTGGCGCGGGCTCTGGGCGAGGGACTGCAGCGCGAACTTGGGCAGCCCATCATCGTGGAAAGCAAGACTGGCGCTGGTTCCGTGTTGGGCAACGATGCCGTTGCCAAGAGCCCACCCGATGGGCACACGATCCTGCTGACAACGGGTTCCTTTGCCATCGTGCCCAGCCTCAACGCCAAGCTGCCCTATTCGCAGCAGACAGGCTTCGCGCCGATCACCATCCTGGGACGCGCACCGAACGTGTTCTTCGTACGCGCTGACAGCCCATTGAAGAGCGGTGCCGACTTCATTGCGCTGGCACGTGCCAAGCCCGGCAAACTGAGCTACGGCTCGTCCGGCAACGGATCATCTACGCACCTGACGGCCGAGCTTCTGAAGATCAGCGCCAAGATCTTCATCACGCACATTCCCTACCGCGGCGCGAGCGCGGTGGTGACAGACACGATGGGTGGCCAGATCGATGTCGGCGTGGCCACGCTGCCCAGCATCATGACCATGCTTCAGAGCGGCAAGGTCCGCGCTCTGGCGGTCAGCAGCAAGGCCCGTTCGCCGGCACTGCCCAACGTGCCCACCGTGGCCGAGTCCGGCGTGCCGGGCTACGAGGCAGACAACTGGTACGGCATTTTCGCGCCCGGCGGCACGCCGCCCGCCGTCGTCAAGCAGCTGTACGACGCTTTGAAGCTGGCCTCCGGAACACCGGTGTTCCGCCAACGCGCCAGCGCTGAAGGTCTGATCGTCACGATGGATTCGCCGGATGCCACCACGACCTTCGTGCGTGCGGAAGAAGCCAAGTGGCGCAGGGTGGTCAAGGAACAGTCCATCACAGCCGACTGAGCATCTCGACAACGACACCTTCATGAACATGCTTCGCGTGATTCGTCCCTTCTTGATCGGCCTGCCGGTCCTGTGCGCCTGTGCGAGTGCCGCTGCGCAGACGCCGGGATTCGCCACCAAACCCATCCGCATGGTCGTTCCCTTCCCGGCCGGCGGCGGCGTGGATGTGATCGCGCGCGCGCTCGCGGATGGGTTGGCGCGCGAACTGGGCCAGCCGGTGGTCATCGAAAACAAGAGCGGCGCGGGCACGGCCGTCGGCAACGACGCCGTGGCCAAGGCACCGCCGGACGGCCTGACCATCCTGCTGAACACAAACGCCATCGCCATCATTCCCAGCCTGAACCCCAAGCTGCCCTACGCCACCGAGACGGCCTTTGCGCCCATCACGCTCGTCGGCCGCGCGCCCATTGTGGCCGTGGTACGTGCCGAGAGCCCGCTGCGCACCGGGGTCGACTTCGTCGCCAGCGCACGTGCCAAACCCGGCGCGCTGACCTATGGCTCGGCGGGCAACGGCACGTCCACGCACCTGTCGGCTGAACTGCTGAAGGTCACAGCCAAGGTCTTCATCACCCACGTTCCCTACCGTGGCGCGGCCCCGATGTTCACGGACCTGCTGGGCGGCCAGATCGACGTGGGCTTTGCCACGCTGCCCAGCGTGGCCGGCTTTCTGAACAGCGGCAAGATGCGGGCGCTGGCGGCCACCAGCGCGAAGCGATCGCCGCTGTTGCCCGACGTGCCCACTTTCGAAGAAGCCGGAGCCAAGGGCTATCAGGCCGACGTCTGGTACGCCGCCTTCGCGCCGGCCGGCACGCCGCCGACCGTGGTCAAGCAATGGCATGCAGCCTTCAAGCGCGCTGCAGAGTCGGAAGACTTCCGCAAGCGGGCCACCGCCGAAGGTCTGGTCGTCACGATGGACAGCCCTGAGGAGACGACGCGCATCGTGCGTGCCGAAGAAGCCAAGTGGCGGCGCGTGGTGAAGGAGCAGTCGATCAAGCCAGAGTGAGGTGACGCGAGAATCGTGTCTCGACTTGGACGATCTCCGCAACGTGATGGCAACTGCCGCGCTGCAAGACTTGATGGATGAGATGCAGGTCAACAGCGTGCCCTTCGATGGAGGGCACGTCACTTGGCGCTGCCTGGGCGAAGGGCCGACTCTGGTGCTTCTGCACGGTGGACATGGCTCCTGGGCGCACTGGGTCCGAAACGTCGATGCGCTGTCCAAGCACCACAGAGTCTGTGTCGCCGACTTGCCGGGCTATGGCGACTCATCGGCATCGACGTTGCCCACCCTGGCGTCCTTGCTCGACGCCACGCGACAGACGCTGGATGCCTTAGTGGGCGCGGATACGCCCATCGCGCTGGCAGGCTTCTCGTTCGGGGGACTGGTCGCCGCTCGGTTGGCGGCCCTGAGGGGCTGCGTCTCGGCTTTGGCGCTGTTGGGCCCGGCCGGCCACGGCGGCCCGCGCAGACCCCGGGGTGAGCTGCGCTCCTGGCGTGAGGCGCTGGCGTCACGCGACGAAGCAGCGCTGCGCGAGATCATGCGGCACAACCTGCAACTGCACATGCTCGCAGAGCCCGCCGACGAGCAGGCGTTGGTGATCCACACGCAGGCCTGTCTGCGCACCCGGTTCCACAGCAAGAGCATTTCGCGCGCAGGCGGGCTTGCCGACAGCTTGCGCGCGTTGACCTGCCCGGTGCTGCTGGTGTGGGGCGAGCACGACGTCACCGCCACACCAAGGGAATTGGCGCCGCAGTTGGCTGCGCAGTGCAAGCATGCAGGCACCGAGGTGCTTCCGAACGCGGGCCATTGGGTGCAGTATGAAGCTGCCGAGCCGGTCAACGACTTGCTGACCAACTGGTTTGCGCAGCCGGGCTCGGCATCAGGCCGCTGAGCGGCCCACGAGGCAGAATCGCGCGGTCCGTGCAGGACATCGACAAGCACCTGTGGCCCGCCGCATTCCCCCACTCAACCCGCTGCGCGTCTTCGAGGTCGTCGCGCGGACCTTGAACCTGACCGCTGCGGCGCGCGAGCTGCACGTCACGCAGTCCGCAGTCAGCCGGCAAGTCGGCACGCTGGAGTCCTACCTGGGTGTCGAGCTGTTTCGCCGTGAGCGCCACGGCGTGGTGCTGACACGAGCGGGGCAGACCTATGCCGAGCAGGTCATGCCCGCCTTCGATGCCATCTCAAGCGCCACAGAGCGGCTCACCAAGGCCACCGGCCAGGGCAGCCTGCGCGTGCGCACCTACACCACCTTCGCGGCGAAGTGGTTGATCCCGCGCCTGCCCGCTTTCAAGAAGGCCTATCCAGGCATCGACGTGCGCATCGTGACGGCCGTGCCTGATGTCGACTTCGACCGCGACGGGGTTGACCTGGCGATCCAGTATGGCGCCGGCCACTGGCCCCATGCCGAGGCCAATCTGCTGTTCAGCGACGAGATCGAGCCAGTGTGCACCCCCGCCTATCTCAAGCTGCACGGCGGCATCCGCGGGCGCGAAAAGTTGCTTGCCGGCGCGTTGCTGGTGTCGCAGTTCAGGCGCGACGATTGGGACGACTGGCTCAGCGCCCAAGGGCTCACGGACCGCGCCGCCGGGGGCGAGCGCATGTTCTTCAGCAGTTCGGTGCTGACCTGGCAGGCGGCATTGGACGGCCTGGGCATGGCCATCGGCCAGCGCGCCCTGCTGGCGCAGGAACTGAAGTCCGGGCAACTCGTCAGGCCGTTCGCGAAGCCCCTGCAGCGCACCAGCGGCCACTATCTGGTGAGGCCCGCGGTGCAACGCGAGTCGCGCAAGGTTGCGGTGTTTCGGGACTGGATCCTCCAGGCAGCCGCCGAGGCCTGAATCTGACGACTTCATCCACCTGCGTGGACGATGTCGCCCAAGAGGCCCGGAGCAAGTCTTGCATGCGACGGCTGAACCCGAACCGGACTCAGGTGCCGAAGTTCGGCAGTTCGTGCGCCTCATCCAATGACCACAGTTGCCCCAGAAGATCGCGGGCGCGGGCGTCGCCAAGCACCGGCCCCGCCAGTTCCATGAACTTGTCGTCCAGATCGGCGTCGCTGAGTGGCAGTTCCGGATCGCCCTTGCGCGTAGGCTGCAGATGGCTCGCGCTGCGGCCGTCGTGCGTCGTGATCGTGACGCGAGCGGCACGGCGCCCGGGGAAGTTGGCGTCGATCTCCGGGTCTACCGTCAGTGCGATACGTGCCATCAAGGCCCGGGTCTGCGCGTCCTGAAGGCGTTGATCGGTGAAGGCAGCCAAGCGCACACGGCCGAAGCGCAGGCCGGTGGCGACCACGTAGAACAGACTGAACCGGGCTTCGGCCGCTGTGCGCGGATGCACGTTGCCAGCCACGTCCAGCGCGGGTCGATAGGTGGCCACCTGCACACGCGCGATGTCGTCTGCCGTGATGCCCATGCGCTGCCTCAGCGCCAGCGCGCCGTCGATGGCTGCAAAGGTATGGCCGCAGCAGGCGTGGTTCTTGAAGGTCATGGACTCGATGTGGAAGACCTGGCCGAGCGTGGACAGCGCCGCGGACCAGTCGAGGCCGTCCGTCCCGCGATCCCCCATCGCGCGACCGAGCCCGGTCTCGCCGTCCATCACGGCGGCCGAGCCAGTGACGCCCGCACGGGCCAATTGCGCGGCCAGCACGCCCGCTTCGGCAGCGCGGCCGGCGTGCAGGGGCTTGGACATGGAATCCGTTCGGAAGGCCTCTTGCAGCCCGGCCGCAAAGGTGGCCGCCGTCGCCAGCGCATGACCGAAGCGTGTGCTGTCGATGCCGTACAGGGCCGCGGCCGCCGCGGCCGCGCCAAAGGTGCCCACGGTGCCGGTGTTGTGCCAGTAGCGGTAGTGCGCCCGCCCCAGTACGGTACCGATGCGGGTGGAAAGTTCATAGCCCACCGTCACGGCACGGAGAAAGGTCTCACCATCGGCGCCCACATCCTGGGCTGCTGCCCAGGCCGCCGAGATCGTTGGTGCACCTGGGTGATAGATGGCCTCGCGGTAGATGTCATCCACCTCCACGGTGTGCGCTGCCGTGCCGTTGATCAATGCCGCCGCACGCGCCGTGGCCTGGCGGCCCAAAGTCAGGCGCGAGCGCCCGTGGTCTAGATCGTCTTCCAGCGCAAGCTCGAGGGCCCGCGCCGGCGCTTCGACGGCGCCGGGCAGCAAGGCCGAGGCCCAGTCGACCACGGCTCGCTTGGCGTGGTGGCGCTGCGATGCACTCAGGGGTCGCCGGGCCATGTCCGCGCCGGCATCGGCCAAGGTCTGGATGGTGGTCATGCGCTGCACCTGCTCGTTCCGAAGGCCGCGATCATCGCCCGCGCCGGCGCGGCGCGGCACTTCCCATCGTGCGTGCCCCCATGAGCTTTTCGAATGCCTCAGAGCGTTCTGGCATGACCAGATGTCATGCCTGAGTTCGTGATCCGAAGTTCCGCCGTCGACGGCGATTGGCCACCATGCAGCCCATGGACCAGGACCGGAGCAAGCCATGGATTTCGAGCTGAGCGAAGAGCAGCGGACTTTTGCCACAGCAGTACGTCGCTTCGCCCGCGACAAGCTGGCCGAAGGTGCGCTGGAACGTGCGCAATCGGCGCTCTTTCCCTGGGATGCGGCCCAGTTGATTGCCGAACAAGGATTGATGGGCATCGCCTTCGGTGAGGCCGATGGCGGCCAGGGTGGCACGCTGATGCACGCCGTGCTGGCCATCCAGGAGGTGGCGCTGGTCTGCCCCAAGAGTGCCGACATCGTTCAGGCTGGCAACTTCGGGCCCATCCGCACTTTTGTCGAGTACGCCACGGTCGACCAGAAGGCGCGTTTCCTGCCCGACTTGCTGGGCGGCAAGAAGCTGATCGCGCTGGGCATGAGCGAACCCGATGCCGGTTCGGCAGTCACCGAACTGAAGACCAGCGCGCGCATCGAAGGTGACGAGGTCGTCATCAACGGCAGCAAGGTGTTCTCCACCCACAGCCCGGAGGCCGGCCTCTTCCTGATCTACGTTCGCTTCGCCCCCGGCGTGGGCGGCATCGGCTCGGTGCTGGTGGAGCGCGGCGCACCGGGATTCGAGGTCGGCAAGCCTTCTGCCTTCATGAGCGGCGAGACATGGAGCCCTTTGTACTTCGAGAATTGCCGCATCCCCAAGGCCAACATCCTGCTGGGTGAAGGCGGCTTCAAGAAGCAGATCTCGGGCTTCAACGTCGAACGACTGGGGAACTCTTCGCGCGCGCTCGCGCTGGGCCGGCATGCCTTCAACGTAGCGCGCGAACACGCGATCGTCCGCAAGCAGTTCGGCCGCGAGTTGTGCGAGTTCCAGGGCATCCAGTGGAAGTTTGCCGAGATGCAACTGAAGCTCGAGATGGCGCAGCTGATGCTCTACAAGGCCGCACTGGAGGGCGAACACGGCCTGCCCAGTGCACAGAGCACCGCCTTGGCCAAGCTGGCCTGCAACCAGGCCGGCTGGGATGTGTCCAACGAAGCCCTGCAGGTGATGGGCGGCCTAGGCTATAGCCAGGAGTCACTGGTCGAGTACTGCGTGCGCCGTACACGCGGCTGGATGATCGCCGGCGGCTCCATCGAGATGCTCAAGAACCGCATTGCGGAGGGGGTGTTCGAGCGCAGCTTTTCCCAGCGCCCGCCCAAGTGAGCACGTCAGGTGCCACAGCGCCACCGTGCACAACGAGACAACGCTAAGAGGACAACTCGGCTTCCGGCCAGGAAGCTGCAGGCGTCCGGCTGTTGATGGCCGAGGGGTGGGTGCTGGCCGTCGATGCCCTGGTGATGCACGCCTGACGACGATTGTGTCCGTGCGTTCCACGCTCAAGGGGCATCGTTGCCGACGGCCTGAACCACGGCCTGAAGCGCACGACCACAGTCATCCCGTGTCAGCGCACCGCCCAGGCATACGCGCAGGGCCGCCGGTGGGTCACGATCGGTAGAGAACGCGCTGCTGGCGACCGCCGCAATGCCCAACTGCTGCAAGCGGCCGGCCAGGCCTGCCTCCACGCCCTGCACGCCAGACAGCGGCAACCAAAGGTGGAAGGACTGCTCTGGCATGCGTACACCCAGGTGTGACAGATGCGCTCGAGCCAGCGCGCTGCGCGCCTCGCATTCATCGCGCACGGCGGACAGCACGGCGTTGGCCATGTTGGTCTCCAGCCAACGCGTCACCAGCCCGGTGGTCCATGGGGATGCCATGACCGCCACGGCCCGAAGGGCTCCGGCGGCACGCTGGTTGGCCGCCGCCCCGGGGGACACCACATAAGCCGTGCGCAGACCGGCCCCGAGCCACTTGGACATGCCGGTGACGTAGTAGGTGAGGCCCGGAGCGAACTCGGCGATCGGCGGTGGCACCGCCATCGGAAGCATGCCGTAGGCATCATCCTCGATGATGGCGACGTTGTGGCGAAGTGCGATGTCGGCGATGTGCTCGCGGCGCCGAATCGACAAGGTGGCCGTGGTCGGATTCTGGAAGGTGGGACAGACGTGCAGCGCACCGATTGGCGCTGTCTTGCAGGCTTGCTCGAATGCCTCCGGCCTCAGTCCGCCCTCGTCCATGTCCAGCGGGTGAAGCGCCACGCCCAGTTGTGAAGCGATGGCCTTGACGCCTGGGTAGGTGAGGCGCTCGACTGCCAGGCTGCGGCCCGGCCGCACGAGTTGCGAGATCAGTGCCAGCAACACCACATGGATTCCCGGGGCAATCAGCACCCGCTCGGCCGTTGCGTCGTGCAGCCACTGGCGCAGCCAGGTGGCGGCAACCTCGCGATCGTGCGGCGAACCGCCGAAGTCCTGGTACCGCATCAACTCCATCATTGAAGCGCCTGCGACGTACGTGGCGGCCGACTCCTGAAGCGCCCGCATCGCCGGATGTGCGTCGATCTCCGGCGGCTGGTTCATGGTCATCTCGGCACCCGTTCCAGCGCGCAACGGCAAGCCGATGAACGAGCCTCGGGTGAAGGTGCCCAGACCGGGCCGCGAGGCCACCAGGCCACGTTCGCGAGCCAGAGCGATGGCACGCACCACCGTCGTGTAGTCCAGCGCCAGTTCACTGGCCAGGGTCCGCAAGGGCGGCAGACGCTCGCGCGGCGCCAGACGACCTTGCTCCAGATCCTCGGAGATCAGGTCCGGAATGAGCTGGTAGGCCGGCAGTGCCGTCTCGCGGAGCCGCCGCTTCCAATGGGAAAAACTCATCCAGTGACCTCTCGCGCGTGCGTCGGAAGGGTAGCAAGTGGCGGTCCGTTCAGCGAGGCGACTTGTGCATTGGCTTGGTGCCGTCGCTCCTTTGATTGGGTGCCTTGATTGGATCGAACCTGCACCGGCTTGTTACCCGCCTACAGGGCGAAGCCGCACCCATCGAGACCTACTTTGCAAGACCTGTTCCCAGGATTGATCGGATCATGGTTGCATGGACGCCGACCGCGGCGGCATGGCGCTCGCAATGCAGGGACAGCGTTCCCGAACGGGACCGCCCGTCCACCAACCCACGAGGATTGCCATGCCCAAGGTCACACACCCCGCCGCCCAGAAGGGCGACTTCCTGGTCGACTACGAAGAGAAGGTCTTCGAAGACGTGAAGGCCGCTCCTGGCGAGAAGGCGCTGGTCACCTTCCACACGGTCGCCTTCGAAGGCTCCATCGGCTTCGTCAACCTGCTGCAGGCCACGCGCCTGCAACGCAAGGGCTTCGAGACCTCCATCCTCCTGTACGGCCCGGGTGTGACGCTGGGCGTGAAACGCGGCTTCCCCAAGCTGGGCGACGCCGCCTTCCCGGGTCACCAGAACTTCAACGAGCAGATCACCAAGTTCATCGCCGAAGGTGGCAAGGTCTACGCCTGCCGCTTCGCGCTGCAGGCACTGTACGGCCACGGCGAGGGCGCGCTGATCGAAGGCATCCGCCCGATCAACCCGCTGGACGTGCTCGACATCGTGCTGCTGCACCGCAAGCAGGGCGCCTTCATCCTCGACACCTGGACGCTGTAAGGCCATGGTCCGCGTCGCCGCGGCGCAGATCGCGCCGGACTTGAATTCCGCCGACGGCACGCTGACCCGCGTGCTGGAGACGATGCGCGATGCCGCGCGACGCGGTGTCGAGCTGATCGTCTTCCCTGAGACCTTCGTCCCCTACTACCCGTACTTCAGCTTCGTGCTGCCGCCGGTGCAGCAAGGCGCCCCGCACCTGCTGCTGATGGACCGCGCGCCCACCGTGCCGGGCCCAGTCACCGATGCCGTGTCGGCCGCCGCGCGCGAACTGGGCCTGGTGGTGGTGCTGGGCGTGAACGAACGCGACCACGGCAGCCTGTACAACACACAACTGGTCTTCGACGCCGACGGCAAGCTGGTGCTGAAGCGCCGCAAGATCACGCCCACCTACCACGAGCGCATGGTCTGGGGCCAGGGCGACGCCTCCGGCCTGGTGGCCGTACAGACCCGCGTCGGCCGCGTCGGCGCGCTGGCCTGCTGGGAGCACTACAACCCGCTGGCGCGCTATGCACTGATGGCCGATCACGAAGAGATCCATTGCGCGCAGTTCCCTGGCTCGCTGGTCGGGCCCATCTTCGCCGACCAGATGAGCGTGACCATCCGACACCATGCGCTCGAATCGGGCTGCTTCGTCGTCAACGCCACCGGCTGGCTGACCCCCGAGCAGATCAAGAGCGTCACGCCCGACGAGAAGCTGCAGGGCGCCCTGCGCGGCGGTTGCCACACGGCCATCGTGTCGCCCGAGGGCAAGTACCTTGCCGAGCCGCTGACCGAAGGCGAAGGCCTGGTGGTGGCCGACCTGGACTTGGCGCTGATCGCCAAGCGCAAACGCATGATGGATTCGGTGGGTCACTACGCCCGCCCTGAACTGCTGCAGCTGGCGATACGCCGCGAGGCTGCCCACTACACGCAGCCCCTTCATCCATCCGCCGTCGAGCCCGCACCGACGGGCACGGCGATCACCGCCACCGACACCACTGCCCGAGCCTAGGAGCCGCCATGACCGCATCCAGCGAACTGCTCACCGAACTGCAAACCCGCGGCATGCGCCTGGTGGACCCCAGCGCCGGCGCGGCCAGCCGCCGCGGTGGTGCCGGGCCTTCAGATCACAAGGCCGTCACCGTCGACGGTCTGACACTCATGATCCCGGTGCACACGGCCGGCGCCTTTGAGTCGCCCTTCGTGCTGGACGCCCCGGGCACCGATGGCAAGGCCACGCTGCGGCGCGGCCATATCCCCATCGCGCAGGTGACGATGAACCGCACGCCCCGCTTCTATGCGCGGCAGACCGCCGACGGCGTTCCCTATTCGCACATCGCCACGCTGCACGGTGCCGACGTGCTGGCCACCACGGTGCTGCAGACCTGCATCCGATACGAGAGCCGGCGCAAAGCCTGCCGCTTCTGCGCCATCGGGCAGTCGCTGGCTGCGGGGCGCACGGTCGAACGCAAGACGCCCGCGCAATTGGCCGAGGTCGCCAAGGCCGCGGTTGAACTGGACAGTGTCAAGCACATGGTGCTGACCACCGGCACGCCGGCCACGCCCGACCGCGGCGCGCAGCTGCTGTGCGAGAGCGCCCGGGCCATCAAGGCTGCCGTGGATCTGCCGCTGCAAGGCCAATGCGAGCCGCCGGACACCGACGCCTGGTTCCATCGCATGAAGGACGCCGGCATCGACACACTCGGCATGCACCTGGAGGTCATCGGCGACGAACTGCGCCAGCGCATCCTGCCCGGCAAGAACGAGGTGCCGATGGGCCGCTACTGGCAAGCCTTCGAAGCCGCCGTGGCCGTGTTCGGTCGCGGTCAGGTCAGCACCTACATCCTGGCAGGACTGGGCGACAGCGCCGGGCTGATCCTGGAGACCAGCCAGCGCCTGCTGGACATCGGCGTCTACCCTTTCGTGGTGCCCTTCGTGCCCATCGCCGGCACGCCACTGGAAAGCCATCCGGCCCCCGATGCCGCCTTCATGCGCAGCGTGCTGGAGCCGCTGGGGGCAATGGTGGCGCAGGCCGGGATCCGTTCCGCCGACATGAAGGCCGGCTGTGGCAAGTGCGCAGCCTGCTCGACGCTGTCTCGCTTCGAGGAAGCCGACGCCCGCGCCGCTGAAAGCACCCCGCTCGCCGCCTGAACGGCTCTATCCGAGACCCCAACATGCTGCACACCGCCACCGCCACCGCACCCGCCGCGCCGCTGCAACCCTGGTGCGAACTCAGCCTGGACCATCAGCCCAGCGAGTTTCGCGTGCAATGGGCGAGCAACGGCTGGATGCAGCAGCAGGCCCACGAGCTTCGCCGCCAGGTCTTCTGCCAGGAACAGGGCCTGTTCGGTGAGCACGACCTGGACGACCTGGACCACCAGGAGCCCAGCTTGCGCACGCTGGTGGCGCTGTCCTGCATCGCCGGCGACGCCGACAACGTGCTGGGCACGGTGCGCATCCACCGCGCCGCACCCGGCGTGTGGTGGGGCTCGCGGCTGGCGGTTCAGCGGGCCTGGCGCACGCACCGCAAGCTGGGGAGCACGCTGATCCGGTTGGCCGTGACCAGCGCCCACGCGCAGGGCTGCGAGACCTTCCTGGCTCATGTTCAGGCTCAGAACGTGCCCCTCTTCCAGCGCCTGCACTGGCAGGTGCGCGACGAGATGGTGCTGCACGGCCGGCCGCACGCGCTGATGCAGGCCGACCTAGCGCACTACCCGCCTTGCCACACGCCCTACGCCGGATTCGTGATCGCGAACGGGGGCGACGCGTGAACGGGTCACGCTTGGCAGACCTCGTGGCGGATCTGCGCGGCAGCCGAGGCTTCGCGCACAAGCGCGACATCGCCACGGTCCTGGCCGGCTTGGATGCCGCGGCGCCGGCTGGCGTTCCCAATGGCGACGACACGGCCGTGCTGCCGCTGCCTGGCGGGCTGGGCTACCAACTGCTGGCCATCGAAGGCCTGGTGCCCGACTTCGTACAAGCGTTGCCCTGGTTCGCCGGCTACAGCGCCGTGATGGTCAACCTCAGCGACATCGCGGCCATGGGCGGTCGGGCCCTCGGCGTGGTCGACGCGCTGTGGGCGCGCGACGCCGGACAGGCCGGGGACCTGCTCGCCGGCATGCGCGCTGCGGCGGATCGGTACGGCGTGCCGCTGCTGGGTGGCCACAGCAACCTGCGCGCGGCGCAAGGCCAGCTGGCGGTGGCCGTGCTGGGACACGCGAAGCGCCTGATCACCAGCTTCGATGCACGGCCCGGCGACCGTTTGCTGGTGGCCGTGGACCTGCGCGGCGCCTGGCAGGGCGACTACCCGTTCTGGAATGCCTCGACCACGGCCGAGCCCGCGCAACTGCGTGCCGACATGGAACTGCTGCCCGAGCTGGCCGAGGCCGGCCTGTGCCATGCGGGCAAGGACATCAGCATGGCAGGCGTGCTGGGCAGCCTGTTGATGCTGCTGGAGTGCTCGGGCGTCGGTGCCCGGGTGCAACTGCAGCATCTGCCCAGACCGACCTGCGTGCCCGACTGGTCGGACACCGGCACCAATGCCCGGCTCGCCCAGTTGCGCTGGCTGAACGCCTTCCCCAGCTTCGGCTACGTGCTGGCCATACGTCCCGAAGCGGCGGCGGAGGTCGTCCAGCGGTTCTCGGCCCGTGGCGTCGCCTGCGCCGATGTGGGCGGCATCGAGGCCGGCCAGATCCTGCGCTTGCACCTCGGCGAAGACGAAGCCACCTTGTGGGACCTGGCTGCCGAGCCCTTCATCGGCGCCTCGCCTGGGTCGGCAGCTGGCGCCTTGGCGCTGGCGGCCTGAAGCGATGGACGCGCAGGCCATGCATTCGATGCGCAAGGCTCCGCGCCTTCGCATCGCGCTTCTGACGCATTCGGTACGGCCACGCGGAGGCGTCGTCCACACGCTGGAACTGGCTGAGGCGCTGCTGGCGCGCGGTCACGACGTCACCGTCGTCGCCTCGGCCGAGCCAGGTGAGGGGTAATCGTATCTTTCCAGCAAATTGACACGCTGGCCCGCAAAAAGTCCAACAGCGATAACCACTTGCAAAACCGCCTCTCGCGGATACCTTGTGCTTTCGGTGCAGATTGACACGCTTCGACCTGCCCCGGCCGATCACACCGCCGGCGCCTCGAACGCCCCACCGATCTGCTTCGCCCGGCGAGGGTCGTCCGAGTGCAAGTACATGGACGTGGTCGACAAGGAAGCGTGCCGCAGGTTGTCTCGCACCGTCGTCAGCTCGGCACCTCGCTGAAGCGCATGGGTTGCATGCGTGTGGCGCATCCAGTGCGGCGTGGCCCGCCGCAGCTTCTCGGCCAGCGCTGGATTCGTGTCGGCCAGGATTTCGGCCGTCGCGGCGAAGAACCTCTTCACGATAGCCCACAGCCGCTTGGACGTGATGCCGGCCTCGCCATCGAGGCTGCCGAGCAGCGGCGTGGCGGGGTTCCATTTCGCTGGCGTCACGGGGAGGCCGCGCTGAGTCAGGTGCCGGTCCAGAGCCCCACGCGCCAGCCCCGGCAGCACCACCTTGCCGGCCTTGTTGCCTTTGCCGACCACGTGCAACCAGTGATCGCCGTGCGCGTCGACCTCGATGCATCCCAGCGTTGCGTGCACCAGTTCGCCAGCGCGCAGCCCTGTGCTGTAGCTGAAGTCGACCAGGAAGCGAAGCCTTTGGGCGGCGCTCGGCTGCCAACCGTATGACCACTCCAAGCCTTCAGCGACCGTTCTCACCAGCTTCCATTCCCCCTCGGAGAATGATCTTGTCGTGTCCAGGGTCGCCTGCCTGGTGCCGCGGACCTTGATGCCCGCGAAGGGATTTGCCAGCACGTACCGTTGCTCGATCAGCCACCGAAACATCGAGCTCAGCACGGACAGCGCATAGGCCCTGGAGCGCGTGGACAGGCCGCCCGCGAACGGTCGCCACTCGCTGGAACTGCGTGGTGACGCTGGCCCGACCCAACGCGCCCTCGGTGTTGGTTGCCGCAAAAAGGCCCGGTACGTCACGGCGTCCTCGGTGGCCAGCGAGGACAGCGCCACGCCGCGCTCGACGATCGCCCACAGGATCAGCCGCTCGGCCTCCTTGCGGTAGGCGCGCTGCGTCGCAGGCGCTTCGTGCAGCGACAGCCAGGCCTGGACCGCCTCGTAGTCGTTGTTCGCTCTCAGGACGCACGACGCGCGCGGTGCACGATGAAGGCCCATGGTGCCGTTGACCTCATGGGGCACGATGAGCCTTTCCCAAGGAACCACATCCGATGGCGCTTGGGTGACCAGCAGCGCACGTGCACGGTCGGTCAGGTCTGCATGCGCAGCAAAGAACGCCTGGATCCGGCGCGCACCTGCCACGCCGAGGCCGTCGATGTCCACCCACCAACGCCTGCGGCGCGGTACTCGGAGCGTGAGGTCGGCCAGGGTCTTGATGCCGGCCTGGCGCAGCACTGCGGCGACGCGGGGCTCGAGCCAGAGGTCGATGCCGTCGCCGATCAGGGGAACCGGGACGGCCGCGCTGCGCAGCTGCTCGATGGCGGCAGCCATGGCGCGTGCAGCCGCTGGGCCTTTGCGCGCGGGCCCGCTGAAAAGCTTGGCGAGGTCATCACGGTGGCGCGACTTGGCGAACGCCGCGATGTCGCGGCGGATCGCGCCAATGACGCCGCGCGACGGTTGACCGGCCGCCCGATCTTCACCGAGATACCGCGTCACCGCGCCCCTCGACGACAGCCCCTCGTGCCATGCCCGCAATACCGCGAGTGCCGCCGCGTCAGGCAGCGAGAACGCCGGTGCTGTTACAGACGAGCCGATTTCCAAGCGGCACAGTTTACGCTGTTGACAGCTCTATGCCGCTAAGGTTAGTTATCGGCATAGCTTTGACAAAGCCCCCTTACCCCACGCTTGCACCGCCGGGTTCGGGCCTGGCCGGCCGCTGGCCAGCACGAGCGTGGGAATCACCGCGGCCGTCACCTGTCGACGTTGCCGGCAATCTTCGTTTGCCACATTTGCTCTGTTGGCTGGATTTGCGTAGAATCCGCCCATGAGCACCGATCTCAGCACACCCGTCCTTCTGCGCCGCATCGCGCGGCTTGAGGCCACCGTTGGGCGCCTCAGCGAAGACCTCGGCACTCTTCGCTCTGCGGTCAGCAAGCAGGGGCTCCAACTGCCGAGGACACGGGGCGTTCGAACCCGGGGGGCGCATGCCGACGCTCCCGCCGCGGATACCCTGCATGCTCAGGCCACCGGCGGCCTGGCGGGTGCCACCGCGCGCGGCGAGGCTGCGCGTGTTCAGTGGGTCAAGGATGGCCTCGTCGTGCCCGGTGAGCAACTCGCGCAAGCCTGGGGGCTCACCCGTCAGGCTTTAGCGCCGGCCGCAGACCGGGGTGAGATCTTCGCGGTAAAGGTCGGCAATCGGCTTTACTACCCGCAGGCATTCCTCGGGATGGACCGCGAGGCCGTGGCAGTCATCTGCCGGGCACTCGGCGACCTCGGCGCTAGCGAGAAGCTGATGTTCTGGCTGCGCGAGCACGGCTCCCTCGCCGGAAAGAGCGTGGCCGCCGCGTTGGAGGCGGGGACTGCCTTGGCCAAGGTGGAGCGCTTGGCCGCGGCGTGGGCGCGCGAGCGAGGTGCCTCGCGTGTCTCTGCGGCTGCCTGATCGCGGTTCGTTTGAGGATCTGCTTCGACCGACCAGAGTCGACGTCGCTTCACTCGTGCGGCTGAGCCGGCATCCGGCTACCGAGCCGTACTGGTCGGCCGGGGTCTACCGTTTTGACGATCCCGATCCTGGCAGTGCCGACGCGTTCGGCACCTGCTACACCGCCAGCACCATCGAGGTAGCTTTCGCGGAGAGCGTCATCCATGAATGCGGGCGGTTCGTCAGAGGCAGCTACCAGGTGCCTGCCGCAGAACTCACCGAGCGCTCGGTCGTGCGTTTTGCCTGTGAACGGCGCAAGTCGCTGGTATTGGTTGACCTGACCGGGGCGGCGCTCAAGGCCCTGGGACTGAACAACGACATCAGTGCATCCGCCGACTACACGGCGAGCCAGGCTTGGGCGCGAGCGATCCACGGTGCGAATCCGCGCTGGGATGGAATCCGGTACGTGTCGCGGCAGATGAACAAGGGGTTCGCCTACGCCATCTTCGGGCGCAGTGGGCTGCACAAGCTGCGAGCCGAGAAGCTCAAGGCGTGGCAGGTCGATGACCTCTGCAATCGGTTCAACGTCACCGCGGTCTGACGGCGTCGCAGTCGGAATGCGAAGGTCGGCGACCTGGTGTAGACCGGCCGTTCGCCGGCGAAAACCGGTCGGCTCCACTCGGCCATCTGCAGACGTTCAGTACCGGCAGCATTCGGGCGCTTCATTGAGCTGCACCACGCGGCGCCGATCAGGCACGTGCACGCAACTCCCTCACGCCGCGGCCCAGCTTGCGTCGCAACAGGTTGCGAAGGGTCACACCGTCGGAATAGCCGATCTGTGCGGCGATTTGGTCGACGCTCTCGCTGCCGGTTCGCAGCAGATGCACCGCACGCTCGACGCGCAGATCCTGGAAGTACGAGAGGGGTGTCTTGCCCAATACGCTTTGCACGCGCCGCGCCAAGGTGCGTTCACTGGCGCCCGCTGCGATGGCCGCATCGGCGAGAGAGAACCCGTGCGCGAGTTGCTGCCTGGCCCAGCCCTCAAAGCGCTCGACCACCGGGTCGGCATGGGCCAGGTGATCGGGGATCACGAACTCAGCTTGCGAGCCGCGGGCCTCTACCAGCAGGTATCGCGCAGCCAGAGCCGCCAGCGCTGGGCTACGGCTGCGCACGACGCTCAATGCCAGGTCGAGATGAGCCAAGGCGGCGCCGGCCGTGGTGAAGCTGGCCGAATTCACAAGCATGCGGGACTCGTCGAGCACCACGTGCGGATAGCGCTGCCGAAACATTGGCGCCAGCCACCACGAAGTTGTGGCGCGCTGGCCATCTAGCAGCGCGCTTTCCGCCAGCAAGAACGTGCCAGTGCAGGCGGCGCCAGCGGCCGCGCGGGCGCTTGACCATTGCTGCAACGCGACGACCGCGTCGGCCACGTCCGCATGCGCGAGACGCGCGGCGAGTGCGTCTGGCATCTTGGCGCCGAGTGCGGGCACCAGAACAACGTCAGGGTTTTGCACGCGGTGCACTGGCACGACCGGTACCGCCAGACCGTGCGCGGTGCGCACGCGACGCCGAACGCCGACCAACGTGACGTTGATGGGCGGCGGCGCCTGTGCGAGCGAGCCTTCCAGTTCATTGGCCGTGCTCAGTGTGTCCATGAGTGCAGCAAGACCCAGGTCGAACACGCCATCGAGAACAAGAAGGTGCAGATTCATGGCGGAAATGATATCAATGTTGTCATTCCTGCCACTCGCAAAAACTGCCGTCGCACCCGAGACTTCGGACTCGCCAACGCTTTCACCCGTTCAACCAGAGGATCACTCCATGACCAAGTTCGCTCTGTTCGTCCGCCTTGAAGCCAAGCCTGGCCAGGAAGCCGCCGTTGCCGACTTTCTGAGAAGCGCGTTGCCGCTCGCCAACGCCGAATCGGGCACCACCGCCTGGTTCGCATTGAAGTTCGGCCCATCGACGTTCGGCGTCTTTGACGCTTTTGCGGACGAGGCCGGCCGCGAGGCTCACCTGCACGGCCAGATCGCCGCCGCGTTGATGGCGAACGCAGCCGCCTTGCTCAGTGACCTTGCCCCCGAAAAACGTAGTTCTTGGCTGATGATGGAATCAGAGACAGGAGCTACGAGATGAATGACAAGCAAGTGCGTGGGAAGTACACGCAGGAGTTCAAGCTGGAGGCCGTCAGGCTGGTCAGGGCAGGCCAGTCGGTGGGGATGACGGCGAAGGTGCTGGGCATTCCCAAGGCCAGCCTGAGCAACTGGGTGCGCTCCAGTGAGCAGGGGCAGCTTGGTGGCGCTGGCGACCGGCCGGTGACGCCAGAGCAGATGGAGCTGGCCAGGCTGAGGGCGGAACTGGCGCGCGTGAAGATGGAGCGCGACATCGCAAAAAAAGCGGCGGCGTACTTTGCGCAGGATGTTCTGCAAAGTACGCCTGGATCCGGACGATGAAGGAGAGCTGGCCGGTGAGCCTGAGCTGCGAGGTGCTGGGCGTGAGCGTCAGCGGGTACTTCGAGCACCAACGCCGCCAGTATCGACGCCAGCCGAGCCGGCCGGGCTCGGGGCGTCTGAGCGACGAGGCCTTGCTGGCGCACGTGCGTGCCATTCACGCCGAGGTCCGTCAGGAGTACGGATGGCCGCGGATGACTAAGGAGCTGTGCGCCCGGGGCCACCGCGTCGGCAAGGAACGGGTTCGACGCCTGATGCAGCAGCACGGCATCAAGGCTCGGGGCCGCCGCAAGTTCGTCGTCACCACCGACAGCAAGCACAACCTGCCGATCGCGCCAGACCTGCTTCAGCGGGACTTCGCGGCCGACGGCCCCAACGCGAAGTGGACGAGCGACATCACCTACATCGCTACCGACGAAGGCTGGCTGTACCTGGCGGCCTTCATCGACTTGCACAGTCGGATGATCGTGGGCTGGAGCATGCAGCCCCACATGCGCGCCAGCCTGGTGACGGACGCGCTGCGCATGGCGTGGTTCCGGCGTCGGCCACCGCCGGGGCTGATCGTGCACACGGACCGCGGCAGCCAATACTGCAGCGACGAGTTCCAGAAGGCGCTGACCGGGTACGGGATGCGCTCGTCGATGAGCCGCAAGGGCGACTGCTGGGACAACGCGCCGACCGAGAGCCTGTGGGGGCGCCTGAAGGTCGGCAGACTGCATGGGCGTAAGTGCGCTGCCCCCGGGGATTCGTAGCAGGTAGTTCTAGAGTCCGATCAACCCGAGACGGAGATCGGACCGATGAAGAAGCGATACACCGAGGAACAGATCATTGGCTTCCTGCGTG
>Ga0073934_10003373_pt1 | contig 29627 bp, 27 predicted proteins | sample LarsenN4metaG_FD_76834 | JGI IMG/M metagenome (GOLD analysis project Ga0073934, IMG submission 76834) | Hot spring sediment bacterial and archeal communities from British Columbia, Canada, to study Microbial Dark Matter (Phase II) - Larsen... ... | reverse complement strand
TCTATGTCTTAATGCCCTGACGGGCATTTATTGATTCTGACACATCACCTCGCTCTATCCGTATGCTCAACTCCATGCGTCTTAATGCCCTGACGGGCATTTATTGATTCTGACGCTATACTGCGATCGGAGTCCTGAAATCGACGTTCCGCGCGTCTTAATGCCCTGACGGGCATTTATTGATTCTGACCCCCCAGATCGATAAACGCTTGATACCCCCAGCGAGGGTTGAACTGGGCCAATTGGGCCTTCCGCAGGCCGTCATCTTCCCACCCAATGGCTTTTTCTGGTTCGCTCTTCAATCCTTTGCCCCATTTCATATCCGGCTGCGTACCCCCCACCCATAAAAGGCGTTGTTCCGCCCTTATAAAAAGGGGGGTGCGCAAATCTACGGCGCGGTTTTTTATGCCCTGAGGCGCTGCGCATCGCACGTCCTATGATCGCTCTTTTACACAATTATAACACCCGGAGGCGGGGTGACCCGTCCCTGGCCCAGGCTGCGCACCCGGGCCCGGCAGGCGGCGCACAGGTCGTACACCCGCAGGCTGTCCTCCTGTTCTTTGATCAGGCGGCTCAACCGCCGCAGGCATTTCTCCAGCTCGCCCGGCGTCAGGTAGACCTCAAAGACGCTCTTCTGCACCCGCTCGCCGAGCGATTCCAGGTGGCGGGCGACCTTCAGCCTGCGCCGGTCGTCCACCACGTCGTAGACGATCACGTAGAAGCTGCGCTCCATGCCGCGCTACCCGTCCGGACGGTCCAAAAGCTGCCGGGCCTGGCTCCTCGCGGCTCAACGAAAACCCATGCCCTGGAAGCCCGGCGGTCCGTGTAGGATGCGCTCGGCCACCTGGCGGGCCTGCTCCAGCAGGCACTGCCGCAGGGGGAACTGCTGCCGGCGGATGGGGTGCGTGAAGCGCTGTTCCAGCCGCGTTTCGAAGGCTTGCAGGAAGCGGCGCTGTCCGGCTTCGCCCAGCACCACCGGGCGCTCCGGCGGGCCGGGCGTAAAATCTGCCGGGGTGAGCAGGCCGCCGCGGCAGCACCACAAGACTACGCCATCCACTACCGGGCGGAATTCCTCCATCAGGTCCAGCGCCAGGGCCGGGCGGTTGTAGGCCACTTCGTGCAGGAAGCCGGCGTAGGGGTCCAGGCCGACGGCCTGCGCCGCCCCGCTGCTCGCCTGGGCCAGCAGGGTGTAGCCAAAGGACAGCAGCACGTTGACGGGGTCCGGCGGCGGGCGGCGGGCGCGGCGCTCGAAGCGCCATTCGGGGCCGATGAGAAGGCGGTAGGCGCGGAAGTAGGCCGCGGTGGCCGCCCCTTCCAGGCCGTTCAGGCTCATGAGGCTGGTCTTGCGCGCCGCCTGGTCCAGCGCCTGGCGGATCGAAGCTGCGCAGGCGGAGACCTGCGGGTCCTGCCGTTCACGGTTGTGGCGCAGCAATAGGGCGCGCTGGTGCGCCAGCTTGGCTGCCACGAAGCCCTGCGCCATCCTCAGGACAAAGCCCGGCTCGCTCAGGCGGCTGTATTGAGCCCGCCGCAGGGGCACGTGCGGGGTGACCTCGCCCACCAGCCGGCCGCGATAGCGGCCATCCTGGCTCAGGAAGACCACCTCCACCCCTCGCAAGAGCAGCGTGTCTATGACCGGGGTGGTCAGGCCCACGTTGCCGAACAAGACCACCTGCGAGATGTGCGCCAGGGGCGCGCTGGTCAGCGGCTGGCCTTCCAGCTCCACCTGCAGGCGGCGGTTGTTCAGGCGCAGCCTGGCGCCTTGCTGGAGGACGTATAAGGGGGGCATGGCGTGGATTGCGGATGGGGGATTTCGGATATCGGACTGCGGATGGCGGGTTGCGGACCTGGAACAAGGAGATGTCTCACGTCCGAACGGTTGTTCAATCCGATATCCGCCGTCCGACATCTAACATCCTGCACTGGCCCAGGCCCATGGTGGTGCTGGCGCCAACCCCGGCGTACAGGGCGAAAGCCGCCAGCGCCGCCATCACGCTCATCCAGTAGCGGTCGTAGCTGGTCGAGATGTAGGCGATTTGTCCTACCCCGCCCACCCGCAGGCCGCCGCTCTTCAGCGGCACTGAACGGCTGGAGAGGCGGTAGCGGGCCACCGCCAGGCACTCGGCGGCGTAGCGGCGCGCCTCGGGCGGAAATGCGATCGGCGCGAAGGCGTTCCAACGCTCCAGCAGGCTGCCGAAGACCAGCTCCGGCAGCGGCAGGGGCACGTGCCGTCCGCCGGACTTGAAGGTGGTTGGGCTGGTGAAGTGCAGCTCCAGCCGGCGCGGGGCCGGTTCTGCGGAGACCAGCCAGGCGGCGGCCAGATCGGCGTAGGTGGCAGCGCCGCACCAGGGGGAGGGTGGGATAGCGGATGGCGGATTTGGGATTTCGGATGGCGAATTGGCGAGGTCGGAGGGCGGGCTGGGGGACAGGGAGAGGACGGCAAAAGGGTGATAGTCAAGCTCAAGGGTGGAGCTGGCAGAAAGCGGGCCGCCAGCCTGGCAGGCCGACCACAGGATGGCAGCCAGGTCGGGCTGCAGGGCGGTCAGGCGCAGGGCGTAGGGCTGCTGCCGGTCGAGCTGGCCCTGGGGAAAGCGCCCCAACAGGGTGGAGACGGTGAAGGGGCGCGTCTCCTGGGCCTCGTGCAGCCTGGCGGCCAGGGGCAGGTCGTACTGGCGCACCACGTTCAAAAGCAGCGCATGCGCCGCCCTCCCCCACCACAAGGGCAGCACGGTCCCCTCGCCTGAGGAGCGTATTGGACGGAGTGTGAGGACGAGAGAGAGCAGGTCCATGTGATTTCGGATGGCGGATGTCGGATTTCGGATATTGGACCGTAATCCAAAATCCTACATCCTTTTCTTTCTGCCCTGATCGCGGATGGCCTGCAAGTTGAGCACCTCGGCCACCTCGTAGCGCGGCGGCAGGCTGTCGGCGATGGGCCGCAGGCGGATGACGGGAGGGAAGTAGCCCATGCGCCCGTGCAGCTCGGCCAGCAACATGGCGGTGATGAAGTTGAGCGCCGGCGGGTTCACCAGGATGGCTGCCGTCTGCCAGGTCTCGGCGTCCAGCTCCAGCCTGCGCAGCAGCTCTTCCAGTTGCGGGCGGAAGGGCCGCTCGTTGTCGAACTGCACCGGCAGCTCGATGACCTGTTCGATGGGTTGGGAAGTGAGCTGCCCGATGCGGGCCAGTTGCTCGGCGGTGAGGGGATGGGAGAAGTTCAACAAGATCATTGCGGACGGCGGATTTACGGTTCAGGAGAGGCCAATAGTTGGCCTGCCAGGAACTGCAGGCTCGGGTAGATCATCTCCATTTGATGTTTGAGCAGATGGGCTGGTTTCGCCGAGACCCGCATGCCGACATGGGCGATGTCGTTTCTTAATTCGCTGATCTGGCTCCACACTCTCACGATTTCATTCATGACCGATAGATTCTCCAGGCGCTGGTCGAAGTTTCCGGATTTGATCTTGCGCGGAGATGGTTTGCGGCGTTCCGCCGCATTGTTCAGGGCCAGTTCTATTTGCGCGCGGCTATTATCGTAATCGAACATGGGCGCTGCGAAGCAGTGCGTCAGCAGCGAGACGATCCATTCCCTGGCCAGGGCAGCGGCCTGCACCACCTGTCGGCGATCGATGTACCATTTGACCATCTTTAATTGGAGCTCCAATCCACGGGCGAGAGAATTCTCATCGGCTGGATTCTCTAAGCCAAACTGGCCATATTCCTTGACCACCTGCTCTGCCAGGACGGAAAAAGGCTTGGCCTTTTGGATGATGCCTGGCATAGCCTGAGACAGGATCTGGTGTAGTTGAGCAGCAGACTGCATTGTCTCCATAGGCCGCACCAGGCGCAGCGCAAGAGACGCCGATTCGATCGCCTCGGCTGCGATCTTTAGCTGACGACCCAAAGATCTGGCAGTCGGGTCATCGCGCATCCGGGGCCCGGCAGGCATGCCGGCATTCAACAGGTCCGCCAGTTGCTGCCCATCTCCCGTCTGCACAAATCGGTTGGTGGCCGTCAACCAATCGAGCAAGGCTACAAACGGCGTCAGGTCAAACACCGGGGAACGGTTGGCTTGTTTGTCGCGGGCTTCCCAGGCGCCATAGTAGACTCGCTCCACGATGACTTTCTTGGCAGCCTTTAGATAGGCCATAGCCAGAAACGCCAAGAACGGCAGCGAACGGAAGGAATGGGTTACATCGAAGGCGATCTCTTCGCCTTCTACCACAGCCTCGGTAAGCTGGTCGAAGATCTCCCAGAGGTCTAATTCGCTGTGGCCTTCTGGGATTGGAATCGTCTTCCAGGCCACAGCTAGCTGGTCTAATTCCTCCCCCAGCTTAACCAGATTCTCGTGCTGCTGGACGGTTGGCGTGGCGCAGATCAGCAGCTTTTCCGGCTTGAGGAAATGGGCCAGGGCGGCAGGGAAGAAGCGCGTGTGGTACTCCTGGTCTCCCAGGAAATATGTGGTCGGAGAATATTCGGCCTTGCCGAGAAAACTGATAACCTTCATTGCGGCGCCATCTCCATCAATACCCAGCCCAGGGGGTAGGCTGGGGCCTCGCTGTGGCGGCCTTGCTGGTCACGCGCGTGGGCCATGGCCACCCGCCGGCTGCGCGGGAAAGGCTCGCCGCGCTGGCGCCGGCCGCGCGCCAGCCCATATTGGGCAATCAGCTTCTCCATGAAGCCTTCGTCGACCTGCAGGCGCGCGCCCAGGGTCTTATCCCCCCAACCCGTGCCCCAACCGAGCTGGAGCAAGCATTGGTTGGCGCCCGGGTGCAGAGAGGCGAGCTGCCGATAGAAGGCCAGCGGCCTCCCGCCGTTTCGTGCCTGGCGGAACCACTCGCTCTCCTGCTGGATGCGCTCCTGGCTGCGCCGGTTGACCAGCGCGGCCAGTTCCGCCAGCCAGCGCCCCCCCGCAAGCCGCAGCCCGCGCCCTGTGGCCCACTCGGAGAACAGCGCCAGGTCCAGCTTCAGGCTGGCTGCCAAGACCGTATCCGGGCGGATGGCTTCGACTTCGATGGGCGAGCCGAAGCTGCCGCTCCGGTTCAGCACCCTCACGTTCAGCGCCATCAGCCGCTCTGCGCTCGCCGGCTGGCTGTCGCTCACCTGCAACGCCCGCAGCAGATCGCGATTGGGGTCTGGTCCGAACAGCTCGTGTTCGTAGTTCTGGGCGGCCCACTTGGGGCTGCGCCCCAGGCGGGCGAGCTCGGGAGACAGGCGTTTCTGCTCCCAGGCGTGCCAGGCCAGGGCGGTGCGCAGGGCGCCTTTCAGGCTGCTGCCGGGCAGGTAGGGCCGGTCGAAGGGGTCCTTGATCTGGGCGCGCAGTTGCGCCCCTTCGGCCGCCGAGCGCGGCGTGCCCTGGATGATGTAGCGGAAAAACTGGCTGCCCTCCTGGAAGTCCTGCGGCTGGAGCAGGCGGGCGGGCGGCTGGGCCAGGACTGTGGCCTGGAGCGGGTCGTCCACCTGCTGGGCGTCCAGCAGGGCGGCTTCGTTGATGCGCCAGGTGCGCCCAGCGTGGATGGCGTAGTCGTACTCGTGGAGCAGCTCCTCGCCGTCGCCGATGTGCAGCGGGGTGAGCACCGAGATCTTGAGTTGATACAGGCGGTAATCAGGCATGCTTGGCCTCCTGCGAGAATTCGGCCGGCCAGCCGACAGCCAGGGCCAACCCCGAGCGGTACACTGGGTGGGGCACGCTGGGCGCGCCGCCGTATTCCGGGCGGACGTCGACCAGGTCGCCGGCCGGGTAAGCCGGCGGGGCCGCCAGGCTGCCCTCGGCCAGCAGGGCCAGGCGCTTGCGTCGCTGTGCGGGGCCGGAGGGCGTGCGCAGCCAGCCGCCGACGAAGACCAGTTGATAGGCCGCCCCCGGGACGCTCAGCGCAGCGGGCAGTTCAGCGGGGCGCGGGTGGTAGCGGCTGAGCAGAAAGGCGGCTGCTCCTGGCAGCGGCTCCGGCAGGGAGATGGCTTGGCCTTCGGTAAAACCGAAGGCGCCGTAGCCGGCGCTGCGCTCTCCCCCCAGGCCATCGTGCTGCAGCAAGTCCAAAGCCCTGGAGAAGGCCTGGCGGTAGGTCGGGCCCTCCTGGCCGGCTACCGGCCGATCGGGCTGCCGCCAGGCTACGCCGAACCACAGGCCGCAGCCCTGGGCGAAGGTCACCCGGCCGGCCTGGAAGATGTTGGAGGCCGAGGTGATCCGGTCGATGGTCACGCGCGGCGTCTGGGCCAGGGAGAACACCGGATGATGGCGCAGGGCGTGCAGCTTTACGGCTTTGCGGAAGCCCTCCGGCAGCCGCTGGACCTCGTCCCTCGCCATCCACAGGGCGCCGTCCTGCAGCGCCAGGCCGGCCCTGGGTTCCCCGGCCTCGTCCGGCGGGAAAAGCCAATCATCCAGTCTCTGCCCCTGCAGCGCCAGCCGGAAGAGTCCTTCCGAGAGAAACTGGATGCGCTTGAGCAGCTTGCCGGCCTTTTGGGCGGCTTCGGGGGAGAACAGCCGCCGGCGGTCCACCGGCAGGGGGTAGAAGCGCACCCCTCCGGCGAAGGGGAAGGCCGAGCTGAGCAGCAGGGGCGGGTCGGGAGACTCGGCGTCAAAGGGCGCGGCGAAGCTCTGTGGGTCGCCGCCGGCGCGGCCAAAGACGTCCAGCAAGGCGGCAAACAGGCTGTCGGAGGGCAGCGAGACGGACACCTTGTGCGGATTTTCGCCATGCGCGCCCAGGTGCAGCCCGCTGCGGAAGGTGAGATGGTAGGGGACCAGTTCGGGCATGGGCGCCATCCCGGCCTAGGCCAGCCCGTAATGGGCGCGCAGCCGGCCCAGCAGGCCCTCCAGGTCGGCGACCAGGCCTTTCAAATCGGGAAATTCGCCCAGCGCGATGGGCTCTTCCAGGTAGCCGTCCTGCGGGCGCAGCTTCACCTTGAAATTCTCCAGGCGCACCTTGCCGGAGCCGCGGCTGCCCAGCCCGCCCAGGTAGTCGTCTTCCAGGAGCTGCAGGCTTTCCACCACCGTCTTCAGGCGGGCGATGTCCCGGCCCAGGTCGCAGTCGTCGCCCTGGTACAGGCTGTAGACCAGCTCGGCGCTTTTGAAGATTGTCCCGGCCGGCACGCGCTCCATCTGGCGCGGGTTGGCGGCGGAGGTGACCCGGTCGATGGAGACCTCGGTCTTGACCTCGGTGTAGGGCAGGTCGGTGCGGCCGGACGCCTCCAGCAGGTCGGCGCTTTCCTGCGACATGGGCACATCCCGCACTACCAGGCGGGTGGGGGTGGAGAAGGGGCGCTCGCCGGGCACCCCGAAGACCTGGCAGACGTCGCAGCCCTGGTATTCCGCCTTTCCTTTAGTTATTTGCTCTTCTTTTTCCCGGTATTCTGCGCCGCAGGAGTGTATGTTGCCCTCGCCGATGCGCTGGTTTTGCTTCAGGCCGCGATATTTCTCCAGCAAACTGCGCAGCTTGCCCTTGAGCGAAGACCCCGGGATGTAGGGCCGGTTGGTGAGCGGGTCGCGGATCACGGTCTTGTCCACCCCACCGATTTCGATGCCGGCTTCCGTGCCGCCGATGTGCAGCCCGGTGAGGGCCTGGATGTCAAAAGCGAGGAATATTCGTCCCTTGAGCTCGATACACTTGTTCATGGATGCCTCCTGTGGTTTAATCAATTGCCCCCGTAGGCCTTGTGGTAGGCCAGGATGGCTTCGAAGAAATCAACGAAGTGTCGAAAATTGTGATCTTGTTTGTGCGGGTCCTGTTCCCGGATGACGAATTCCATGGCCGGGATCAGCACATCCACCAGGTCCTTGACCGCCTTGCCCTTCTCTTTGCGCGCCCGGTAGGCCATCTTGGGCTTGAGCAGCACCAGGCGGCGCAGGGCTCTTTTGCGATTTTCCCCAGCCGTCATCCACTGGGCCTGGATCTGGCGCACCTCGCCGAACAAGGCGCGAATCTGGCTGGTAGTCAGACCGCTGTCATTGAGCTGCTTTCCGATCGTATCCGACCACTTGACCAGGCTCTCCGCACCCTGCGGATCAGTGATGATGGTGCGGAGATGATCATTCGTAGGTATGCTCATGTTAAACCTCCTTGGTAATATAAATGAAACGGCAGGCAACCTGACCCTTATCCCCTCTCCCGGAGCCGGGAGAGGGGGCAGGGGGTGAGGGTGTATGGCGGAAGTAATATTCGACAAGCCTCACAATCACTCATAAACCTGGCAGTCAATTGTTCTGCGAACCGCGAGTCAACAGCTCGGCCCAGCGGGCGGCCAGCCCGATCCACTCGATGCTGCGGAAGTCATCGCGTCTGAGAAGATTGCGCAGGCTCTCGATCTCGGCCTTCAAGGCCGGCTTGCGCTCCTCCGCCATGCGGGTCAGGTACCAGATTGCCAGCCAGTTCCACGGCCCCCACAGCGTCTGGGGGCTGCCGGCGCGGGTTTGGTCGCGGCCCTCCCGGCGGCGCTTCTCGGCCTCTGTCTGGTAGCGCTCGTGCAGGCGGATCAGCAGGCGCGGCAGGGAGCGGCTGGCGCCCTGCTTTTGGACCATGTCCGCCAGGCGGTGCATCAGGGCGTGGGCGTCTTGCCGGCCAGGCTGGTCGCATTCGCCCAGGCCGAAGCGCTCCCAGGGCAGGGCCTGGCCCAGGAAGGCCAGGGCGTCTTTGCGCCGCAATCTTCCCTGATCATCCCACCACTGCAGGCTTTTGGCCTGCTCTTCGGCGCGCAGGGCGTCTTCGGCGGCCTGCGCCAGCGGGTACTTGCCGCCCACCAGCGCCAGCCCGCCACTGGCGTGCAGCGCAGGGTGGCCGGCGCTGAAGCGCGCCAGGTCGGCGCGCATCTCCCGGGCCAGCTCGACGACCTCGTCCCAGGAGCCGACGAAGAACAGGTCGTCGCCGCCGGAGTAGATGGCGTACAGCCGCTCGCCGCGCTGGGCATCTTTCCTGCCCTGGGCATTGCGCCGCGCGGCCAGGGCGCCCACCCAGCCCTCGAAGAACAGGCTGACGGCGAAGCTCAGCGCGGCCACCCGCGACAGGGTGGCCTTGGTCCCCAGGCCCTCGGAGAACAGCCGGCCCAGGTCATCCACGTCCATGCGCAGCACCCCCAGGCGGGGGATGCCGCGCGCCTGGGCTTGCATGGCGTCGAACGGCTTGATGGAGCCGGCGCGCAATCCTTTTAATCCCTTATTCTTTAACACCCGGACCTCTTGATCACCCAGGGTGGGGGCCACGTTGACCAGGAAGCGGCGGCCCACCGCGGTCAGCTCACCTGGATGCAGGCCGGCCAGCGCCTCGTCGGCCAGGGCAAAGACCAATCGGCGGGTGCCATCGGTCGGCAGTCCTGGCAGCGATTGCTCTACTTTCGCCTTTATTCCGAATTCGGCCAGGGTCTCTTCATAGCCGCCTGGCGGCTCGGCGGGCTCCCAGGCGGCAGGCCTGGCGTCTTCGTGCAGCTCCAGGACCAGGTAACGGGCCTGGCGCAGGTCTTCGCCCAATGTCTCGTAGGAGACACACGGCGGGCATTTGCGCACCTCATCTATTTCTCTGGTGCCGGGGTGCTCCTGGCCGCACACCTGGCAGCTCCGCTCCTGGTTCCCGCCGTGGCCCTGGGGCTGGAAGAGCAGCTTCAGGTCGGCGCCCAGCTCGCTGAAGCGGCGCTGCTTGACGATTTGCAGCGCTGCGCTCAATTCACCCCAGCGCTCGCTCAGCCGGCCGGCGTAGAAGTCAGCTCCGTTTAATGGGATCGAAGCCAGGGCCAGGTACAGCTCGCCGCGGTGATGGCGCAGCAAGGCCTGGCTGACTTCGCGCTGGACTTCCTCCAGGGCCTCGTCATCAGACGGCCTGGCCAGCAGGTAGAAGTGGCCCCCGCCGGCGTAGACCAGGTTGGTGATGGGCAGCTCCAGGCGGCGCAGGGTGTAGCGGGCGGTGGCCTCGGTGAGCAGTTGCAGGTAGAAGGAGCGCCCGCGCAGGGAGCGGTTGGCGCCCTGGGCTGTGATGGTGTAGATGAAGTCCTGCACGCCCGAGATGTCGCCGCCCACCAGGCGGGCCACCGGGCGCTCGTACGCTGCCGGGGCCTGCTTCAGCGCCTGCAGCTCGTCGTCGCTGAGCGGCAATCCAACCAGGATGGCAGCCAGGGAGGCCGTCATGCGCCCGTGGTCATGCAGGCTCACGTCCGGATCGGCCTTGTAGTAGGCGGAGGGGATGCACCAGGTGTAGCGCTGCAGAAGCAGGAGCATGCTCTCCAGGTAGGCGGCCAGCGAACGTCCGCTACTGTGGGCGCCTTGCAGTGTCTTTGCTTCCTTCAGGAATTCTTCCCACATCCGCTCATAGCGCCGCCAGGCTTCGTCTTCCGATGACGCCGCTCCGGGGAAGAGAGCCTTTTCTTCCAGGTGAAGAGTCTCCAAGGGCAGGTAGGCTTCTGCGGAGGAATCCCCCGATTCCCCCACCAGCGAGTAAAAGATGGAGCGCACCTGGCGAGGATGGAGCTTGCGTTCGTCATGCTCAGGCTCAACATCCCGGGCGCGCTCCCCCGCCGAAAGTTGATCAGCCAGGCGGAGCAGGTCCTCTTCCCTGGCGGTCGGGCGATGGTGATTTGCAGCCAGGTTCTTGACTGGCAAGCGCCATGCTGCAGGCGCATACTGCTCGACGAAGTCCCCGGTAAGCAAGGCATGCATGTATTTATAGTCGCGCCGGGCCTCATCATCCCACAGGCGCGTGCCTCGCTCGCCTGCGCGCTGGGCGAACTTGCCGATATCATGCACCAAGCCGGCCAAGGCTGCTGTCAAGACGATTTCATCCATTTTCCCTCCTAAATACTCGCTCCGGTCCACCCTCCTGACTTGACCAGTCTCTCCCCCTGGTAATTATACCTTCACCGGGCAGTCAAGAGGGCGGATGAGGCCAGTTTAACCCTGGAGATAGGTTTTGTCATGCGGGATTTCCCGTAATTTTATAATCACAGGATTTACGCAATTGAATGGAAAAGACCTACCTTCGGAATCTCCTCTACGAACTGCGTAGGTCCTGAATCAAACAAATTTGGAGTTGGCCGTTTGAAAATACAGGTTCAACAAGGCGATCAACGTGTTGCGATTGACGCCCTCCAGCTCCCAATGGGCGGCGGCTTTGCTATAAGCAGACCTTAATTGCCCTTCAACAGTGCGTGGGGAGACTACCAGCCTGGAGGCGATCTCCTGGTCGCTCAGTCCCTCTTGCACCAGCAGGGCGACCACGCGTCTCTCGGCAGGGGTCAGCGAACTCAGCACGAAGGAACGGGCATGGGCGATTTTTTCGGCCAATCTCATCTGGCTCACCCGCTCGACCGCCTCGTAAGGGTCGCTCACCTGGGCCAGGCTGCCCATCAGCGGGGAAACCTGGCTCCATTGGATGAAGGGGATGGAAATCAGGTGCACCTGGTCGCCCGGCGTGGGGTGCAGGCGTTTGCTTTGCAGGAACTCCCCGGCTGAATAAAGGTGCCACAGACGGTCGTCGTCATCGAACAGCAATTGGGCAGTCGCCATCCCAAAAACGGCCAGGGTCTTGCGGCCGCCGGCAATCGAAAGATGCACCCGCGAACCGTCGGACTTCGCTGCATGCACCTGGCGATAGAAGGCCTGGAAGGCTGCCCTGGTGTCATCGGGAGTCTGCACGTCGTGCAAGGGCTGCCCATTTTCGGGGTGGATGATTGGCTGCATGGATAGCCTAACCCGGTCGAGATAGGGTGGTTGGGTAAAAGCCAGTTCGAGTTCTTTGACAGCCTGTGCCACAGGCGTGCCCGGGGCGAAGGTATGGATGACGATCACCTGCGAGACCGGCTCGCCCTGAGCCAGGAGCAGGTCCAGGGTGGCAGTCACCACCTGAGGCTCGGTGCCCAGCGTGGCGACCAGCTTGGCTGCTCTGGTTTTCACCGCAGGGCTCATGATAACAACCTACCTCCCTCCCCCGCGCAGCCTGGGGTCCAGGTAATCCCTCAATCCATCCCCCAGCAGGTTGAAGCCCAGCACGGTCAGCACCAGCGCCAGGCCGGGGAAGGTTGGAAACCACCACGACTCGCGCATGAAGCTGCGCGAGGCCAGGATGGTGGCGCCCCACTCGGGGGCGGGCGGCTGGGCGCCCAGCCCCAAAAAGCTCAGGCCCGCCGTGGACAGGATCACGTAGCCCACGTCCAGGGTGATCTGCGTGATCAGGATCGGCTGGACGTTGGGCAGCACATGGCGCAGGATCAGCCCCGGCGTGCTCGACCCCAGGCAGACCGCCGCCAGGATGAACTCCCGCTCGCGCAGCGAGAGCACCTGCGAGCGCACCAGGCGGGCGTACCAGGGCCAGTAGACGGTGGTCAGGGCGATCATGGTGTTGGTCAGCCCGGGGCCAAGGGTGGCGGCGATGGCCACCGCCAGGACCAGCGCCGGGAAGGCCAGGAACAGGTCGGTGACCCGCATCAAGATCTCGTCCACCCAGCCGCCCAGGAAACCCGCCAGGCTGCCCACCAGGAAACCGATCGCCGAGGCGATGCTCAACACCAGCAGGGCCGACTGCAGGGAGATGCGCGTCCCGGCGATCACCCGGCTCAGCAGGTCCCGGCCGAAGTCGTCGGTGCCGAACAGGTGGTGCGGGGAGGGCGGCGCCAGCCGGTTGGTCAGGTCCATCTCCAGGGGTGGGTAGGGCGCCGCCAGCTCCCCGAAGAGCGCCAGGAATATCGCCAGGCCCACCAGGGACAGGGCCAGGACATTCAGCCAGTTGCCGCGATGATACAGCCGAAAGCCTCTCGTGAATCTGCGCCCCCAGGATTGTGGCGCGCTGCTCGCGCCGTCAATATCGAATGCGCGGGTCGAGCCAGGCATAGGCCATGTCCACCAGGAAGTTGGTCGCCAGGTAGATGGCTGCCACGACCAACGTGACGCCCATCACGGCGTTGTAGTCGGCAGTGACGATCGCCCGCGCCGAATAGCGCCCGATCCCGGGCCAGGAAAACACAGTCTCGACCAGGATGGAGCCACCCAGCAGGTAGCCGATCTGCAGCCCGATCATGGTCACTACGGAGAGCAGGGCGTTGCGGATGGCGTGCTTCCAGATCACCACCCGTTCGATCAGGCCCTTGGCACGCGCCGCCAGGATATACTGCTCACGCATCACCTCCAGCATGCTGGTGCGCATGATCCTGGCCAGAACGGCCATGGGCTCTATGCCCAGCACCAGGGCGGGCAGGAGCAGGTGGTGCAGCCCATCCCAAAGGGCCGCCCAATTGCCTGCCAGCAGGCTATCGACGGTGATCAGGCCGGTTATTTCGGGGGGCATGGCCACCCCATCGCTGTGCCGCCCACCGAAGGGCAGCCATCCCAGGCGCTGGTACAGCAGCAACTGCGCCAGGATGCCCAGCCAGAAGGCCGGCGTGGAAAGCCCCCCGATGGCCACCAATCGGCTAAGGTGGTCTGCCAGGCTGTTGCGCCAGACTGCCGAGACCACCCCTATGCCATTCCCCACGATCACCGCAAACAGCAGCGCGGCCAGGGTCAGCTCCACCGTAGCCGGCAAGAAATCCGCCAGGTCCTGGGCCACCGGGCGCAGCGAATGGAACGACTTGCCGAAGTTCCAATCCAGCAGGTTGGCCATGTAGCGCCAGTACTGCTGCCCCAGGGGCAGGTCCAACCCGTACTCGTGCCGCACCTTGGCCACCCCCTCTGCCGAGGCGCGCGGGCCGGCGATCAGCCGTGCCGGATCGGTGGGCACTACCCGGGAGAGCAGGAAGGTGATGATGGTGATGCCGACCAGAACCAGCGCCATCATCACCAACCTGCGCAGCAGCATGGCGGACAAGGAAAGCCTCTGTTCTTTATTCTCTCTCCATCTCGTTCTCTTATTCTCCCGCCCGTGTCAGCCTGTAGAAGTCGAAGGTGCCGCGGTAGAGCGGGTTGCCCTGGTATCCGCGGATATCCTTGCGGAAGATGGCTTGGTCGGGCGGCTCGATCAGGGGGATCCAGGCCGGGTCCTGGCGGATGACGATGTCCTGGAACTCTTTGTACAACTCGCACAGCTCGGCCTCGTCGGTGATGGCGGGCGCCAGGTCCATGATCTCGTCGGCGCGGGCATTGCTGTAGAAGCCCGCGTTTGCGCCGGAGGAGCCGCTGGCGGCTGAGTGGAAGAGGATCCAGGCCCAGTCGGTGGGGTCGTTGTAATCGGGCCACCACGTCCAGGCCATGATCTCGGGCCGTTCGGGCCACTCGACGTCCCCGTAGAAGATGCCCACATAGGAGCTCGAGTCCATTTGCTCGATTTTCAGGTTGATGCCGATCTGCGCCAACTGGGTTTGCAAGACCTGCCCGGCGCTGGTCGGGCCGCCCTCCTCGGTGACGTAGCGCAGCTCCAGCCCCGGCTCGATGCCGGCCTCTTCCAGGAGCTGCCTGGCCTTCTCCAGGTCGGTCGTGTAGACGAAGGCCTGTGGATCGTGGCATTTCAAATTCACTGGAAAAACCCCCACCGCCCGCGGATACAACCCCTTGTAGATGCCGTTCACGTATCCGTCGTAATCGAAGGCGTAGCTGATAGCCTGTCTCACGCGCGCGTCTTCCAGCGGCCCATACTTGCCCAGCACCAGGTACTGCAGGGCCAGGCCCGGCGCCAGGCTGACCACCAGGTCCGGGTTCTTCTGCAGCGCCTCCAGGTTCTCCACGCTGAACTCGTAAGTCAGGTCCACATCGCCTTTCTCGATCAGCGAGCGGCGTGCCGATTCCTCCGGCACCACCTTGAGGATGATCTTCTCGAAGTGGAAGCCTTCATCCCACCCCCACCAGTCGGCGAACCTGGTCAGCACCACCTGCTCGTTCGGCGAGAATTCGGCCAACTGGTAGGCGCCGCTGCCGGCTTCATGCGTCTGCATCCACTCGTGTCCCAAATCGCCCTCTTTCTCATTGGCCTTGACGGTGGTGGGGCTGACCACATAGCTGCCGTAGCCTGAAGACAGGGCATTGATCAGCAAGGGGGTGGGGCTTTCGAAGCGGAATTCGAGGGTGTAGGGGTCTACCACCACCATCTGACTCTCTGGATCGGAGATAAACTGCGACAGGATGAAGCTCATCCCCAGGCCTGCGTCGATCAGCCGGGTGAAGCTGTACTTCACCGCCTCGGCATCCACCGCGCTGCCGTCGTGAAACTTGGCGTTATGGCGCAGGTAGAAGGTCCACAGCGTGAAGTCTTCGTTGTGCTCCCAGCGCTCCGCCAGTTGAGGCTCGAACTCCTCGATGTTCTCGCCCCGGGCGCGCACCAGCCCCTCCGTGGTGGCGTCCAGCACCAGGTTGCCCAATTGTTCGTTGTTGCTGGCCGGATCAAGGTCCGACGGGTTGCTGTAGATCGCCATCACCAGCGTCTTGGGGTCCCTGCCTGGAGCGGCCGGCGGGGCCTCGCTGGCCGGCGCAACCTCGGTCGCCGTCCCGGCAGCGGGGGCGCAGGCTGCCAGGATGGCGGCCAGGATCATGACTATACCCCCGCAATGGTAGAGCGAGCACTGCGATTTACTGACCATGTCTGCCTCCTTATTTGTATTTTGAAAGCATTCGGGAACCGTTGATATGCTGCTCGTATGCCCTCACTCATACCCCCCGCCATAGAGCCGCGCTCTTGATCTGGCCTCCTCCCCTCTCCCAGAATTGGGAGAGGGGCCGGGGGTGAGGGCAAAAGGGCGATTCACATACTTTCCACACGGCCTCATTTCGTGCGCCGAATGAGCAGCATCATCTCAAAAATTCCTATAAACCACTTCCCCCTCAAAGACCGTCATCAGCACCTCGGTCTCCAGGATTTCAGCCGGCTCGCACTTGAGGATGTCCCGCGACAGGACGCACAGGTCGGCCAGTTTTCCGGGAGTGAGCGAGCCTTTGCGCTGCTCCATCCGCTCGGCGTAGGCGGCTTCCAGCGTGTAGCAGCGGATCGCTTCTGCCGCAGTAAGGCGCTGCTCGCCATGCCAGGCCGGCCCACCCTGAGCCTGGGCGGGCGTGCGCGTCACGGCGGCATAGATCTGCTGCAGCGGGTCCGGCTGGAGCAGGTCGACCGCGGGCCAATCCGTCCCGAAGCACAGGTGTACTCCCCGGTCAATGAAATCCCGCCATGGATAGCCATGCGCGCCGCGCGGCTCCCCCAGGCGCGATTTGATGTACCCCTCCAGGTCTGCTGTGCAGTGCAGAGGCATCATGCTGGCGATCACCCCCAGGCTGGCAAAACGTTCCTGGTCTTGGGGATGGACCACCTCCACGTGCTCCACCCGATGGCGCCGTTCCCGCGCTTCAATTTTAGCTGCTTGCTCGTAAATATTCAAGCATTTGCGCACCGCCTGGTCGCCAACCGCGTGGATGACCACCTGGAAGCCCTGGCGGTCGGCTTCGATCACCCAGGCGGACAGCTCCTCGGGATCGACCACCGCCAGACCCGTCTCCCCCGGTGCGTCGGCGTAGGGTTCCAGCATCCAGGCGGTGTGGCTGCTCAACACCCCGTCCATGAACCCCTTCAGGCTGGCCATACGAAGCTTCTCGTTGCCGGAAAAACGCTGGCGTAGCTCCCTGGCGCTTTCCAGGTCGCTGCTCAGGTCCTGCCACTCGTTGATGCGCAGGGTCAATTCTCCGCGCTGCGCCATGCGTTCCAGGATCTCCAGGCGCTCAGGCTTCGTTCCGTGGTTGCTCAGGCTGGTGAGGCCCAGTCGGTTGGCCTTGGCTACCTCCTGGACGAACAGGCGGGCGAACTCGTTATCCGACGTGTTCGCATCCAGCGGGATGGGGGCATAGGCATTTTCGAACAGGATGCCGGTGGGTTCGCCGTGATCGTCGCGCAGCAGCCGTCCCCCAGGCGGATCGGGGGTTTGGGCAGAGTAGCCCAGCTCCTGCAGGGCGCGTGAATTGACCCAGCACGAATGATGGTCCACGTCCAGGATGGCGAGTGGTCGCTGGCTTTCGACCGCGTCCAATTCGAGCCTGGAAGGCCACGCGCCGCCCTCGAATCGGCTGGGGAACCAGCGCGTCCCCAGCAGCCAGGCGGCGGCCGGGTGGGCGGCGGCGTGTTCTCGCACCCGCTGCTGCAAGGCCTCCAGCGAGGTCACCCCATACAGGTCCACCATCATCGCCGCCCGGGCGGCAAACTCGACAAAATGGGTGTGGGCGTCGTTGAATCCCGGCAAGACCAGCCTGCCGGCAAGGTCGATCACCCGGGTTTGGGGGCCGGTGGCGGCCTCGATTTCGGCTGCGCTCCCCACAGCCAGAATCTCGTTCCCCCGGATAGCGATCGCTTCGGCCAACGGGGAGCGCCCGTCGACCGTCCACACGCTCCCATTCTTGAGCGCCAGATCCGCGGGCTTGAACCGGCTCATGGTCTCGGCCCCTCACTCCACGAACCCCACCAGCTGCACCGCGTCGATCTCGTTCCAGTCCTGGATGGCGGTCTGGTCCACGGTGATCTTGACCCCCGCCGCCAGGAACTGAACCGGAGGCACAGCCACTACCAGCTTGTAGGGGCAGGGGCGCGTCTGGGGCTGGTCGCTGAAGACCTCGTGATAGCCGCCCTGGGTGTCGATCAGCTCTACTCGCACCACCTGCGACGGGTTGTAGGTCTGGTAGATGACTACCTGGGTGGGGCGGACCGCCTTCTCATATTTCAGCTCCAGCCACTCGATGCTCCCGGCAGCCGCGCTGGCCCAGGCGGTCGTCAGGTCGCCGCATTCCGCGGTATCGGGCGCGCCGGTGGCCTGCTTGGCAGACCAGTCGAATTCTCCGAACTCCGAGCTGGCGGCGGCAGAGATGGCCCACTGGAGCAGTTCGTTCCCCTTGGCAGACGGCGGTTCGGTCTTCATCCCCGGCTGCGGGCTGGCCTTCTGCGGGGCGGGAATTTCGGTGTTGGGGGCTTCTTCGGCCGGCTGGCCGGTGAACAGGCTGCAGGCCAGGCTGGCCAGCAGCAGGGCGATCAGGCCAGCCGGCAGGCGACGATAGTCTCGAATCATGGAGGACCTCCTCGTAGGGTTGTGGGGTATATATTTTAGTCAATCTTCCCTTGGGCGCGCAAACCTATTTATCACTGAGGCCATAAGAGCGTCTTCCTTCAGGCTTATTACTCACGATATTCATTTGACAAAATTTTGAAGATGCTATACTTTACTACCGGCGCATCGCATATCACAGTATTCCAAACAATCGACCAGGTGATCGAGGAATATTCATGTACCGCGATATTACGAAACCTATGATATCCACCCATTTCTACCTCGGAATGCCTTTCGATGAAATCATTCGATAAGCGTCCAGCCGCCTCGCCGATCCAAACAACAAAGACACTTCGCCTTGCCCAGGCAGGATCATATCGCTAGCCTCGATCCAGGCCTTCTGCAGCGCTTCGCTGCCGAAGCCAGCGCACAGGTTGGCGTAGTCACCCACTTCATAGCGCAGCTCGACGTCGTAGCGCCCGAAGCCGTGCACGGTGAACCAGGCGCCCAGGTATGTCCACCCCTGCGCCTGACCCTCCCTGAGCAAGGCGTCGTTCTTTGTGAGCCATTCCCTGAACGCGCCGCCCTGTAATGGCTGGAGATTGAAACGAGTCACGTACTGCATGTCTGCCTCCTGGGGGGATATATCTGGAATGGCAAACACCGGTAGGTTTCCGTGACCAGCTATTGCGGCGTGTCAACACCATGATACAGACGAATTCGGCAAAACGCAAGCGCGGATTTCTCCAAATCTGGATGAATACAATTTCTAGATTTGGGAATCGAATGTCCTTCGATCCGATGATAAAATAAAATTGCGCTGTCAGTACAGGCAATGATATGACCATGCCCTCAAACATACGTCTATGCTCTAGCTTTGATTCCCAGGCTGATATAGTTTTATGGGAGGGGGATTGCCTGGAATTATTGCCATCCATACCAGACCAGTCAGTACAGTTGGTTGTGACCTCGCCTCCCTACAATTTAGGCAAGCCTTACGAAAGCCGTTTAGAGCTCGGGGTCTATTTAGACCAGCAGGCGGCGGTGATCAAGGAGTGTGTGCGCATCCTGAAGCCCAGCGGCAGCCTGTGCTGGCAGGTGGGCAATTACGTCGAGGATGGCGAGATCATCCCGCTCGATATCCTGCTCTACCCGATCTTCGAAACTCTCGATCTTCATCTGCGCAACCGAATCGTGTGGCATTTTGGGCATGGGCTGCACGCTTCGCGGCGGTTCTCCGGCCGGTACGAAGTCATACTGTGGTTTACCAGGACGGACGATTACATTTTCAACCTGGATGCGGTGCGCGTGCCGCAAAAATATCCCAACAAGAAATACTTCAAGGGCCCGAAGAGGGGGGAGCTATCCGGCAATCCATTAGGAAAAAATCCTGGGGACATTTGGGAGATCCCTAACGTCAAAGCCAATCACGTCGAAAAGACCGCCCACCCGGCCAAATTTCCGGTGGAGCTGGTCGAGCGCCTGGTGCTGGCCCTGACCGACCCGGACGACTGGGTTTTCGATCCCTTCATCGGCTCGGGCACCACCGCCATAGCAGCTTTGATGCACGGCCGGCGCGCCATCGGTGCCGAGATCTTACCGGAATACGTCGCCATAGCCCGTGAGAGGCTCAGCCTGGCGGAAAAGGGCAGGCTGCGCATTCGCCCCATGGAGCGGCAGGTCTACGACCCCGATCTGCCGGAGCAATCCCTGCCGCCAAAATACGTCAGGGTCGGTAAGAAAGACCTTCAGCCGAGACTGCTAGAAATAGGGGAGGAATTTTTGGTGTAAAAATAGTTCCCTTCCACACTCTCCACCGCCAGATGTCGTCGGGCGTGTCGTACGGGGAGCAATTGGTCTACGATATCGAGCGCCTCGGCGCCACTTCCCGGCAGTATCCACGAAAATCATCTTGATCGACGCCGATTGACCAGCATACAGTATGGTTCTACCTGCGTTGCACGGTTATTGGCTGGCTTGATCGCCTCATTGCCTAGCGGCGCAGCCGCCGTTGCAATCTCCTCTTACCGTCCTCCCCCCGAGCTGCGCATGCCGCAGGTGGAATTCTCGAGTATTCCCTGTTAGCTTCCCCAAATCAACGTCAACTGCAGAACCGGATGGCAGTTGCTTCGATGATCTCGATGAGCTTGTGCAGCTCCGATATAGATACCCACTCATCCGGGGCGTGTAGATTGTCGCCCTTCGCCCCCAGCATCAGGGTTGGAATCCCCGCCTCCTGGAAGATGGCCGCGTCTCCCCAGGCGTTTTCCCCCGTCGCCCTGACTTTCTCGCCGGTGACGACTTCAACCTGTGAGGCCAGAATGTCCCAGAGAGCTTCGTGATCTCTGGCTTGAAAAGGATCACGCGCCAATCGCACCTGGACATGGCCTTCGAAATTGGGGTGTAAGCCTTTTACTTCCTCGAAAATGGCCTGTATCTCGGACAGGCGGTCCTGGATCGACTCACCCGGCTGGGTGCCAATCTCGATGCCCAGGACACATTCCGCCGGGTAGGTGGCGTAGTCTGTCCCGCCAGAGATTACCCCGGTGTGAAAGACGATCTTGCCGTTCAATGGGTGGGCGGTGGGGGCATATTTCAAGCGATCCAGTTGGCCCAGGCGAGAGATCACTTCCGCCATGTGCAGAATGGAGTCGATGCCGGCCTCCGGCGCCGACCCATGGGCTGCACGGCCTTTTACGATGATATCCAGCCAGCCAAATCCCTGGTGGGTCACGGTGATGCTCCCCAACCCGAAAGGCTCCAACACCACCAGTCCATCCGGCTTATACCGTTTCACAAAGTCGAAGGCCCCGCTGGATGTGCCTTCTTCATCGATCAACAAGGCCAGCCAGAGATCCCCGCCCAGGCGGACCTGTTTTTCTACGATGGATTTTAAAGCCAGCATGGCCGCCGCGCAGTGGCCCTTGTCGTCGGCGGCGCCCAGGCCGAATAAGCGGTCGCCATCCACCCGGGGATGCAACGCCCGCTCGCGCCAGAGATCATACCCAACCGTATCGGTGTGAGCATACAGGCACAGGCTCTTGCCGGCCCCCGAGCCGGGCAGCCTTGCGACCATGTTGAAGCGGCCTTCTTCCGCTTCATCGAGATGGATCTGCAGCCCATACGGCTCGAGCCAGGCCGCAATGGTTCGAACGACTTCGGCTTCGCCAACGCCGGACTTCACCAGCCAGGGATTTACAGAGTCGATCTGCACCAGTTGGCAAACCAGGTCAATTAATTCGCGCTCTACGACCATAGATTGCAATCTCCATTCTCAGGGAATATGAACTATCTGGTATGATAGCGCTCTCATAAGCTAGTGTATCAGAAAAACGGCCTTTGTCAAATAACTTATCTTGGCCTCGTCGAAAAATATGCCTGACTCGCCATAAAATTGAGAGATAATGGCCTACGACGTTGAATAAATCTTCCCCTTGACGAGAAAGAACTAGCGGTGTAAATTTGCATATGATAACGATCTCACATTCTTGTGGTTTCTCAGGAGCGGGCTGAATCTTTCATGAAAGTCACCATCAAAGACGTTGCCAGGAAAGCCGGTGTGTCACCGGCCACCGCCTCACGCGTTGTCGGAGGCTATGGGTATGTGAGCCGGGGCACGCGCCGCAAGGTCCTCGCCGCAGTGGACGAGCTTGGCTACCTGCCGGACGTGGTCGCCCGGAGCATGGTCACCAAATCCACGCGCACCATCGGACTGGTGGTTACGGATATCGCCAATCCCTTCTTTGCCCAACTGGCGCGCGGCGTGGAAAATATCACCTGGCAGAATCGCTACACCTTGATCCTGGCGAACACCGACGAGGAGGTAGAGCGCGAAAAAGCGATCATCCAGGCCCTGCTGGAGAAGAGAGTGGATGCCTTCATCGTCGTACCGGCCTCCAGCAAGCGAGCCCCGCACCTGGAAAAACTTGTTCAGTATGGTATCCCCCTGGTGCTGCTTGACCGCAGCGTGGAAGGCCTGGCTGTGGATACCGTGATGGTCGATAACGAGGATGGCGCTTGCCAGGCCGTGTCTCACCTGATCAGGTCGGGACACAGAAAGATCGCCATGTTGCTGGACAACCTGGACATCAGCACCAACATCGAGCGGCTGGCTGGCTACCGCAGGGCATTGGCGGAAAACGGCATCCGCGTCGACGATGAGTTCATCCAGTCCTGCCAATATACCTGCCAATCGGCCTACGAGCTGGCCGCCTCGATGCTCAAAAATCCCAACCGGGCGACGGCCTTGTTCACGGCCAACAACTTCATGACCATCGGCGCCCTGCGGGCGATTTACGAAGGTGGGTTGAATATCCCGCAGGACATTGCCCTGGTCGGATTTGACGATCTGGAATGGATCCAGTTCAGCTCCCCGCTGATTTCCACGGTGGTGCAACCGGTTCTGGAGCTCGGAGAGGTCGCCGGTCAGCGCATCCTGGCCAGAATCAAGGATGGCGCCGGCTCGCCCATGGAGATCCGCCTGAAAACCCGGTTTGCGGTTCGTGAATCCAATGGAGTTGCCTCTCGCGCCCCGGACAATTCAGAATGAAGGATGAGAAACATTCAAAAATGGACATCGAAAAACTTATTAATACTGGCAAGAACAGCTTGCTCTTCACCGCGCCGGTGCTTGGGGTGGATCTGAGGCGTTTCCTGGAGCAAGAAGGCGGCAAGGTGCGCCTGCTCGCCGAAAAGGCGCTGGCTCAACACGTCGAGCACGTCTACTGGGTGGGGTGTGGCAATTCCTGGGTAAACCTTTATTCCGGGAAATACCTCCTTGACAGGTTCACCAACATTCCGAGCGATTGTTATCCCAGCTATGATTTTATCTGGCGCCGGCCGCGCCGGGCCAGGCCCGGCTCCTGGACTTTCCTGGCTTCCTTTTCCGGGTCGACGGAGGACACCGTCAATGCCCTGCGCTTTGCCAGGCAGCAGGGTTCGCACACCATCGCCATCGTGAGAAGCGAGGACAGCCTGATGGGCCGCGAAGCCGACGAAGTCATCGCCTATAACTCCAAGGCGCTCTACATCCTGCCGTTGGCTGCGGTGTATCTTTTTTCCCTGGAGGTCGCCCGCCTTTCCGGCGTGCAGGAAGCCAGCCAGATCATCGACGGGCTCTATGCGCTGCCGGAATTGCTCAGCCGGCAGTACGTAGAGGAAGAAGCCCGCGCCCGCCAACTGGCGGAGGAATTCGCGGGCGAGAATCTCTTCTACGTGCTTGCCAGCGGGCCGCTCTACGGGCTGGGCTACAAGTTCGGCCTGACCGTCTTCATGGAGAACATGCGCGTGCACGGCTCGTTCATGGACGCCTCCGAGTTCCGCCACGGCCCGGTGGAGATGCTGGAGCGGAATAAGCCGGTCATGGTGATCCTTAAGGGTATGGACGAATCTCGGCCCATCGTCGAACGGGTGGGTGAAATCGCCCTGAAGATGGGAGCCAGGCTGATCGTCTACGACCTGGCCGATTACCCCGGCGTGCACCCGCTGCTGGCGCCCTTCGCCCTGATGATTCCCCTGCAGTGGTTCGCCGTCTACTCGGCGCTGCTGCGCGGCATCACCGACCTGGACGAGCGCGTGCTGATGGGCCGCGGCGTATTGGGTCGCGGCCAGGGGATCACCTGGCCGTGAATTCACTCGCCGCCTGCGTGGGCGATAACTGCGTGGACGAATACCTGCCGCCGGTGAGCCGTTCGTTCATCGGCGGCAACGCCGCCAACGTGGCGGTGTTCATGCAGCGGGCGGGGGTGGCTACGGCCTACCTAGGCGCGGTGGGCGACGACCCCGCCGGCGCCTGGATCGTGTATGGACTGCGCCGCCAGGGGCTGGACGTGTCCCACGTGCAGGTGCACCCCGGTCCCTCAGCCCGCAGCCACATCCGCCTTTCGGCCAGCGGCGACCGGGAGTTCGTCCACGAGGACCTGGGCCCCAAGGAGCGCTTCGCCCTGGCGGCAGATGACCTGGACTTCATCGCCCGCCACCGCCTGGTCCACAACACCTTCCTGGGCGGCTCGGAGGGCTACTTGGCGGACTTCAAGCGCACCCCCGGCCTGCTGGTCTCGATGGACTACGGCGAACGCTGCCCGCCGGAGCTGATCGCCGAGACCATCGCGCTGGTGGACCTGGCCTTCTTCTCGCTGCCGGAGGAGCGCCGGGCGGAAGCCGAGGACCTGGCGGCGGAGATGCGCGCCCGCGGCCCGCGCCTGGTGGTGGTTACCTTTGGGAAGCTGGGCAGCCTGGCCTGCGACGGGGACTATTACACCCAGCCTGCCTTCCCGGTGCAGGTGGTGGATACCCTGGGCGCCGGCGACACCTACATCGGGGTGTTCCTGGCCGGCTGGCTGCAGGGGCTGCCCATGCAGGAATGCATGCGCCGCGCCAGCCGGGAAGCTGCCCAGACCTGCACGCACTACGGGGCGTGGGTATAAAAAAATCCAGCGCGAATGGCGCGAAAAAGACGAATTACGCGCATGCTTTACCTGAAGAATTCGCGTAATTCGTTTCCTTCACGCCATCCGCGTTGAGGTGTTTAGACGCCCCATGGAGGGGGCAGGGAGATTGCCACGGCGGCTGCGCCGCCTCGCAAACACATGTGGAGGCCGTAGGGGAGATTGCTTCGGCGGTTACTCTTCCACCATCCTCTGCTTCCCCGTCCAGCTCGGGCGCAGGTAGATGAACCAGTACGCCAGCCCGACCATCACCGCCCCGCCGATGATGTTGCCGATGGTCACTGGAAGCAGGTTGGCCAGGAAGAAGTTGCTCCAGGTCAGGTTGGGGAAATCGGCGGCCGTCTTGCCCGCCTGGGTCCAAAAATCGGCGCCCGCCCAGGCCTTGATGAACAGCGCCACCGGGATGAAGTACATGTTGGCGATGCTGTGCTCGAACCCGGCCGCCACGAAGGCCGAGATGGGCGGGATGACCAGGAACACCCGGTCGACGGCGCTGCGGGCGCTCATGCACAGCCACACCGCCAGGCACACCAGGGCGTTGCAGAAGATGCCCAGCACCAGCGCCTGGGTGAAGCCCAGGCTGGTCTTGGCGTGGGCGATGTTCAGGGCGTTCAGGCCTAGCGCCCCGCCGGAGAAGGTGTATTGCCGGCTCAGGTACATCATGTAGGCGGTCAGGAACGAGCCGGCGAAGTTCCCCAGGTAGACGATGACCCAGTTGCGGACCAGCGCCAGGGTGGTAACCTTGCGGCTGGCCCAGGCCATCACGATCAGGTTGTTGCCGGTGAACAGCTCGGCGCCGGCGATCACCACCAGGATCAGGCCCAGGCTGAAGGTGAGCCCTCCGATCACCTTGGTCACGCCATAGGGCAGGGCGCTTCCACCGGTGGTGGCGGTGGTCGAGAATATCGCCCCCATGGCGATGAAGGCCCCGGCCAGCACTGCCAGGGCGAACATGCGGTAGAACCCCAGGGCGGCCTTCTTCACGCCCACGTCCTCGGCCTTGTTGGCCATCTCCGGGGGCACTAAGGAGTCGAAAGAGATCGGCGCGGGTAGCGGTGCTTGCATGGCATAACTCCTTGTTGGTGTGTTTTATTGTTGATCTTTCGAGGATTATTATACATTTTATTGCGCGGGGGGAAGCGCTCAGCAATCAGCAATCAGTGATCAGCAATCGGCGGTAAGCCCTCGGCTACTGGCAGTCAGGGATCGGCGTTCGCGGGCGACTTCGGCGCATTTCATATAAAAAAATCATTCGTCCAATTCGCCATTTGCGAGTAATTACGTTCAACATCTTGGTGTAGAATCAACCCATCCCTCACCACGGAGGTCCACCCATGGCTTACTCCACCCGGCGCTCCCAGGAGCAGTTCCAGCGCGCCCAGGCGCGCCTGGCTGGCGGCGTGGGCAGCGGCACGCGCTCGCCGGCCGCCGGCTGGCTGCCCTCCCCGCTCTACGTCGAACGTGGGGAAGGCGCCTACCTGTGGGACGTGGACGGCAACCGCTACATCGACTACCTGATGGGCGGGGGACCGCTCATCCTGGGCCACCGCCCGCAGCCGGTCGTCGAGGCGGTCTGCCGCACCCTGCAGGAGCGCGGCAGCGACTTCGCCCTGGCCCACGACCTGGAGATCGAAGCCGCCGGGCTGATCTGCCGGACCATGCCCTCCATCGAACTGCTGCGCTTCGACAACTCCGGCTCGGCGGCGGTGCAGCGCGCCCTGCGCCTGGCGCGCGCCTTCACCGGCAAGGACAGGATCGTGCGTTTCGAAGGCCACTACCACGGCTGGTCCGATCAAATCCACTGGAGCAACCGCCCGCCGCTGGAGGCCGCCGGGCCGCGCCGGGCGCCCGTCCCCTACCCCAACTCTGCCGGCATCCCGCACGCCCTGGGCGACACGCTGATCGTGCTGCCCTGGAACGACCCCGATCTGCTGGCCGAGACGCTGCGCGCCCGCCGCGACCAGATCGCCGCGGTGATCACCGAGCCGATCCTGGGCAACACCGGCGGCATCCTGCCGCAGCCCGGCTACCTGCAGGCCATGCGCGAGCTGACCGCCGAGAACGGCGTCCTGCTGATCTTCGACGAGGTGCTCACCGGCTACCGGGTGGCCCTGGGCGGCGCCCAGGCGCTGTACGGCATCCGCCCCGACCTGACCACCCTGGCCAAGGCCATGGCGGCTGGCTTCCCGGCGGCGGCGGTGGGCGGGCGCCGCGAAATCATGGAGCTGGTGGCCGATGGCCGGGTGATGTACGGCGGCACCTACAACTCCAACCCCATTGTCACCGCTGCGGTGTCGGCCACGTTGGGCGAGCTGCAAACGCCGGGGCTTTACGAGCGCCTGAATGCCCTCGGCGAGCGCCTGGCAAACGGCCTGGTGGAGCTTGCCCGCCGCGCCGGGCTGCCGGCCTGCTGGAGCGGGGTGGGGGCCATGTTCCAGTTGTGGTTCTGCCAGCCGGAGCAGTTGCCCCGCGACTACCGGGAAGCGGCGCCGATCCTCAAGTCCAGCCCGTTCCCCCGCTTCTGGCAGGGGTTGATGGAGCGCGGCGTGCTGGTGCAGCCGCGCCAGGACAATCTGTTCTTGCTCTCTGCCGCCCACACCGAGGCAGACGTAGAGCAAACTCTGGAGGCTGCCGAGGGCGCCCTGCGCGCCATGGGCTGAGGGGAATGATACAACGCGAATTGCGCGAATGAGGCGAATGGCGCGCATTGTTTAAGGGGATCTTCCTGGCTCCGGCGCTCTGTGTCGGAGCCGGCCTTCCTCATTTCACCGCCGCGCCTCTCTTCTCAGGTTTTGATACTCTGCGACCAGCGTTGAATCATCTAACGCCTGCTCGAACTGCCGCAGCCAGTCGACAATATAGTCATCGTCCAGAGAATCGCCCTGGCGGAGTATCACACTCCCGGCGTCTTCGTGATCGCGCAGGCGGGTAGAGACCAACTTGTAGATGATCAGGTCTTCGGGACTGCACAGGCGAATGGTACTACCCGGCCGTATCTCGACCTCCCGGCCTCGTTCGATTGCGGTTGCATCATACGGCGTATCTGCAAGCAGCAGGTCCAGGCGAGTTCCGGCCGAATCCTGGACGAATATCAGCGCCTGCCTCTGGAGGCTATCGAGGGGATCGGGTGTCAGCGGTTTATAACCGGACGATAGCAGCTCTAACAGGCGTTTGGCGTCTTGCCTGCCCAGAAGGATTTTCAGGTCGACGTCTCTGGTGAGGCGCGGTTCACCCCAGGCAGCTACCGCCATGCCGCCGATGACGATGGAAGGTATACTGGCGTCGAGAAGAAGCTTCTGAAGCGCCAGGACCGATTGGAACAAGTTCTCCATTACGGGGTGGGTCGCTCGCCCAGGCGCCGCAGCCGGGCTTGCAGCTCTACCAGGGCTGCCCGGCGTTCCTGTTCGAACAATGGCGCGCTCTGCTGGAGCTGCCATTCGAACGCCGACTGTAGTTGCAGCCATTGGCGCATGCTATTCTGAATCGAAGTCTCGTGTAGCAGTCGAGTCTGCGCTTCTTGAAGTGTGTTACCGCTCTCTCGCAATGCCCTCAATCCACGCATATCTGGTCTCCTAAAAATGATAAACTACAACGGATTATGCATTGCCAGGCTGGAGATAATAGTCAAGCCACGAGGCATTATATCATCCGGCCCAGGAGCCGATCGCTTAATCTGGCTTTTTTCCCCCTCCCGGGCATTGGGAGAGCGACCGGGGGTGAGGCCGATATTCCTCTCTGCCGCACCTCCGGCCCGTAGGGCGGCATTCCATTGCCGCTGCAGCCCCATTCGAAGATGCCGCCTCAGCGCAGCGGCGCCGGCGGGTCGTAATAGGCGTCGATCTTGCCCAGCTCCCACGGCGAGACCGAGTTTTCCGGGTTGGAAAAATAATACGGATGCAGCAGGTAGGCCAGCTTGCGGATGGCGGTCACCTGGCGCGGACCGGGGCGCTTGAACAGACTCGAATCGTAGTGGTACACGCGGTCGTACATCACCGCGGTGATGCCCTGGTAGCCGGGGCGAATCACGATCTCGGAGACGGTGGTCACTTCGTAGGGGCCGGCCTTGGGCCACAATGGAGTCAGGATCACGTCCGGGTTGCGGGCGACGATCTCGGCGTTGCTGGTCTCGAAGGCCGAGTAGGGCACGTCGGCGAAGATGTTCTCGCCGCCGGCGAGCTCGATGATCTGATCCATGGGGGAGCCAGAGCCGGTGGCCCACGGGCCGTAATGGCTGATCTCCAGGTACACGCTGATGTCGGGCAGGCTGTCGGTGATGGCCTTGATCTCCTCGATCTCGGCGTAATAATCCCTGACCAGCTTGCGGGCCTTGTTTTCCCGGCCGATGGCCGCGCCGACTTCGATCATCGCCTGGAACACCTGGTCCAGCGTGGTGGGGTTCTGGTACAACACGTTATACCCGGCAGCAGCCAGCTCCTCCGCCATGCCCCTCTGAATCGACTCGGTGGCGATGATTAGCGTGGGGTTCAGCGCGTCGATCACCGCCCGGTTGTAGTCGATGAAGCCGCTGACCACGGCCACGTCTTTGGCCAGCTCGTCTTCCACGCTGATGAACTGATATTCGTAGTATGGCACCCACCCCTCTGTCAGGGTGACCTCGGGCGGATAGTCGGTGTACTGCGACCAGCCCACCAGGGCGTCCTGCATCCCCAGGGCGTAGATCACCTCCACGCAGCTCGGCGCCAGGCACACGATGCGCTGCTTGACCGCCGCGCCGGCGCTGCCGGCGGTGCTGGCGACGACCAGCACCAACGCGAAGAAAACGATCGTGAAACGAACTCTGGTATCCTTCATCTGAAATTCTCCTTTGTTGATCAGTCTGAGGGGGATCGAAATGGTGGGCACACTTCAATCATATGGAATTAGCCTGCCCCAATCAAGTGATATTACTCGACTTTTGCACCTTATAAACCGAGTCTCCAAGCAGTACCAAGAGGGTAATTTTCTTGGCTAAGGGCTGACTCCTGGCAACATTGAACCGACCTCACCTGGGTCATTTCAGGTGAGGCAGCAGCTTGTACCACGGCTATTTGGGAGATTATGAAATATTTGAGGACGAGCTTAAAGCATATTCTCGCCAAATTGAACCATAAATACATTTTCTCGGATTCTGCGGTCTTTCTAATTGAGAGTGAGTTGCTCTGTTGCAAACATTGATTGAATGTGGTAAACATGCGTCATGAAACCTCGAGAAAGCCGTTACGTCAAAGTTGCCCGCATCGCCTATCACCTCACCCAACAGGCGCTGCCGCGCTATTC